>Ga0163180_10002498_pt1 | contig 10269 bp, 10 predicted proteins | sample AtlANTMetagenome_2_FD_109647 | JGI IMG/M metagenome (GOLD analysis project Ga0163180, IMG submission 109647) | Marine eukaryotic phytoplankton communities from the Atlantic Ocean - Atlantic ANT 4 Metagenome | ecosystem: Environmental > Aquatic > Marine > Oceanic | place: North Atlantic Ocean...
TAGTCCCTTTCCCCGAAAAAGACACTCACGATTTTGTCCTCTGGTTTGTCTTAGATGGGACGGCGTTTTTCGAACGTTCCAATGGTGCCGCCTTGCAAAGGGTTTCAGAAAGTGATGCTATCACCCTGATTAATGTTTCTCAGGAAGATATGAGTGTCGCTTTCCGAGACGCTTCGGAGGACTTTGCGCTTCTCGAAGTTTGCCTTCCTAGTAGACCTTCAGAAAGCTAAGTTATATTTCTCTGTGGTTTCTCAACTTCAAAACAGTTTTTGTCTAAACCTCATATGCCATAATGGCTCATGAGGAAAATAGGTAATCTAATCGCTTTCGGTATTCTTATCGTCGCAACAGTTATCCTCCTGACCCTTGTTGATTGCTCCGGTGAGCGCCCTTCGCTTGAGCAATCAGGTGTTCAACTTCCCGAATAAATGGTTCTCTCTAATGCTGAACATGCCCAACAGAGTTTCAGCCCGAGGTAATTGTCGATGGAGCAGATGATTGTGTTTGAGGGAGAGTCAGGGTTAGAGCCCAGTTAATTACTAAAAACCCAGCAGAGACCCACAAAGCCGTATCTAATCCACCTACCAAATAAGCCAAACCAGAAAGCAGCGTTCCAAAAAGCCTACCGAGGGCATTAGCGGCATAGTAGAAACCAACATTTATAGCGACCGTGTCCTCATCTTTAGAGTATGCCAAGATCAGAAATGAGTGAGTGGAGGAGTTGATGGCGAAGATAATTCCGAAGATAAGTAGCCCACCAATTACGATGGCATTAACTGAAATCTCAGCGGAAACAAAGATAGCTATCCCAATAGTTGTAAGAGCCAGCATTAATGCCCAGATCTTTGCAGCCTGAACGGTCTCTTTCGTTCGACCGAATAAACCTAGTAGTGAAGGAGCCCAAGATTGTACAATGCCATATCCAATCACCCAGCCGGCAAGAAACCCCCCGATCCCGTTATATGACCAACCTAGTTCTTCATCAAGAAACACAGGTAGCGCTACCACAAACCAGATATCTCGAGAACCAAAAAGAAAGATACGTGCTGTAGAAAGCCGGTTTATCGTTGAGGAATCAGAAGAGAAAATTCTCAACGGCTGAGGTTCTTTTGATTTCCCAATCTCTTCCCTCAAGAAAAAGACGACCACCATCAGTGATAGTGAGACGAGCCCAGCAAGAAGAAATAGTGATTTTTGAAACCCAACCCAGGTTAGAAGGCCACTCCCAATAAAGAACCCGGCGCCTTTTAGGGCATTCTTTGAACCGGTAAGTGCAGCGACCCATTTGAAGAGAGCCTTGTTTTCGCCTGTTCCCACCACAAGTTTCACAGCACTCTTTGAACTCATTTTCGTTAAATCTTTTGCGACTCCAGATAAGGCTTGGCAAGACATAACAAAGACCACTGAGAGGATTTTGTTCCAGTCTGGTTCTACAAAGGAAATTGCGATTAATGCAAAGATCTGAACTCCGAGTCCGACCTTTAAGGTCCGGTCCAATCCGGAACGGGAACCAGCCCAGCCTCCTAGTAGATTGGTGATCACTCCCATCAATTCATACGCCAGGAACAAGAAACTTAGTTCGAGCGGTCCATATCCTAAATTGTGGAAATGGAGAAGGACTAACATTCGGAGAGCCCCGTCACTTATCGTCAACCCCCAGTATGCTCCTGTTACAAGACCGTAGGTTCGAACATCCATCGTCTAGTTGTTTGAGAGTTGAGAGGCGACTTTGGCAGTTAATTCAGCAAGTCGGTGAACATAACCGTATTCATTGTCATACCAGATGAGAACTTTGACCAAGTTTCCATCTATGACGGTTGTTGAAGGCCCATCCACAACTCCTGATCGCGTGTCATTGACATAATCAGTTGAAACTAGAGGTCGATGTTCAAAACCGAGTATTCCACTCAGTGAGGAAGTGGATGCTTCCTCTAACAGGTCATTGACCTCTCGGGCTGAGATAGTCTGTGAAACCTCGAAAACACAGTCGCTTAAGGACGCATTCAGCACCGGAACTCGAACTGCGATGCCATCCAACTTTCCTGAAAGCTCTGGAAATATTTTTGTGATGGCTGTCGCGGACCCCGTTGAAGTTGGAATGAGCGAATTTAACGCTGATCGTGACCTCCTGAGGTCTTCCAGCGGGTAGTCCACGACAACCTGTGTGTTCGTAGGGTCATGGATAGTAGTGATGAGTCCTTTTTTGATCCCTATTTTCTCATTGAGGACTTTGACAACTGGAGCAATGCAGTTCGTAGTGCATGATGCAGCAGTAACAATATCGAATACCTCAGGGTCGTAGAGGTCATCATTGCAACCCATCACTATGTTTAAAGCTTTCGGGTCATGGACCGGCGCAGCGACCACGACTTTGCTCATACCTAGTTCTAGGTAACTAGACAAAGTATCCAATGTCCTAAATGAACCGGTGCAGTCAACGATGATTTCAGCCTCTGATTGGGCCCAAGGGACATCACTAAGATTGGTAAATTCGCTGAAACTTATGATTTGGCTATTTAGAGATAGTTCATCCCCTTGAACTTTTGCTTCATGTTCCCACTTGCCATGCACACTATCGAACTGCATCAGGTGAGCAGCTGTCTCTATCCCTCCGCTGTGTTCGTTTATGTGGACAAGTTGAAGTTCAGGGTGATTGGAAAGTGCCCTAACAAGCAGTCGACCGATGCGGCCGAAACCGTTTATAGCTATAGGTACAGGCACGAATTTAATTGGAACGGAGGAATACCGGATTTAATATCTCTGACCGCTCACGGTCGTACCGGTAGCCTTCCTCATCGAAATTCTGCAACTCATTCGCAGTTTTGACTCTATTACGTATGATCCATGAGGCCATAGAGCCCCTAGCCCTTTTGGCATAGAAACTAACCATCTTGTAGTCTCCTCCCTCTTTCTTGTCTAGAAAGGTAGGTGTTACAAGTGGACCGTTGACCTCATCAGGGTTAACAGATTTGAAATATTCGTTTGACGCAAGGTTAATAAGCACTGGCTCCCCAGGGCTTTCCATCAAGTCACTGTTTAGCTTTTCTGAAATTTCAGTTCCCCAAAATCCATACAAATCATTCGATGAGTTAGTTCTAAGCTTGCTCCCCATCTCCAACCTATAAGGCTGAATTAGATCTAATGGGCGCAGCACTCCGTATAGTCCGGAAAGGATTCGGAGAGTTTTCTGAGCGTGGGTAAAGTCCCTTTCACTAAATGTCGCTCCAGCATTAAGGCCAATGTAGGTATCTCCGCTGAAGGAAAGAATTGCAGGCCGAGAGTTGTCGGTTGTAAATGGAGTAGACCAGTCCTGGTATCTCTCAAAATTGAGTTCAGCGAGTGAGTCGGATATTGACATTAGCGCTTGCAGGTCTTGCGGTGTTTTTGTTGAAAGAACATCAACAAGTTCCTTGCTTCTTTCGAGCATTGCTGGCTGACTATGTTTCTTTGTCACTAATGGAGATTCAAAATCTAAGGCTTTGGCAGGAGATACAACAATAAGCATGTTTTATTTTTACCTCAGATAGCTCGCTTTTGCAGCTTAAACGTTCAAGTACTTTGAATATTTTGTTGCTTTCCTCAAGTCGGGGATAGTCTGTGGTGATCCTGAAACGCTGCGATTAGTAGAAATGGAAGATGGAGATGGGGGAATTTTCGAAATCTGAGATTGAGGAAGCTTTTTTGGAATACCGTCGCCGAGGTGTTGAAACTCATGACTGGGAGAATTGGGCCAGCTTGTTCACTGAAGATGCAAGGTATGTAGAGCATTTTCTCGGGGAGTTTCAGGGGAGAGATGCTATCAGGAACTGGATTGTAGAGACCATGGCAGAGTATCCATTCATCTCACTTTGGATGGACTGGTGGGTAATTGAAGAGGATCGAGTTGCCCTATATATCTGGAATAATCTTCCTGACCCCACAGGTGATGGGAAGAGGTATGCGTTTCCAAATTCAACAGTTTTACGTTATGCCGGCAACGGGCAATGGGACTACGAGGAGGACTTCTACAACCCAGCAGATGCCGAAAGAGTATGGGCAGAATGGTTTAATGATGGAGGTCGGCTAGATACCCAAATGGATAGGAATCTAGAAGGAGTTGAAGGATGGGCGCCGCCCGTTCCCGAACCTGATTACAGTAGGGAAGAGGTTAAGCGAGAATTCTTTGAATATAGGCGGAGAGGAGACATCGCAGTAGCGACCGGAGACTGGGACCAGTGGGCTAACCAATTCACGATTGATGCCCAATATTTTGAACATAGTTATGGAAGGTTCTCAGGCCGTGAAGAGATAAGGTCGTGGATCTCTCAGGCTGTGAAACCCTTTCCAGAAATGTACTTTGCTCTCGACCATTACATGATCGATGGAAATCGGGTAGTAGCCGTCATCCCCAATTGTCTTCCCGATCCAAAGGGCGGTGGAGAGGACTACTCGTTCAACGTCCATGTTGTTTTGCACTATGCGGGCGAAGGGATGTGGAGCTACGAGGAGGATGTATATAATCCGCGCGAGGCCGAAGAAGTCGTTAAAGCATGGATGAAGGCTGGAGGTACTCCTTCTCCTGTAGGGTAGTTATTCTCTTACCCAGCTTCACTATGCGTTACTGGTTCCTCGCCCATCCATTCGCGAAGAGTATTTTTTAACTTTGTTTGTTGTATGAACAGGTCATGTTCTGGGCCGTTGTCCGTGGCAGATTGTGGTGCTTTAAGGTAGAAGCTCAACCACTCTTGCACTCCGGACTCTCCGGCACGATGGGCGAGATCCATGAAGAGGGCGAGGTCAAGGACAATTGGCGCTGCCAAAATTGAATCCCTGCAGAGAAAATCAACCTTGATCTGCATGGGGTAACCAAGCCAGCCAAAGATGTCAATGTTGTCCCAACCCTCTTTGTTGTCGCCGCGCGGCGGGTAATAATTTATTCGAACCACATGGTGAATGTCCCCATAGAGGTCTGGGTACAGTTCCGGTTGCAGGATCGTATCAAGTACGCCAAGTTTCGATACCTCTTTTGATTTGAAATTCTCTGGGGCATCAAGAACTTCCCCGTCGCGGTTCCCGAGGATATTCGTGGAGTACCACCCTTCAAGGCCAAGCATGCGCGCTTTGAAGCCTGGGGCGAGAAGTGTTTTCATCAGTGTCTGTCCTGTTTTAAAATCCTTCCCTGCTATGGGTACTCCTCTGGTTTTTGATAGTTCGACTATGCAGTCGATGTCGCAGCTGAGGTTAGGTGCGCCGTTTGCAAAAGGGACATCAGCCTGTAGAGATGCATAAGCATAGATTTGGCTAGGTGATATATTGTCGTCACTTGCCTTTAGTCCTTCTTCGAAAGCAGCGACGGAAGCATGCACCTCTGTAGGTTCTTGAAACGCTTCAGTGGATCCGCACCAGACCATGACCATCCGGTCGCAATCATTCTCTTGCTTGAATCGAGCAATATCGTCGATAAGCGCCTCAGCCTGTTCCCACTTACTCATATTTTGCTTAACGCGAACACCATCGAGTCGAGACACCCAGCGCTGATCAAAGACCGCTTCCATCGGAATGATTCCTTCAAGTTCCTTTGAGATTTCAGAAAGGTCTTCGCCGTCAAGTACGCCGGCGGTCGTTGCTGCTTCGAGGACATTTGGGGATATGGGATCCCAGCCGCCAAAGACGAGATCGTCGAGTTCGGCTAAGGGAACGAACTCCTTTATTAAAGGATTTCGATCTTCGCCTCGAGTTCCTAGACGAATATGCGCCATCTGGCTAATAGATCCTATTGGGGGTTTGAGCCCTTTTCGGGCGGCTAGAACTCCGGCAATAAATGTTGAAGCGACCGCACCCATTCCTGGTGTGAGGATGCCGAGTTTTCCGGAGGCGGGAAGTATGGTTCGTGATGTCATGAGACGAATAATAAGCGAATTTTAACAAGAATGTGTGTTTATTAAGAAAAACTAAACTAAATTGCAAAGCTATGGGAACTCTTCCTGATCTTTCTATCCGACAACTGGAGTATCTTGTAGCTGTTGCAGACACGCCATCATGGGCTATTGCTGCAGAACAGGTAGGAGTAAGTCCTTCAGCCTTGTCACAAGGGCTATCAGAACTTGAGAGACGAGTTGGTGTTCCTCTATTCGGCAAAGATGGAAGAAGAAGAGTGCTCCAGCCCCATGCAGAAGTCGTCCTTGCCCATGCCAGACAAGTCGTATCTCTAACAGGAGATCTTGCAAAGTGGGCGCAAAGAACGAAAGATGCAGACGAAGGGTTTATTCGCGTTGGGATGATTGACATAGCTGCAACACAACATTTCCCAGCAGAATTAAAGAATTTCCGAGCACAGCATCCTAACCTGAACTTTCTGTTACGTGTTGGGCCTTCGCGACCATTATTGGAAATGCTCGAAAGAGGGGAGTTAGACCTAGTTGTTTGCGTCGACCCTGAGAAAACATTCACTGGAATAGCGACCCAGCCACTCTTCGATGAAGAGCTTGCTATTTACCGTCCTGGAGGCGGGAAGCTGGGGAATCCAAGCACGTGGGGGCCTTGGGTACTTTTCCCAGATAATTCTCATACCCGAAGAATCATTTCCGATGCGCTAGTTGCCCGAGGATCGAAGGTAGATGTCGTTGCTGATTCGCCTCAACCTGAAGTGCTTCGAGAGATGGTAAACCTTGGTTTGGGCTGGACTGTTCTTCCTAGGCATCAGGCAGAATCCGGTGACCGCCCGCTAGTTCCCAGCAAGGTTCTCGCAACGAGGACGTTAGTGTTGGCCTTTCGATCAAACGCAGCCATTGACCCAGCCGTCCAAGCTCTAAGTTCTATTTTAAGTCGAGAAGTACCTGAAGCTTAGTGGCGTTCATAGACCCAATCTACGAACTCAATACCGTCATATGGCATTGAGCCGTGGAAACACCGTGGGTCTGAATCAAAAACAAGTGGGAGAAAGTATCGATCACCCTCCCATATTGGGAGGTTTGCTTCCTTGCGTACTGATGCGTCAGGGCTGCAAGCATCCAGAAGTCTTTGAATCGGAACCCATTCAAGAGACCCCTCAGCATTTGTTTCAAAAATCTCGCCTTCCCATGCATCAACCAAGTAGATAAAGCCCAGCCATTGTTCTCTTTTTGGCCCAAAATCGGTCCAAGCAATTGTCCCACGAAGCGTCGTCGACAAAATTTCAACGCCAGCTTCCTCGAGGATTTCCCGACGAAGCCCTGCCAGAATATGTTCGCCGGTCTCCAATTTCCCTCCCAATCCGTTAACTTTTCCATAATGGTCATCATCAAGGCGAGCATCTCGCCTTATCAAAAGGACGCGTTGTGTATCTGGATCTATGAGGTACGCAAGGGTACCTACTAGAGGGACGAAGTTCATTTCATCTGTCTAGCAGCTAACGGCTAGTTTGGACGAATAAAGTACCTTTGGATTTTAAGGGGGAAGCTGGTTATTGTTGACCTATGGGAGAAACTCTTTACGATCTTGATGCTGACGGGATCGCTACCATAACGATCGATAACCCAACAAGACGAAACGCAATGACATATCCCATGATCGAACAGCTTTATCAAGGGTTGAACCGTGCTGAAGCTGAAGCAAGGGTAGTGATAATTACCGGCCGAGATGATGCCTTCTGCGCTGGCATAGATCTAAATTTTTTATCTGACATCCCTCCACAGGAGCGGGGAATAAAGGTCCCGACACATGATGAGCAAGGCTGGTGGAATATTACCGCATGCCCGCTTCCTGTGATCGCAGCAATAGATGGTGCAGCAGTCGGCATGGGGGCGGAATGGACCAGCCATTGCGACGTCAGAATCGCAACTACCAGAGCTCGGTTCGCATGGAATTTTGCTCATCGGGGTCTTATCCCGGATACAGGAGCTGGAACATGGCTACTTCCTAGGCAAATCGGGTTACAAAATGCGCTTCGGCTCCTTTATTCTGGCGACTGGTTGGACGCGCAGATGGCACTAGAGATTGGGTACGTCTATAAAATCGTTGAACCAGACCAGTTACTTATTGCTGCCCGAGAAGAGGCGCAGAGGTATCTTCTGGGCGCTCCTTCATCTCACCGTCTAACGAAACAGCTTCTATATGAAGGCCTTCATCTCCCTGTACTCGAACATCAAGAGAATAGTCGACGTACCCTTTTAGAGTGTTTCCAGTCTGACGAGCACCATGAAGGCGTTAAGGCCTTCTCCGAAGGTCGACCTCCGAACTTCTCCGGTAGATAAAAATGGATTCCGGACGATTTGTTATCCGCGGTGGAACCGTAGTCGACGGCTCAGGAGACGAACCATTTGTAGCTGATGTACTAGTTGAGGGAGGGTATATCACCAAGGTCGAGCACGGTATTCACACAAGTGCACAATCCGTTGATGCCGAGGGCTTGCTTGTTACCCCCGGTTGGATAGACATCCACACTCACTACGACGGGCAACTTACTTGGGATCCGCTTCTCCGACCGTCTTGCTGGCATGGAGTCACAACAGCGGTAACTGGAAATTGTGGGATCGGGTTCGCCCCAGTTAAACCTACCGGCCAAAAGTTGTTAGTCGAAATGATGGAGTCGACAGAAGACATCCCAGCTAGATGTTTAGAAGAGGCAATCGACTGGGATTGGGAAACCTTTCCGCAATACATGGACAGCGTCGCTGGCGGTACTTATGCGATGGACATTGGAGTCCAAGTCCCCCATGCGGCATTACGTTTTTATGTGATGGGGGAAAGGGGAGCCAGAAACGAACCTGCAACCCCAGATGAAAGCAGTGAAATGGCTCGAATCGTAGCTGAAAGTCTCCGTAAAGGCGCCTTAGGATTTTCCTTCTCGCGTACCAAAGCCCATACTTACCTTGATGGGTGGCAGCCGGGGACATTGTCTGGGATTGAAGAACTAAAACCTATTGCTGAAGCGATCGCTCAAGAAGGCGGAGCTCCAATCATGTTTAGCCCTAGAGGCGTTACAGGCCTCTACCCTTCGGAGCGAGAAGGTGAGATACGCCTTGCCGCCGAGCTGTCAAGGACCTCACATGGCCCAGTAATGATGTGCCTTATTCAACATGCTCATGACCCTGAAGAATGGGAAAGTGTTTTAACACTATTTGAAGCGGCCACCGACAGCGGCGCTGAAGTATTTGGTCAAGTAACCGGACGGTCGATCGTTACATTAGGTGGGTTCTCGACAAAATTTAACCCCTTTATGCATGGGGAGGATTGGCCGGCTCTTTCTGCTCTGACGAATAGTGAAATTGCACAAAGAATACAGTCAGATGAGGCTTTACGTGACAGGCTGATCGAGAGCGCGGAATCGACGCGTAATGTTTGGCAAAGCAGAAAGTTTTTTGAACAGGGGACATACCCGTTAATTCCTTTGGGAGAAACCTCCCCCCAATATGAACCCTTCGAATCTATTGCGGCGATTTCAGAGCGGACTCGGAAAAACCCTTTGGAAATTATGTTAGACGTACTCTGTTCGCACGATGGAAATGGGCTGTTGAACTACCCGCACTACAACTACGCTGAAGGGAATCTAGACGCAGTTCACGAAATGCTTCAACACCCCAATAGTCGGCTTGGCTTATCGGACGCCGGAGCTCACCTTGAGACTCTCTCTGATGCAAGCTTGTTCACATTTATGTTGACGCATTGGGCTAGAGATCGCAGCAACGGTATACCTCTAGCATCAGTGGTTAGGATGATGACCGCAGAACCCGCCGAAATTTTCAATCTAAGCGACCGAGGCAGGATAGCTGGTAGCTATAAAGCAGATATCAACGTCATTGACTACTCCAGTCTTGAAGTTGGGATTCCTTGGTTAGAGCATGACGTACCAGGCGGGGGGTCACGGTTACTTCAGAAGCCAGAAGGCTACGTCCATACATTCGTGTCAGGAATAGAAACATTTACCAATGGCGAAGCAACAGGTAACCTTCCGGGGAGATTAATAAGAAGACGGAGTAGCTTATAGTTATGGGTACAGTTTCCTTCGGGATAAGTACCGGCCCCCAAGATATCGAGTGGCAGGTTCTTCGAGACATATGGAAAATCGCCGATGATATTGACCTGTTCGAAACCGGCTGGGTCAATGACCATTTCTTCGGTTTTGTAGGGCCACCATTTAAGGGGGACCCTAACCAAGGAGCAGCCGATGGGTGGATGGTTCTCGCTTCTTTGCTCCATGAAACAAAGAGAATTCGCGGTGGAGTACTCGTCACCGGGATTCACTTCCGCCATCCCAGCGTGCTTGCACACATGGCAGCCACCCTAGATTGGTCAAGCAGTGGAAGGTTAGAA
>Ga0163180_10002500_pt1 | contig 10267 bp, 5 predicted proteins | sample AtlANTMetagenome_2_FD_109647 | JGI IMG/M metagenome (GOLD analysis project Ga0163180, IMG submission 109647) | Marine eukaryotic phytoplankton communities from the Atlantic Ocean - Atlantic ANT 4 Metagenome | ecosystem: Environmental > Aquatic > Marine > Oceanic | place: North Atlantic Ocean...
AGTAAACTCTGGATCTCTTAAATTCTCTACAGGATAAGCAACACTACTTCCCATATTATGAGGTAACCCTAATGTATGTCCAACTTCGTGAGAAGATACAAAACGTATTAAACGCCCCATAACTTCGTCTTTAAATTCAACACCTCTTGCGTCTGGGTTAATAGCTGCAGTTTGTATAAAGAACCAATTGCGCAACAAGGTCATAACATTGTGGTACCAATTTATGTCGCTCTCTAAAATCTCTCCAGAACGAGGATCACTTACGTGAGGTCCGTTTGCGTTAGGAATAGGAGATGCTAAATAACGCACAACAGAATAGCGTACATCTTCTGGGCTCCAATCTGGATCTTCCTCTACACTTGGGGGATCTTTAGCAATAATTGCATTTTTAAAACCTGCAGCTTCAAAAGCTACTTGCCAATCTTCTATTCCTTGTTTAATATATGGGCGCCATTTTTTAGGTGTTGCTCTATCTATATAATAAACAATTTGCTTTTTAGGTTCTACCAACTCACCACGTTCAAACTTGGCTTTATCTTCATCTTTTACTTCTAACCTCCATCTATCTAAATACGTAAGTGTTTTACTTTTTTGAGCATCTTGGCCGTAATCCACTTGCCCTCTTGCAAACCAACCAACACGTTGATCAAAGTAACGGCGTTTCATAGGTTCTTTAGGTAGCAATATCATAGAATTGCTCATCATTAATGAAATAGAACCTGTACTTGAGTTGCTTGGTGGTGCACCAGCATTATAAGTTTTAATGTGTCGTGCTTCAACGTTTAATGGATAGCTTCTAATAGTATCAATGTATGAACGCTTTTCATCAAGACGTGATATTTTGTAAGATTTACGTCTGCTTTCAGGGAAACCTAAAGCTTTAACATCTTTATTAAAAAGCTCTGTAACATCAATAACAGTATTGTTTGCTATAGAATCTTTTTTGAATGCTTTAATAGGAAATGAATAGAGTATAGGCTCGAAATTAGAATTTACTACTGCCTCATGAATTGGTAAAGAGTCTGCAGCGTAAATTTGATGAGATACAACTCTTAGTAAAACTTGCTTATCTTTCTTTTCCCATCGTAATACTTGTGTGTTTTGCTTACCACCACCAAAACCAATATTGGTAGCTGTTTTTGCAATACGAGTTACCATTAGCATCTCTCTGTTAAAAAGACTGTCTGGTATCTCGTAAAAGTAATTTTCTTTTAGTTTGTGTACTGTAAAAAGACCTTCGTCGCTTTTTGCATCTTTAGTGATGACTTTACTGTAAGGTTGAATGTCTCCTTTTTCTGGTTTTTTCTTTGCGGCGGCAGCAGTTTTTGAATTCGCCTTCTTGTTTGGCTGGAAAACGGCACAACTGGAAATGCCGACCGCCATAGCGCCTACAAAGCCTAAGCGCATTAAATAAGAATATCTCATATGTAAGTTTGATTAATAAACCTACAAGATACTGAAAACATCGATAAAGCGTATAACTTCATGATGATGAAGTTATGGATAGTGATTATTTACCCAAAAATATAAAGGTATTGGTCACTAAACTTGCTGGTGTAGTATTAATAGCTCTATTACTACCTCCAGAATTTACAGATACGGTATGGTTATGATTACCATTAGAGTTTATATTTAAAGAGTGCGTGTGATCTCCATCTTCATCTGTTTCATCTGTTATTGTAACATCATTTGCAACAAATGTAGATTGTCCACCATTTTCTCTAACTCTTATACTTCCAACTCCTGCATCTAGATAATCGTGGTCGTGTTCTCCATCTTCAGAAGTTGAACCTGAGTGATTGTGGTTTCCATCTGTGGACGTTGTTCCGCTCATATCAAAATTTGGAAGGTTTGCTTGTGATAAGGTGACAGAATTTGAGCCAGTTGTACTGCCTAAAGTTTCTGAACCGTTTGTATTTTTTAATACTCTATTTGTAGCATCTGGTAAGTTTCCAGAAAAGCCTAGGTTGTTTGCAGCTGTTTGTGCGTTAGCAGGTAAACTTGATATGGAACGGCCATCTAATAAATACCATCCATTATGGTCTGCAGATTGAAACCCATGTTTTATATCTCCAGAGCTTTTACCAGATACTGCCGTCCAGTTTGCGCCATTCCAAAATAAAAAACCTACAGGAGTAAAACCGCCACTACCATCATTATATATCATAGTACTAGGTAATACTGCGCCGCCATTAGGGTTAATTACTGTAGTATTATCTGTAGCAGATGTAATTCCGACTCTAGGAATAACAACGCCAGAATTAGAGCTAGATATGTCTAAGGCGCCTTGAGGTGTTGTTGTGCCAATTCCTACTTGTGCAGATGTTACAACACTTCCTAAAATACTAAAAAACATTATAAGGTAAAATGTTAAACATTTGTTGGTAATCATCATAAAATAAGCTTTTGTGTCAGAAATATGTATTTCGACGGCAAAAGTACAAACTTTAACGAGGATTATCGAGTCATTATCAATGCTTGATAATATTTAAATTAAATGCATAATTTTAACTAAACGATTGATTAACTATGCAAAAAATGCATAAGTTGTCGCTATGGTTGAACCATATTAAGAGTTGAATTATATATTATTTAATAGGAAATCTTAGGTTTAAATTAGAAACTTAAATTAAATGTGATTTTACAGTCGTTTTAATGACAAAAAAAACAGGATGTTTCTACATCCTGTTTTTTATTTTAATCATTAACTGTTCATACGTTTATAAAAGTTCAACGAACAAACCGTTATCTGTTTTATTAACAGTAGCCACATCTTTAGCACGTAATCCTTTTACAGCTTTGTCCCATTTCTTGTTACTTAAACCAGAATCTGCTTTTATACTATCAAGCTCTGCTGGAGATTGTTTTTTAAGTAATTCAAAAATGAGTTTTTCATCTTCATTAAGTTCAACAGAAATTGTCTTTTCTGGTTTCATTTGAGGAAAGAATAGAACCTCTTGTATACTTTGGTTGTTTGTTAAGAACATAATTAAACGGTCCATACCAATACCTAAACCAGAAGTAGGTGGCATACCATACTCTAAAGCACGTAAGAAATCTTGATCTATAAACATAGCCTCGTCATCTCCACGATCTGCAAGTTTTAATTGTGCCTCAAAACGTTCACGTTGATCTATAGGGTCATTAAGTTCTGAATATGCATTTGCAATTTCTTTACCGCAAACCATTAACTCAAAACGTTCAGTTAATTCTGGATTGTCTCTATGTTCCTTACATAAAGGACTCATTTCTTTAGGATAATCTGTAATAAATGTAGGTTGTATATAGTTGCCCTCACATTTTTCTCCAAAAATCTCATCGATAAGCTTTCCTTTACCCATAGTTTCATCTACATCGATACCCATACCTTTAGCAGCTTCGTAAAGCTCTTTTTCAGTTTTTCCAGAAATATCGAAACCTGTAAAGTGTTTTATGGAGTCTGTCATAGTTACTCTAGCATAAGGTGCTTTAAAGTTAACGGTGTGTTCTCCAAAAGTAGCTTCTGTTTTTCCGTTTACTGCTACTGCACAGTGTTCAAGTAAATTTTCAGTAAACTCCATCATCCAATTGTAGTCTTTATAGGCTACATAAATTTCCATCGCTGTAAATTCTGGATTATGGGTACGGTCCATACCTTCGTTTCTAAAGTTTTTAGAAAACTCATACACACCATCAAAACCACCAACAATAAGACGCTTTAAATAGAGCTCATTAGCAATACGCATATATAAAGGTATGTCTAAGGCATTGTGGTGAGATATAAATGGCTTTGCTGCAGCTCCGCCAGGAATTGGTTGTAGGATAGGTGTTTCAACTTCAAAATAGCCAGCATCATTAAAGAAATTACGCATAGCATTAAAAAGCTTTGTACGTTTAACAAAGACTTCTTTTACTTTTGGGTTAACTACTAAGTCTACATAACGTTGGCGATAACGTAACTCTGGATCATTAAACTCATCATACACATTACCATCTTTATCTTTTTTAGGTAATGGTAAAGGTCTTAGTGATTTACTTAGGATGGAGAAATTCTTAACCATTACGGTTTTTTCTCCAACTTGTGTTGTGAATAATTCACCTTCAATACCTATAAAGTCTCCTAAATCTAAAAGCTTTTTAAATACTGTATTATAAAGTGTTTTGTCTTCACCTTCACAAATTTCATCTCTGTTAAAGTAAACTTGAATTCGACCTGCGCTATCCTGCAATTGACCAAAAGATGCTTTTCCCTGAATGTTTTTCTGTAATAAACGCCCAGCAATTACAACTTTCTTACCATCTTCAAAGTTGTTTTTAATATCTGCAGTAGTTTGTTTGACAGGATATAAATCTGCTGGATATGGATTAATGCCCAACTCGCGCAGTTGGCTTAGTTTTTCGCGTCTTACGATTTCTTGTTCAGAGAGTTGCATTTACTTTAGTTTTAAGCGTGCAAAGATACCATTTATGTAGTAAGCAATCAATAGTTGTAACATTAGGATTTGTTTATAGACCTATTATATACATCAATCAAATCAAAACTTATATCATGGGATTTTTTAGAGTCTTACTTTCAATTTTGTTTCCACCTTTAGCTGTTATAGATAAAGGCTGTGGAAGTATTTTAATTGTTTTCTTACTAACACTTTGTGGATGGATTCCTGGAGTAATTGCAGCTTTGGTAATTTTAAATAACCCAAACCGATAAAAAAAAAAGCGAAATCAAATACATTTGATTTCGCTTTATATACCTATAAGGTGAACACTACTTTATGACTATTTTTTCGGTAATTTGATAGTCTCCGTTAGTTATTTTAATAAAATATACACCTTTTGAGGCTTGGCTAAAATTGAGAGTTCTGTTGAATGATTCTTGATGAGAAAAATGCTTAGTCGTAATGAGACGACCTCTAATATCTATTAGTGCTATCGAGATATCTTGTTTTGCTAAGGGATTAAATTGTACCGTAAAGTTTCCTGTTGAAGGGTTTGGGTAAATGGTAGTCCCAAAATTTTCATTTATATCTGTAGTTGCTAAAACACCATCAATTGTTATAGGAGCATCATTAACATCAAAGTACGAATTGCCCACAGGTACAATTTTTACTCTTGCAGTTGTAGTAAGGAGATTAGGTGCAGTTATATCTTGACTACCATCATTTGGTACATTAGATGCCAATGTCGTTGGAAATGTAATGCCATCATCCTCAGAAAACAAGATGTTTACATTTGTTGTGTTTATAGGTGCTTGATCTGTATTTGCAACATCCCAAGTAATTGTTTGACTAGAACCTGGCTCCCAAGTGGTTTCTGTATTTTGAGAAGTAATAATGAAAGGACCAGAAGAAGAGTCAACAGTTACAATAACATCATCAGAAGCAGAGCTTGCACCATTAGGTGCATTGTCTCTAACCGTTACTCTAAACTCCATTGTTCTGTTAACAGACGGTACAACTTCCCAAATATTTGCAGATAAGCCTTGCATAACAGTAAGCATATCTGGCATAAATCGAGTTCTTTCTGTAGTAGGAGGTAAAGACCTAAACATTGGTCCTAATGTATTTGTAGGATCTGGAGGCATAACCTCACCAATTTCTTCATCTATTTGTTCCCAGCAGTATGTAAGTTCATCATTGTCACTATCTATACCAATTGCATCTAGTTGAAAAGGCGTAGATGCTGGTATTGTAAAATCTGCTGGAGCAATAGCTTGCGGTGCAGTATTTCCAGTCGGAGTCTGTACTTCACAATCTTGTGTGTTTACATAATTCCAAATTTCATCTATACTTATGGCGTGAAAGTGAGCATCACTATTTGTTTGAACATTTGGAGCGCAAATACCTGCATATCCTAAGATAGTAGAGGCGCTTCCTGGCTCCATAGATGTACTGCCATTTCTTTGGCAGTCATTATTTTGTGTGTGATTTGCACCAAATTGATGTCCCATTTCGTGTGATACGTAATCTACCCAATAAGGATCTCCTGTTGGCTCTGGTAAACCTGTAACACCACCAGCTTTTTGTAAGCTACAAGGTACACCCAGAAATGCTACACCACCACCACCAGTACTGTACACATGACCTATATCATAATTTTCTTCTCCTATTATACCATCACACGTAGCTTGGTTTGTAGCAAGCATAGATACACCATCTTCATTAACATAAGGATCTGTAGCAAAATTTAGAAAAATTATGTCTTCATTATTGTCTACAATATCCATATGAATAGAAATATCTCTCTCGTAAATACCATTTACTCTTGTCATAGAAACATTCATAGCTTCTAAAACAACAGCTTTCTTTTCAGAATCTGGCGTTGTGATGTCTGTAATAGGAATACCTGCAGCATCTAAGTGAAACTGGGCATACTCTCCCGTACAAGCTAATGCCAATCTGTAGTTTCTTAATACACCATCATTTGCATTTTTACTAGATGACGAGTTAGGTAGTTGATTTAATGCTGAGTTACCAATAACCTCACATTGAAACGCTTCATCTGGAGCTGGAAGATTTTGGCGCTCATATGCCATATATGTTGCCTTATCTTTTGTGTAAGTGTCTATATAGAATGAGCCAAATTTTCCTGATGTAATCATAGCGTTTAAGCCCATTGTTGGAGAAACGCTAAAGTTAATAATGGTTGATTTGTTTTTTAAACTAACTCCTTTATAAGCTCTAATGTTTGGATGACTAGCTTGTAACCCATCTTGAAAGTTAGAGTTTTCTGTTACTCTAAAGGTTTCAAAATTACCATCTGCTAAAGGAAACTTTAATAAGACATCTTTGGCTTTGCTTAGATGTGTTTTAGATAATGTGTTTGAAAGAGAGTTTAAGTTTAAAGTGTATAATGAAAATTTAGTAGGGTTTGAACGTCTTAAAAATTGTGAAGATTGTTCTATTTTAGAAGCTTCGACTAATTGCCATAAATTTTCTTGAGAAAAGCCCGAGAAGACAAAACAACACAGCAATACAAATAATGTAATTTTTTTCATAGATGAGGATTCAATACTTAAAAATATGATTATTAAAGATAATTCATTAAAAACAGTTAATATATTAACGAAGTGCAAAATTAAAGCCCTATTTGTTGCTATGAATTCTATAAGATGTAGTGTAGTTTCGACAAAAGACTTAAAAAAGGTATTACTCATAAATTTTCACGAAATTTGCAGAGATGAATAAGCAAATTACACTTCAAAATTTAGGTCTTAAAGATTATAAGGACACTTGGGACTATCAAGAACAACTTTTTAAAGAAATTCTTGATTTGAAAATACGAAACAGAAGAGAAGACTTAGAGTTGGAAACCCCAAACTATCTTTTATTTGTTGAGCATCCTCACGTTTATACTTTAGGTAAAAGTGGTGACTTTGAAAACCTATTGGTTACAGAAGATTACCTTAAAGAGATTGATGCTACTTTTTACAAGATAAATAGAGGTGGCGATATTACTTATCACGGTCCAGGACAAATTGTTGGATACCCTATTTTAGATCTTGAAAATTTCTTTACAGATATACATAAGTATCTTAGGCTGTTAGAAGAAATGGTTATTCTTACCCTTAAAGATTACGGCATAACTTCTGAGCGTAGTAAAGGAGAGACAGGTGTTTGGTTAGATGTAGGTACACCGTTTGCACGAAAAATATGTGCAATGGGTGTTAGGGCAAGCCGTTGGGTAACTATGCATGGATTTGCTTTGAACGTAAATACTAACCTTGGTTATTTTGATAATATGATACCTTGTGGCATAAAAGGGAAAGCAGTTACATCTCTTAATGTAGAGCTTGGTGTTGCAGAAGTGAATATGAATGATGTAAGAGAAAAACTATTACATCACTTTTTAAATTTGTTTGAAGCTGAACTTAAAGGTTAGTTTACCTTATATATAAGGACACTATCTTCTTCGCCTTTTACGACAAACTCTAAATTATTGTCTGAATCCATATTTTCAAAATCAATTTGAGAATTACCATACACAGGGAAGTTAGGTCTTAGTATACCATTACTATCAAATAAATACACTTTATGAGACTGTGTGTCTGTAACACTCACGTAAATTTTATTATTAATATAAAATATCTGAGGTCTTGTATACAGCCCAAAATCTAACTCTATCGTTTTACCCTTTATAGTTAATTTATTTTCAGCTAAGCTTACAAATGTCTTGTTTGTACTTTCTATATAATGATCTTGTGGTAATCCTAGTTTTGTAATATTTAGTTTCCCTTTTTCTGAAATTTGCATTAGCTCACCATTTTCATTGGTATTGGCAAACGTGTTTTCATACTTATACCAATTATTATCTGAGATATCTAGATTGGTCTTAATAGAAACACGTTCTGTTCCAGTTCTACTTAAGATATTTAGCTTTCCAGAATTAGACATTACTAAGATGTAATCTCGGCTGCCAATTCTAATATGTTTAGGTTGTGTTACTATGGTCTTGTCTGCTTTGTCAAATTTAAATCCAGTAACACGTTTTGCGTCCTTATTATACATAAGCACAGAATTTCCTTGGGTTACTAGAAATCTGTATTTTCTGTTACGGTCATAATCGAATACAGCTAGTGGTTGAGTAATAGGATCCTTAAATTCTATTGGGAAACTTTCTACTTCTTTACCATTTCTATCTAAAACATATAATTTGTCTTGAGTAGTAAATGCAAGTTGGTATTTGCCATTTCTATATAAATCTACTTCTGTTATGTCTCCTAAAATTGCAGCACCAAGATTTTTTTTCCACTTTATTTTTCCTTTGTTCGATATAAGATAAAGGGTATTAGATACATCTTGCACTACAATGTCTCTGGTTTTGTTAGTGTGATTTTTGAAAAGCTTAGGCGTGTTCTGTAAACTAGCATCTAGTTTTACTGTTGCAACTTGAGAGATGCCATTAGATGATGACTTTGCACCAGCTTTTTCAATTATAGCGTGTACGTGTGCAAAATTACGCTCGTATATAAATTGAAGTGCAGCTAGCTTATGATCTTTAAATTTAACTTTCTCAGCAGATGATTTAAATTTTGAGTCCACGATATTAGGAAGCTTGTTTTTTAGCTCATCTGTATTTGTTACCATTAATATAGAGCTTTCATCACTCAAGCTTTTTGAAACATCTATGTAATAATCTTGTTCTCCTAAGATTGATTTGTTTTGGTAATTAGCGATAATGTTTTCAAGAGCTTCTGTATCCTTAGCAAAAAGGTAATAGTCTTTTATTCTTGTATAGTAATTTAATTCTTTAATAGTTATAAGAGGATTAAAAGCTTCAGTAAATATATTAGATGAGCTTAATTTGAAAATAGTAACATCTCTATAACTTTTTTCTTCATCTTGTTGGCTTATTAAAGCTTGTTCAGTTACATCAGGATCTAAAGAATGAACAATAACTATGCTCTGGTCATTATTATAAATTACTCCAACTTCATTTAAGGAGTTAAAAAAGGCTTCGTTTGAAACAGGGTTTAATGCTCTATCCTTAGCGTGATAAGTTTTTAAATTTTCTCTTAATATTTCAAAACTGTTATATGTAAAAGAGTAAAAGCCTGTAGCACTTAAAGGAGTAATTTTAGCGATGTGAGTTTCTTGAGGTTCTACACCTTTAAAAATGTCAAGAATTTTGGGAATAGAATCGTTAGTAATTGCTACACCATTTAACTGAAGTGTTTTTTGGCTTATTTCGAGATCTAGAGATAAGTTGGTGGTAAACTTTTCAATAGGGAGATTTTTAGTGTTTGAAAAGTAATCGTTGAATGCTGTATTAAAGTATGTTGTATTAATAAAAACTGAAGTGCCATCTCCGCTTGTGTCTATTAATTCCTTTAAATCCTGGTTCTTAATATTATTACTGTAATTTCTAATTGCATTCTCAATTAGCAATTTAGAGTTGCTGGCTATAAAAATACTGTCTAAAGTGGTGGCATAGGATACCGAGTTTTCTAAAGTGAGTTTTTTTATAGTCTTATTTGAGTAATCTTGACTTTCAATAGTTTTATTAGCTATGGAGTCTGTCTGTATTAAATTAGGTGAGTCTTTAGTGATAAACGTAAACCCAAATTCATTTTGACCGATTTTAGAAAATGATAGTAATGCGCTATTAGGCGTTTTAATATATTTTAAATTTTGTAAAACCTCCTTAGTATCTTGGTTGAGGTGAAAATCTGAATTGTCATAAATAAATTCATTATTCTGAAGATTAGAAGTAAAGATGTCTAAACTTTTAATGCTAAACACTATAGCGGCATCTTTAGGAGCGTAATGTGCCAGAGTTTCTGATTGAGATG
>Ga0163180_10002501_pt1 | contig 10264 bp, 14 predicted proteins | sample AtlANTMetagenome_2_FD_109647 | JGI IMG/M metagenome (GOLD analysis project Ga0163180, IMG submission 109647) | Marine eukaryotic phytoplankton communities from the Atlantic Ocean - Atlantic ANT 4 Metagenome | ecosystem: Environmental > Aquatic > Marine > Oceanic | place: North Atlantic Ocean...
CCATGATAGGACATGTGGCCAATCATTTCATAGTAATCACATGTCTCATATATAATTGGGTGCCAGTCAAGATTATAGCTTTCTGCTAGCTTAATAATGCTTTCATCCCACTCTTCTAAGAGTTGTATCGTCCAATCACACACCTAACTTACCTCCGAACAAGCGTTTAAACGCTGGCCATATATCACTGGATTGGTGTATCTTTACTATCTTAAATTTTGAATCTTCAAGATGTGAGTATGCTCCTGCCAATGTTGATTCATCATCTCTTGCCCACCTAATTCTATCATCTTCTGGAACAATTTGGCAATAGCTATATAGCTGGCTTAGTTCTTTAAGTTGTTGACTTAGGTTAATTGACTTCTCCATATCACTTGGCCAGTTATCACCATCCGAGCAATGAAATGCGTATATGTTCCAGCTATTTGGGTGGAAACGTTTTTGAATAATTTCTAATGTCATCTCCAACGCTGATGATACAATTGTACCACCTCCTTCACCCCTGGTAAAGAATTGTTGTTCATTTACTTCATATGCTGAAACGTCATGTGCAACAAATATTATCTCTACATTTTCATAACGGTGGCGAATAAATTGATAAAGCAAGAAGAAGAAGCTTCTAGCAAGATACTTTTTTTCTTTCCCCATTGATCCGGAGATATCCATTATAAAGAACAGCGCTGCAGCCGATGTTGTCTTCATGACCGGCTTAATGTGCCGGTATCTTAGATCATCCTGATGAAATGGAAAGCGTTCATCTTCACCTTCTTCATGGGTGCCGACTCTTTTAGAAGCAGCTTTTCTTTTTAGCTTCTTCTTAATAGTTTGCTTTTTATCTAATCGTGGCCTGATGCCTTCACTTCGATATCCATGCCTTTGCATTTTCTTTTCGAAGATTTTTTGGATGTGCTTTCTTTCAAGATCTGGTAGTTCTAAAGAGTCAAATAAATACGCCGCCAATTCTTCTAGCGTAATTTCAACCTCATAATATTCTACACCCTTTTCGTCACCGGGCTTATTTCCCTGGCCTTGTTGTCGCTGCTTATCCGGCTTTCCAATTTGCTGGCCGCGACCAATATTCTTTCCGGGCGCGCTACCTACCTTTTTATTCTTGTCATTTTCCCCATAGACGAAGCGGTACTCTTTAATTCCTCTTACGGGAATTCGGATCTTTTTCTTACCATCTTGCCCAATGATACTTTCATCAGCAACGATATGGTGGATCCCCTCTCTTATCGCCTTTTCGATTTTCTGCTTATGCCGTCGACGGTCTGTTGCGGATCGGTCTGCAGAAGATGTATGTTCCTTAAAAATACTCATGACTATATTAACTATTGTCCAATTCAGCTTGAATGTTAAGTAATGACAACTTGCTACAAATTATTTTTGATAGCTTTAGCCACTTCTTCTTTTGAGATATTTGGGTTTTCATACCATAGCTCCTGTTGTAGTTTAACTAATTCGCCCACCTGTGGCCCGGGCCGTAGGTTAAATTGTTTTAATAATTCACCACCGGTAAAAAACAACATGGGTTCTTTTCCAAGAAATTCTTCATTTTGTTTAATTGAGTTCTCAACTGCAAGGCCCCTGACTACATCAAAAATATAATCCCCTGCGTTAGCTTTGAAAACCGGTAATGCTGATTTTAATACATTTTTATTTGAAGAGTCTTTCATCATTTGATTTCGAAAGTTTGCTAAAGTTGTGATTTGTTTAGCTTCTTCATTTGAAAATCGCAATTGTTTTGCACTACTCATAGCTTGATCGGACGTCAATGATAATAACGTAGCAATATTAGGTATAAGTTCTGAACCTGGTAGTTTAAGCTTAGTAATCTCTGCTTCACTCCCAACCAGCGCCGGTACTACATACCGAACTAGATCATGATCAACCAGTAATTTAAGCCCGGTCTCCGGATTCGAACCGGTTAATATCTTACCAAGCTCATCCCGGACCCTTTCCTTAGAAACAATCTTAAGGCGGTCGGCATTGTCGATTATAGCTTCTTGAATTTCTTTCGTCATATGAAAATCATATCTGCTAGTAAATCTTATAGCTCTTAGTATGCGTAGAGGATCATCATCAAAGATGACGTTGGGATCATCCGGTGTACGAATGGTACCATCCTTAATGTCTTGTAGTCCCTTTCCGGTAAGGTCTAGAATTTCGCCGGTTGTTATATCCTTAAGCAGAGAGTTAATGGTTAGATCCCGGCGTAAGACATCTTGCTCAATAGTCCCGTAGGTAGTCTCTGGTTTTCTAGAGCCAGGATCATATTTCTCCGCCCTTGTTTGAACCATCTCTATTTCAACGCCATCGAGTTCTACACCGTTGTGTGTAACACCATCCAGGCTTAACATCGCAGTACCGAATTTCGGATAAGTTACCGGGCGATGTGATAGTCTAAGTCTTTGGTATAGCCACTCCGCTAACTCAATACCACCATTTTTTTTAGCTACAACAATGTCAATGTCATGACTGGTTTTTCCCATGACTTCATCTCTTACAGCGCCGCCGGCAATATAAACCTTACCCCGGAATTGTGACGTACCAGAAACTAACTCTGAAAGAAGATCAACGGCAGCCTTAGATTGTGCGTCAGATAGGCTATTACCGGATCCTTCAAGCAATATTTCTCTTATAAAGGCATTAAGGATTTTTGCCATTCTCTATAACCCCCTTCGCCCATAATAAACAAGGTACCAGATAATTTTCTGTATTTGATAATATACTATTCCAATTTACCCAGTGTGCTGCAGAATGTTCAATAATTCCAGTATGGGGGTTTCTCTTAATCTTTGCTTCCTGATCAGTGTAGGCAACATAGCATGTTAGCTCAGAGTTAACCATATGAACTAACCCCCACCTAAAATCTAGCTGTGTTATGCTAGCTTCCTCTTCACATTCCCTTAAGGCAGCCTCTAGAGGGAACTCGTTTTCATCGATGGCCCCCTTTGGGATATCAAGTATGCCGCTATGGGCTTGAAGTGCTAACACCTTTAGACCATCTGGAAATGATCTTACAACAACAACTCCGGCGCCGGCAGGTATTTGATTTACAGTAACCATCTGAATATATTCCCTTAATAATTCAAAAGACATTATTAATTATTTCCCAGGAGATTTAAGTACAGCTGTATATTCCTTAACGTATTCTTTAACCAGGTCTTCATTGCCTAATGTACTATCAATAATATCAATTAATGCATTCCAGTGTTCTTGATTAATTCCTGCAGGAACTCCATTATGCGACTTAAGTAGCGCATCAAACGCAGTCCTGTATTTTAATGCTGACTTAGGTGTGGGCCCAGTTGACATATTGTGAAGCATATCAGCTAGCTTAATTTTAAGGGCATCGATATTTGACGATAGTTGTAGAAGATACCCGGTATAGTCTGTCGACTTATCATGCGTTAACGCATAAACAATCGATAATACCTGTAATCCTTCTTCTGGGTTTCTATACGAGTCTTTTATTGTGTCGACTAGCTCTTGCTCATCCTTAAAGTTTCCATTAGCAACAGCATCTTCAAGAGTATCATGTAAAAGAGCGGCTGTACATAATAGCCGCTCTCCAGGATAGTATTGGTTTATGATATTTGCAACTGCAATAGGGTGCTCAATATAGGGCTCACCAGATCTTCTCGTTTGACCGGTGTGGGCTAGCTCCGCAGTAGATAAAATCTGATCAGCATCTTTCCAGCCACATATCTCAGAAATATATTTTTTTAATGCTTTCTTGGCTGGAGACATTTGCTAAAATCCTTCTGGCGGTGCACATAATATTAAGTATCATGCATAAACATAATAAATGCACCTTATTTACGACAAAAGGTAATTTCTTTTAGCAAATTGTGAATTGTTTTTCTTAACAAGGACTCAGCCTGAACGTGGTGTGACTGGAATGTAACATCGGGATACTTTTTTGAAACCATAGCTTTAATTGCATTAATGTTAGCCATAGAATCCTCATACACAATCACTGAGTTAAAGTTGCCTTGACTTAATTTTCGATCAACAACCGTTGCTTTATCTGTAGGGTTGGCGCTTCCGACACCAATGATATCGATACCAGCTGACAACCCGTTATCTTGAAGAAATTGTTGCATTGGTTGAGATGCAGCTCTAGCACTTAACACTATTACATTGTCCGGACCATATGCTGATATAGCTTGTTCTAAGGCGTTGAATGACTTTTTAATCACCCGGCCAGATGGAGGATATATGTCAAATTCCGAGAAGTCGAATTCGTCACCGGGTTGCTCTACATAGGTTGCAAATTCATGGCTCTCTAATGATTCTTTTTGACCGTTTGCATGAGTTACATGTACAGCTGCACCAGAAAAAACTAGCGTGTCATCAAAGTCAAAAATGTAAAGTGGCTTATCCATAATCTATAAATAGGATCTAAGCGCGACAAATTTGTCCTTGGTTCTCCTCTTTTATTCGCTTAGATCCGAATACATCATTGAACAGTGTCTCGAAACCCCTTAGGGAAAAATAGTTTATTTCTCTTAAAGAAATAATCCCAATCACTATCTAAAATGTATGTTACTGCATGATCATCGTTGCTACGCACACTCCGACCAACAGCCTGTACAATTGTCTTAGCTGTCTGAAGTGGGTACCACCACTTCCATTTGTTCATTCTTTTTCGAATTAGTTTATCCCCAAGGTACGGGTACGGTACCTTACAGATAACTTGAAACCTACTAATGTCGCCGTGTAAGTCAACACCCTCTGTCATTGAAGGGGACAATAATACTGTTGGTTCTTTAGACTTAATATGCTTCTTAAGCGTTTCCTCACGATTATCTGAATTATGAACCAGCAATCTTTTACTTCTAATATTTCTTTTAAGGTAATTTGCAATCTTAAAAGTATGACAATGAATAATTCCCTTGTCTGTTTTATGTTGTTCTAAGATCGCTTTAACTGCCTCTACGAGTCGTGGTAATGTATTATCAATTTGTGCTGCAGACATCTTTCCAATTGATGCAGCAATCACCGGTCGATTTTCTACTGGAAAGGGAGAGGGAATAGAAATAAATCCTACGTCTTTTCTATCAAGGCCCAATAATTCACATGTCGCATCTGCATCTAAAATAGTTGCTGACATCATGATTATCTTTTCTCCCATATGGAATAACATGTCACCGGCATAATGTGCTACATCAATTGGCTTAAACTCAAGCTTTCTACCCTTACGCCCATCAGGTTCTGTAAGGTTAAAGACCCAATTTTCCTTATCATAGATCTCTAGAAATCGATTAACCTTACAGTTATGTTTATCTAATAGATCATATTGTTTTGCTAGATTAGCAAACTCTTTAATCTTTTCACGCAGGCCTTCATACTTGTCCATTATGCTTTCGACATGTTTAACATATGACGCTAGCTTAGGTGCATATACATCTTTGACCCAATTAATTGCTTGTACCTGTGTGCGCAGATCAGGCATGTCGATTTTCAACATACTTTTAGTAAACCGTTCTGTCATCGTTACTTCAACAAACTTGCTTAGCTCAACCGGCGTATTATGAGCCTCGTCGATGATCAAAACCTTTCGAGGTTTAATCTTTCCGGAATATTGGGTTTCGGCAAGGAAGTAAGGAAAATTAGTAACACTTTCTGGTGATTCTAGAAATGCTTTCTTAGCATTCCGGTAATTGCAATCAAATGCACACTTTTTCCAAAACTTACTTCCCTTCTCTGCAACCTTAAGTGCCCTAAGGCTTTCGGCACATGTATTCTTTTTATGAAATGAGCATTGATAGTTTGAAGAAGACTTAACAGACTTCATCTTTCCCATGGGCCCGCAACCAAAATCATTTACATATTGTTCTTGAAGGATTTTTTGGGTAGTAAGGAAATATGATCCAGCTTCATATTCATCTGTGTCTGGAAGCGACTGTTGCAACAATCTAGCAATTGTTAGGCCGATAGCTGATTTACCTACCCCGGTACCAGCTTCAATAATAACAATTTTCTTTCCACTAGTGAATTCAGAGATAGCATAGTCGATTGCATCGACCTGACACTTTCTTGGGATAGGGTGGGGAAACTTTCCATCATACATTTTTACACATCCGTCACTCATATTTAATTGTATCAAAGGTATGAAAGATTTTCAAGTCATTTCGTATGTTATATCATTAACACCAAGTTCTGCATGTACAATTCTTTTTCGAAGAGATGAAGATGAATATCCATGATCACGGGAATTGAAGTATGGCTCAATAGGCAAATCCCACCCTGTATACTTTTTCCCTCGCCAGTCTGCTCCTAATATTCGAATGTCTGGTTTAAGGTTTCGCAGTAAGTCAACTAAGTCATCTTCTGTATTGTATAGAACTACCTCATCGACGTATTTGATTGCTTTAACCATAATGATTCTTTCTTCATAACTTTGAACCGGCTTATTTTTTGCCGGACGATCAATGTTGGGATCTGATTGTACACCAACAACCAAGTAATCACAAACGCTCTTGGCTTCTTGTAACATAAGGGCATGCCCTGTATGAAGAACGTCAAATGCTCCACATGTAAATCCAACTTTTACATTCCATTTACTCCTGCGATTAATAACATCATTATTATCAATCTCTACATTTGGACCAATTAAGACTTGGTTTCCAATCTTTACTGTCGACATAGTATTCCTCTATTTATAAAGTGGCTGGGGCGGCTGGACTCGAACCAGCAACCTTCGGGGTAACAACCCGATGTCCTTGCCTGTAGGACCTCACCCCAGCGTTAAGATGGAGCCACCGATAGGAGTCGAACCTACGACCGGCTGATTACAAATCAGCTGCTCTACCAACTGAGCTACGATGGCACTAAACATCTTTAAGTCCATTTAGTTCATATAATCTTTCCTGGCCTGCCTCTGTTAGCAAAACCCATATAGATCCTTCGGCTTCTTTGGTATATACCTTTGCCTGAATTCTTAATGCTTGCAACTGTATAAGCTCTTCTTTCGAAAACCCGCCGATGTTTCGTCGGCATGCCCAAGAAGCTGCAATGCGTCTTAAAAAAAGTTTTTCTGTTTCAATATTCATGTTAACCTCATGCCATAATGAATTGTATGCTGAAGCTGATCTTTGTACATGTAATATCAGCAGCTATTTTTCGATAAAGCGTAACGAGCTGATAATTAGTAATAGGTGGCGTGGATGACACATGATGATGAACAACAAAACAGTATAAGTCGGTTGCGGTCGGTTTTCAAAGGTAAGTGGATTTCTAGATCCATTATGGTTGCTGCTACACTAGCATTATCAGTGTTGACAGTTTCACTTATTAAGTCTAACACTGAGACCCTTATAATACCCCAGTTTTCAGAACAACAGCGACCAATAGAGTCGATGGTTTTTCTCCAGCGTACAAATAATTTAGAATTCCTCTCCTGTGTACCATCACCAACAGCTAGCAGTAATCCATGCGGGATGTTTAGAGATCCCTTATTTCAGGCTGAGATTACTAACGCAATTAACGCGCAGTTCAGTTTTAGAATTACTGGTAGTGCAGCGCTGGTTGGTCATGACACTAGTCGAGGATCCTCATATGTCTTAACTGCATATCATGTTTGTGACGATTTTAATCAAAGATACTTAGCTTTAGGTGTTACCTCACCGGTACCTCATACCTTAGTTTTTAAGTACACTCCTCAAGTTACAATGACGGACTATTTCGGTAATACATTTGATGCAGAGATGGTGAGGGGTGATGAAGATAATGATCTATGCTTGCTTGAATCGGATCAATTAATGGATAGCGTATCACCAATCCGGATTGCTAGCGAAGCTCCGGAAGAAGGAGAAAGAATCTACAATGTAGCTTCTCCTCATGGGATTAGCCGTCCTGGAGCTGTATTATCTTATGAAGGATACTTCGCTGGTACGATACCAGCTGGATCAATCATTACCCAACCTCATTATCTAAGTGCAATACCCACAGCACCAGGCTCATCCGGATCCGCAGTATTAAATGATCAAGGCGAAATAATAACAATTGTATCATATGGGTTCTTACACAGAAGGCCAGGCATGCCACCAGGGATGTGGCCAAATGCTAGTGCCGGTCCATCACTTGAAGCAATTCGTAGACTAATCCGACCAAGGCGAATCCAGTAGCTCTACTTTCTTCTTTTGAGAGCCCGGGCTTTTGCATTTTTCATTTTAGCAGATGGGTCATCGATAATATTATCAAATAGTGCAAGCCGATACTGGCCTACCATCTCACAGATGAATGTAAAGCAAGGCCCACCGGACGTATCTTCTAAATGGATATTGGTGATCCTACCGTAACTAAACTTATCATCAGGATGCCTATTGCAATAGACATAATCCCCGACTTTCCACTCTTTATATTCTTGAGGACCGGTAGGTTCTTTTTTAACGGTCTTCTTTTTTCTAGCCATGCTAAAATGGTACCACAGATATCTGGAATTTATAATTCGCCGCTATTAATAAATGCCCGGTGTATAACGTCTTCTTTCTTTTGGACATATGCACCTGCATCTTCTTCTGTCTTAAAGACACGTAAGGGTTCGCTTAAGGATTCATCAAATCCACAATCAATAACAACCGCCCATGATCCATCCGCATTTGGATACATATCGATATCAACGTCCATCTCAGTACGGTCTTCTACGTTGAATGGATCATCATATGCAGTGTAATAGTTCTTCTTCCATGTATTGATGTACTCACGGATTAAGAACCTTAATTGGTTTTTAGTCATCTTCATACTTAAGCCTCAATCGATTATATTCAACTCGTAAAGATAATAAAGCCTGTTTAAGCTTAAGTGACTTATGCCTATCATTTGGACCGGCGGTGAGAGTAATCATTGAGAATATTGCTAGCTCTGCTTGTTGCATATGCTTGTCCAGGCTATCACGTATACGTCGTTTTTTCGTATTTGGTAATTTTTTGGACATAATATTCCCATGGATTTAGTCATCTGCCACTTCTGTGCTGGGCTCAGATGTGTCGTTATACTCTACAACACGTTCATTAATAACGCTATTCAACTCTTGTAATTTGACCACTTGGGTAGTATCACCAGGAAATTGAATATACACATAACGAACACCGGTTGTAACACCATCTGACATGTCGGTGTTGATCGTCGACATCACAGGAACTTGTTGCAATGGAACAGCATTTGATTTAATACCAACCAGCGAAGCTAGTCCGACGCCAACTAGTAGTAATAATAATGTTAAGTTAGTTTTCATAACGTCCTCGTGTCTATAAGTATTCCCTACTTAAGATAGTGGCTAGCCAATCAGTGCCATGGGTCTAAGCTTACCAAGTTCAATGGCACACATGCTTGGTGGCATGCCCATTCCCCATGTACATGTTCTTAGATATGGATCCATTACTAACCAGGCTAGTACATTATTTTCATCACCGGCCATTTTAGATGCTAAGTCTTTTGCAACATCAGCAAAGTCTGTAAACTTGAATTCTCTTGCATCGATATCTTTTCTAGAGTTCCAGTTTCCCATATGGTATATCGGTTGCAATTCATCTTCTTTGAGATTTCCGGAAGGCTCTATCCATACACATACACAGTGCCCGGGGAACTTTGGGAATATTCCATACTTCATATCTCTTCGGTCGATGCAAATAACAGAAACCAGATAAGGACTAAATACAGGATCTAGCGAATTTGCCACGTGGCGCGCCGAATCATCACAGTCATTAGATGTTGACAGATCAACAAGCTCGCCACTTTCTAATCCAATGATTTTAGACTCAGCTAAGCCAGGTGCGGCACATACATCAAACAGTTCTCGCCGGCCGTCGGGCTGGTAGGGTAGCTTAAGTGTACGAGCCAATGCCTCATCAGGATCCGGCCTTAAGAGTGGCTCGAGATTTCTTATGCGTTTTGGAATAAAGATCCAGCTATATAATCTGGACCACAATTTATAGTATCGAAATGTAAATGCTATAGCAAAAATTACCGAGGCTAAAAACACATACACCGTGGTTATTTTTTTTCTCATAGTCAGTATAAGTATCCCACGTTCCAGAACTCGAGTAAAAAAAAGCCCCGGCCTTGCGACCGGGGCTTGCAACATTTGAGCCTGATTAGTAGTGAGTGACAGGTTAAATCAGGTTATTCAACATTGACGGTGAGAGAAGGCGCTTCAGCATTAGCAACTGGTACCTTAACGGACAAGATACCAGCTTCATAACGAGCGTTAATGTTGTTAACAGACGCTCCCTTTGGAAGGGCCCATGAACGACTA
>Ga0163180_10002504_pt1 | contig 10256 bp, 8 predicted proteins | sample AtlANTMetagenome_2_FD_109647 | JGI IMG/M metagenome (GOLD analysis project Ga0163180, IMG submission 109647) | Marine eukaryotic phytoplankton communities from the Atlantic Ocean - Atlantic ANT 4 Metagenome | ecosystem: Environmental > Aquatic > Marine > Oceanic | place: North Atlantic Ocean...
AACTAAAAAAGCAAAAGGACGTAAGCGTTCCTTCTGCGCTCGTATGAGTGGAGTGAAGGGACCGATGCGTAAAAATGGTAAGCCTACCAGAAAGGCACTTGCACTTCGTAAATGGAAATGCTAGATGGCAAAATCAAAAGCCGCAAAAATTAAACGCTTGGAACAGATGAAGCCTGGCTTGTACAGGAACATCCACCTTGCCCGACTCAAGGGTAAGAAGCCAAAGCGTGCTGGCCAGAAAGGTCGGCCCACCGCTGCTAACTTTAAGGCAGCTGCTCGTACTGCAAAAAGCTAATGCCTAACGTTAACGGTAAAAAATTTCCCTACACTGCAGCGGGGATGAAAGCTGCAGCCAAAGCTAAAGGAACTAAGAAATCTAATTACAACAACAAAAAGAAATGAAAAACACCCTCCTTATTATCTCTACTCTCGCCTTCGCTGCTCCTGCTGCAGCTGGTCCCTATGTAAACGTTGAAGCAAACCAAGGTTGGTCCGGTGAGGACTACCAAGGTGCTCTCCTTGAAACCCATGTTGGTTATGAGAATGCTCTCGGTTCTAGCTCCAGCTGGTACATTCAAGGTGGACCTGCTGTGTCCTTCCCGGATGACGCTGAGCAAGTTGGCGCTGCCTCTGGTAAAGTCGGCCTGAACGTCGGTGTTACTAAGCGTCTCTCCGCCTATGGCGAAGTCTCTGCTATCACCTCTGAAGGTCTCGAAGTCGAAGGGCTTGGAGTTGGGACTAAAGCCGGGTTCAAGTATTCTTTCTAAGTAACGTACGTTCATCCAACATGGAAGACAACATCTACGAGCTACAATTTACAGTCACCTCTTTACGGATGCTTCACAAGGCTGTCACCTTTGCCCATAAAAACTGGCCAGGTGGAGAACCAGTGGAGCAACAATACTACGAGTATTTAAAAGATAGTCTGCAACGTGTACTCTTAGAAGAGACTTACATGCTGGACGCATAACACTCACACCATGGAACGGGGGTGTGATACTTCACAACTGGAGATTAACATGCCTAATGTTGAACTGCAAGCTCGCGTTAAAGAGCAAGTGGCTGCTACCAAGCAAGCCAAGCTGAAGTATCGCGGCGTTGCTTACCTTCTAAAACAAAGCAGGTAGACCTAACGGGGAGGTGCAATTCCTCCCCTGCTTATTGGCATCAAGCCCTCTGAGGAGGACACCTTGCTGCCGTCTAGACGGTGGGATAGACCACAATACAAATTGAATACTTCAAGCGCTTGAAGGTAAACTTAAACGTAAACCTTCTCATTAACTATATCAATGGCTGATATGAATTTTGGGTCGTTTGGCGGTACCCATAATGGTGCCCTAACGACTACGTACCCTGCTGGTGTACAATCTATTTCTGATAAGTACGCAACTTATCTGAAACTATTTAGCGGTGAGCTGTTTAAAGCTTACCAGAACCAAACGATCGCACGCGACACTGTTATGCGTCGCACCCTGAAGAACGGCAAATCTATGCAGTTCATCTTCACGGGCGGTCTCGAAAGTTACTACCATGAGCCTGGTAAGCCCATCCTTGGTGCTACCACTGAAGGCGGTTCTACCTCCAACAAACTGGCCGTGGCAGAAAAGACGATCATCATGGATGACCTGCTGGTCGCTTCTACTTTCGTTTATGATCTTGACGAAGTTCTTGCTCATTATGATTTGCGCGGAGAAATCGCCCGTAAATTGGGCTATGCTCTCGCCAATAAATATGACTCGAACATCTTCCGTGCTATCGCCCGCGCTGCTCGCCAGCCTGGCAACGTTGCTGCTTCTACTGGCACCAATGTTAACTGTGGCACCGAGATTGAGATTGGCTTCGCTGCTCGCGCTGGTCAATCTACCCACGCTGACAAGTTGGTCGAAGGTTTCTTCCGCGCTGCTCAGCGTATGGATGAGACTAACGTGCCTGCTGACGGACGTGTGGCTGTTATGTCGCCATCCAGTTATTATCAATTGCTCCGCACCGTTGACAGCAATGACCTGATCAACCGTGATGAGATTGGTGATTCCCTGCAAAGCGGTAAAGGTGTGTACAGCATTGCTGGTATTCGTATTTTGAAAACCAACAACATGCCTAGCACTTTTGATGCAGCAGTGAGCGGTGAGAACAACACCTATGGTGGTTCCTCCGGCGCAGATGCTGACAACCGTTCTCTTCAAGCTCTGATCTACAACCGCGATGCTGTGGGTGTGGTCGAAGCTATCGGTCCTGAAGTTCAAACCACTAACGGTGACGTGAGTGTCATGTATCAGGGTGACCTGATCGTGTCCCGTCTCGCTATGGGTTGCTCTGACCTGAACTGTGCTGGCGCTATCTCCCTGACTGCAGGTGGACGCACTGGTACTCAAGGTACTCCTGGTACTATCTCGGCTTCCTCCGAGCTTACCGCACGTACCGGTTCTACTTCTCAAAACGAAGTTATCGACATCGCCTGATAACTATTCTGTTTTACTCATTGGGAGTCTCCTTAACCGGGGGCTCCCTTTTTTTATATCTATACGACATGCCTAATCCTAATAAAGCCGTGTCCACCGAACTGGATGCAGTTAATCAAATACTAAGTGCTGTGGGACAGGCCCCTGTCACCACTTTGGATCTACAAAACCCAGAAGTGTATACAGTCTTGCAGACTCTAAGAGATGTAAGCAGAGAAGTACAATCAGAGGGATGGTACTTTAATACAGAACATGATGTAGAATTTACACCGAACAGCTCTGATGAGATTCCTGTTCCTGATGATGTTCTACAAATCGATGCTAACAGAGAAGCCCATCTAGATAACTTTGCTATCATTGTAAAAGATGGTAAGCTCTATGACAAGTACCACCATAAACATAGTGACAGAGATGAATTTAAATTTCCAGCAACGATACTCGGAACTGGCGATCACCTTCATTGTGATGTTGTCTATTTTTACCAGTTTAATAATTTACCATACGCTTTCCAAGCACACGTCATTGCTAAATCTGCACGTAAAGTCGCAACTAAACTGGTTGGTAACACCGATCTGATTAGGGTACTTTCGATTGACGAGGAACAAACCAAAGCTGCTTTGATGGAATATGAAACCCGCCAGGGTGACTATTCTATGTTTGGTTGGAATGATAATGGAAATTACTACAGCAGCTACCAACCGTTTAAAGCACTTGCACGATGACGACATTAACCCAGAAGATACCGAACCTGTTGCGTGGCATTAGCCAGCAACCTGATGTTAAAAAATTTCCCGGAGAAGTACGTGACTGCGTGAACGCATTTCCCGAGTATGCTCTGGGTCTGATGAAGCGCCCTGGAGCAAAGCTAGAAGCCCCTCTAAGGCGTGCTGCTACCCCCGGTGGTAGTCTGGCCGTACCGGCTGGTCAAAGTGCCGTGACGAGGCACTACGGGGCCACAGAGAAGTGGTTTGATATTAACATTGATGGTGTACCATACGTTGGACAGATCAATGATTTCTCTTACTCTAATAATGCTGCTACTGATAAGCATTGGCTAAGCATTAACATGTGGTTTAAAGACAGCGGTGTTCCACGTGCTGTCAACTTAGACAATTACATGCAAAGTAGTTACATCAGCAGCGGTACCTGGAATGGGTTGCAGACTGCTATCGATGCAGAAGTTGCAGATCTCAGTGCTAAAATTACAGGACTTACTACATTCCAAACAGCACAGAAAGCTTATTATACTGAGTATCAGAAAACTGAAGATCAGCTGACTGACCTATTTGCTATTGATACTACATACACCAACGGTAATGTTAAACAGTTTGTTAACTCTGCTGTATTGGTAGATGCTGCTGGTAACGAGGATTACATCCGAGCCGGTAACACAATGACTGGTACCCTCTATACTACTGACACTACAGTAGGAGATGTTATCTTTAAAACTGGTGAGTTTCGTGAAGGTAGTGATGCAGCTATTGCTTATAAAAAGGGTGTAGAAAAAACATCCGAGTATCCTATATTGATGGATGCTTTTCCGACTGGATACGAACTGTATGAGCTGCTTAAGGTTGACAAAGCTACTGACGAAGATGAAGCTGACCTAGGTGGTACTCCTTATACCACGTACAATACTGCACAAACTACATACAATACTCTTGTTACTACTTACAATGCTGAAGTAGAAGACACAGACGAAGCTTATCCAACATTTAATACCAGCATCCAGCCTATTAACGGCACTGATAATTACTTCAGGGATGAGACTAGTTCTACAGCTGGTGCAAAGGTTGACCTTTCTGAGCTAAAAATTTTCCAATTTCAAGATACTGTATTTGTTCTTAATCCTAAGAAAGCTGTACAGTATACTACTACAACTACTGACGCAGAGAATTTTAGAGCAGGTTTTGTATTCTTTAAAGTTCTTAGTGACGGTGACTTTACCGTAAATATTAGTTTGTTACTTGCTGATGGTAGTGGAAACCTTGATACCTCATTTGGTACCAGCGGTACAATTACCGGAACAGCTACACATAGCAGCACTAACAACACAGTTGCTGAACTTCGTACGTTACTTAATACATCTTTTACAAGTGCTTATTCAGATTTTGGTAACAATTTTGATTTTGACCTATCTGGTAATGGTATTTACATCAGGACCAAAGGTGCTTTAAATAATCGTGAGTTTGAACTGACTGTCTCTGGTCCTACAGATAACTCTATTAGCACTTTACGTAATGAAGTAAACCGTGTATCCGATCTACCACTGCAACTACGTAATGGTTATAAAGTAAAAGTAGTTAACAGCTTAGATGTAAACGCTGATGACATGTACCTTGTCTTTGAAACAGAAGACGGTAATAACTTTAGTACAGGTGTTTGGGTAGAAACTAACGGATTTAATCTTAGAACTGTTCTCGATGTAAACACACTTCCTCACGCACTGACTGTAAACACTAACGGCAGTTTCTCTTTTGGTCCCTGGACTGGATGGGAGAACCGTCTAGTTGGTGATGAAATTACTAACCCTACACCTAACTTTGTCACACTTCCTGGTGGTGTTAACAGCTACATCAAGGACATGTTTGTCTACCGTAACCGTCTTGGATTCCTTACGGAAGATCATGTAAGCCTAAGCCGTGCTGGGGAGTTCTTTAATTTCTTTGTTAAATCTGCTGTAGCCTCTGGTGACGATGATCCTATCAACATCTCTGTATCCGACAGTGATAGCCCAAGCTTGAACTATGTAAGTAAAGAAACTGCTGGTTTGCTGTTGTACGGTAAAACTGGTCAGTATCTACTGGCTACTGACTCTGACATCCTATCTCCTACCACTGCTAAAATTAACAAGGTAGCAGGTTTTGAAGCAGATATGGGTAACCCAGCTATTAGCCTTGGTTCTACTACTGCCTTTGTATCTAAAACACAGAGCACAACTAAACTCTTTGAGCTGCTAAAAGTAAACGCTTTAGAACCTCCTCAGAGTGTTGAGCAGACAAGGACAGTTCCAGAACTGGTACCTACTACTGTAAACTCTATTGTCGGATCACCTGACGTTGGTATTGTATCCTTTGGTACAGTTGGTGAAACTACTCTGTTCCACTTCAGTTACCTTCGTATGGGAGGACAAGAGCTTAGCCGATCTTGGTATAAATGGGAACTACCTGGAACTCTATTACATCAATTCTTTGACGGCAACGAGTTTCATTGTATAATTAAAACAAACCAAAGCCAAACAGCTGTTGTGTCGTTTGATGTAGCACAGAGTTCTACCGATGGTGTATTGACGTTAGAGAGTGGTAAAAAGACTGACCTTGTGTTAGACCTTTATGATGATAAACCATTCTTTATCTATCGTGGTATTGTTAGCGGAACGTTTGAAAACAAAACACGAGTCTTCCTACCGCTAAACAAACTTAGCGATAAGAAGTTAGTGATTGTGATGTATAGCAATCGGTCACAGGTATTCGACGAGGATACTGTTACACTGACTGAGGGTACAGATGCAACACACGGTAGGTATGTAGAAGTAGATGGTGACTGGCGTGGTTCTGATGTGTTTATTGGTTATAAATATAACATGTCTGTAGAACTGCCACGTATCTACTACAAACAAGCACGTCAAGAACAAGTTGACGCTGATGTAGAAGCAGAATTGATAATCCATAAACTTAAAGTAAAAACTGGACTTACAGGTCCGATTGACTATAAGATTAATATTATTGGTATCCCAGTAAGAACCAGTACGTTAACTGTCACACCTGTTGGTCAATACAATCTTAACAGTGTGAACATGACAGAAAGTGCTGTACACCACGTACCGGTGTATCAACGTAATCACAACACAACTATTACTATTGAAAGTAATACAGCATTCCCAGCGACTGTTGAGTCTATTAACTGGGAAGGTCGATATGCTACTAACTACTACAGGAGGGCTTGATGCTTGCAACACTAGGAACATTTGCACTTAAATTTGGTCTAGACTATGCACCTAAACTACTAGACCAATTTCAAGCAAATGACGCAGCTAACCAAAAAAGGAAGCAGCAAAGAGATACTCTTAAAATGCAGTTTAATCAAAAACGGGCGCAAGCAATGCGTCAGTTTGATACTGCATTTAAATCAACAGATGCTTACAACAAAGGTCTTGTAGCTGCTCATAACAACCGCGTAGAAGCGTATAACGTAAACATCGGTCTTCTGCAAAAAGAAGAAGCCTATGCTTATGAAATGGCACAACTCCAAGCTGGTAGTGAAGTAGCAGGTTTTCTTGAAGAGAATTTAGACCTGTTAACAAATTATGTGCAAAGTTCTGGGTCACTGGCAGCAAGCGGTATTAGCTCCGCTTCTGCTAAACTTACAGAACTTAAGAACTTTACAGGTGGTATGCTGAAAGCACGACGCAGACTGCAAGGTAATGCAGCTGGTCAGATCGGTGCTATTATTCGTAATATTGAAAAGGCAGAGATGCAAGGTAATGCACAACGTGCTGCTATGTATCAACAGGTGAAGAACAAACCAACTCTGCGGAGTTATCCTTCTGCACCTAACCTGCCACGCTGGAAAACACCTAGCTCACTTAAATCTAAAGGTCTATCCTTTGGCCAACTTGCTCCACAAATGGCACTGTCTGCTTTTGGAGCAGCTAACGAAGCTGGACTGTTTAAAGGTGAAACATTTGACACAGGTGACGGCGGTGCTACATTAGATGACGCACTGAACCAAGTTAACAACACAGGTTGATTTAAAAAATGTCTGCAAAGAAAACGGTATTCCCTACTGCGGTACAGTACCAAAAAGAAAAATTTGACCCTTCCCTTCAGCTGCAGCGTATGCCAGATACGTCTAAGCAAGCAGCGCAGCCGTTTGTGGAAGAGGCACAGGCAATTAAAACACAATCCCTGCTTGACGAAAACTACTTTGAACTACAAAATCAACTAGATAAGCAAGAGCTTTTATACGGTGGACAGGACGAAACGTTTTTACAAAAACTAGCTCCTTTCTCACCTATTATTAAAGCTGGTTTTGCTGAACTTGATAAAAGAGTTGATGAACGTAGAAAGAAAGCAGTAGATCAAGTACAGGGACAACTAGAGCAGATGGCCATCAATGGTCAGGATTTATCTCAGATCACGAAGCAAGTCAATGGCTTAATGCAACGTGCTGACAAATCTGGTCAAATTGGTTTACTGCATAATCTATCAAAACTTGATTGGGGACAACAAGCACAAGTTGCTGACGGTCTCGTAAAGAACACAGTTAAAAATTACAAAACCAGTCTCGAAACCTTCCAACGAGATTTTGGTCCTATCTCAAACGATGCTGAAGCACAAGCTTTAGTTCTTGCTCACGACAATCGTTATCGTGACATGTTTGAACAGATGGGTGCTCCAGCAAGTATGTACCAAAACTGGGTTAATCAATCAGCACCAGCACGTCAGAAGGCGTTGAATGGTATGGTTGATAAGATCCGTGACTTGCAAGGTGAGGAGATTCGTAACACAGCATATAATTCTCTTTATAGTAACGCAGAGTTTCTAGATGTAGAACGTCGTGCTATGCTGTCTCCTAAAAATGGTAAGCGTACGTTTGGTAAAGCATCTACTCACTCAGATATGCTTAAATTCCTTGAAAAAGCTATCAAAGCTGGTGACTTTAACCAGAAAAATATTGATGGTTGGAAGGATGAGATCCATCCGGTTACTAAAAAACGTATTGGTGATCACGCTGATTATAAATATCTTTTTGGTCAAATGCAACGTTTTCTTGATGCTCGTAAGCAAGAAGATGCTGGTTCATTCGATGACCTTAAAGAGGAACGCTCCAATGCTTTGATGGGTGAAACACTGCGTAGAGTTAGAACTGGTGAGTTAAATATCAGTGATGCAACAGTTAAAGAATTACGTAACAAAGCTTTTGAGGAAGGTATAGAATCTCCACGTTTTAATAAAATGTTGGAATATATGGAAGATGGTCTGACTGTTGAAGATAAAGCTAAAGACTACCTTGAGACTGAACTTAAAACTCGTCTTAATCAAGGTGAGGTTATCGACGACTATGAGATGCTAAAATATGGTCAAGACTTGTTTAATCAGTATCAAAGCGCTAATGAAGTAAACAAGAAGAACCAAGCCTTCCAAGCTCGTAAAGATCTTTTCAAAGAAGGTGCAGCCTGGTTACAACAAGATTCAACACAACCAGAAGGTGGAGGCGGCCTTGAAATTACTACTACAGATTCTGTTAAAACACAGGGACAGATTCGCCTATTAGCTGAATGGGAATCTCTACTTAAACAAAAATTTGATCAAGTTTTAGCTACTGCTCGACCTGAAGATGATGTGTACAAAACAGGCACTATTAATGGTCAAAGTGTCAAGGACACCGCACTGGCTTTAGCCATCCAAGATTTTGAAAAATTAAAAACAAATCCTGATAGCGTTTTTTATAGAAATCCAAAAACTGGTACATTTACAAATACTGTTAAAATTAAAACCAGTTCTGGTTATGTAGGAACAGATGCAGCTAATAAAACTTATGCTGAAATTAATAGTAAAATTAAAACCATCCAAGAGGTAGCCAGGTCAACTAATCAAGATTACAAATCTATTGTAACTAACGAAGCTTTGTTGTCTCAAGTTATCTCTAAAGACGAGGCAACAAAAATGAAATCTACTATTGAGAAAGGTAAGGGTATCCCTGCTGCTATCCTAGCAATTGCTGCTCTAGGTGGCGATGGTCAACTACTTACTGCTCAACGTATCTTTAACACATACGAGCTTGGTAACATTGAAATCCCTGCAAGGAATCAACAACTAGCTGAGCGTCTTGCTGATCCACAGTTCCTGTCTAACTTCCCTGTAGATGAGTTTATGCAGAGATTCGGTGACATTCACCGGATGGGACCGCGTGAAGTACAACGGACAAAGGATGGTGTTCTCAAACAAGCAGCTGCTGCTGAAGGTATTGATCCTCCTAGCTTTGAACGAGTAGCATATGTCGCCGCTCAACAAGTTACTCCAGAAGCACGTGCATTGCTGCGTACGCTTATGTGGGCAGAAGGTACTGATAAACGTGGTTCGAGAGCCTATGGCACACACTATGGTTATGAGTATACTCCTCCTACTGGCAATCATCCAGATCGTGTAATTCATAAAGATGGTATTTCTAGTGCAGCATATGGTGCTTACCAATTTATGCCACAAACCTGGGCGGGTACATCATTTGGCCGCCAAGGTATGCCAATGACTCCTGAAAACCAAGATCTAGCAGCGCTAGAACTGGTAAGACAACGTCTTGTCAATCCTGACAGAGAGTTGACTACACAGGACTGGGATAAACTTACACCTGAATGGGCTAGCATTCCACACAGCACAACCAATCGTGGTATTTATGCTGGACAACGAGGTAAAACTTTGGTAGATTTGAATAAAATTTATAAACAATTCCTACGGGAAGAGAGATACAACCAACGTATTAGAGGTCTGATTTGATGGAACTAAATCTAGAAGATAATTTTGAACCAAAGAATCCAGATCCTGTAGTAGGTCAAGGTGAAGAGTTTCTCCCCGTACCTGAACCGGTAGAAGCTGAGTCAGCTCCCGTACAGGAATCTGAGGAGGTTCAAGAACCTGATGCAGCAAGTCAAATTTTGCAACAGGCTTTTCAACAAGCCGGTACTATGGCTCCCACCGGTATGAATCCTCTACAACAATACGCTCCTGGCATTGCTGAGGCTGTTGTTGGTGCTATTCCTGGCACAGAGGAAATGCTTCAAAGTGATGAGGCACAGGG
>Ga0163180_10002505_pt1 | contig 10253 bp, 11 predicted proteins | sample AtlANTMetagenome_2_FD_109647 | JGI IMG/M metagenome (GOLD analysis project Ga0163180, IMG submission 109647) | Marine eukaryotic phytoplankton communities from the Atlantic Ocean - Atlantic ANT 4 Metagenome | ecosystem: Environmental > Aquatic > Marine > Oceanic | place: North Atlantic Ocean...
TATTACTCTAAAATTAATATAAAGATTGATGAATCAGAGTTAATCGTTACTAGTGGAGCAAGTGAGGCTTTGTTATTTACAATTGGTAGTATTATGGATCCTGGTGATGAAATCATTATCCCAGAACCCTTTTATGCCAATTATAACGGATTTTCTGTTGCAAACGGAGTAAATATTGTCCCTATATTTTCTAGTATTGATAATAATTTTGAATTACCAAAAATTCAAGAGTTTGAAAACCTTATTTCTTCAAACACAAAAGCAATTTTAATTTGTAATCCCAATAATCCAACAGGGTATGTCTATTCATATGATGAAATTAAAACGTTGGTTGAAATTGTCAAAAAACATAATCTATTTCTGATTGCAGACGAGGTTTATCGTGAATTTACTTATGATGATGTATCTCATACATCAATTATGCAATTTGATGATATTAAACAAAATGCAATTGTTATTGATTCGGTTTCAAAAAGATATAGCATGTGTGGTGCAAGAATCGGATGTATAATTTCAAAAAACAGTGAATTTATTTCTACTGCTATGAAATTTGCTCAAGCTAGACTATCTCCACCTACTCTAGCCCAAATAGCTAGTACAGCTGCTATGGACACAGGTGAGGATTACTTTAAAAAGGTAATTAATGAATATAATGATAGAAGAAAAACATTAGTAGAAGGGTTAAATAAAATTCCTGGGGTAAAAGTATCTGAACCTAAGGGTGCCTTTTATTGTGTTGTTGAACTTCCTGTAAATAACTCTGAACATTTTGCTAAATGGCTGTTGGAAGAATATTCTCTAAATAATGAAACAATAATGGTTGCACCCGCAGCAGGTTTTTATTCTACACCTAATATCGGACAGAATCAGGTTAGAATTGCATATGTACTCAATCAAAGTGATTTAAAATCTTGTATTGATATTCTCAAAAATGGTTTAATGGAATATTTAAAACAATGATTACAAAAAAAAATTTTTCATTAAAAAATCACAACTCATTTAAGATAGATGTTAAGGCCAAAGAATTTATTGAAATAAATTCTAAGGAAGAATTGATAAAGCTAAACGAATTATTAAAAAATGAAAAAATCCTTTTTCTTGGTGGTGGAAGCAATATCTTATTTACAAAAGATTATGATGGAACTGTGATTCACTTGAATATCAAAGGAATAAATATTGAAAAAGAGAACTCTGACTTCTCGGTAGTAAAAGCTAATACTGGTGAAAATTGGAGTGATTTTATTGAGTTTTGCCTGGATAATAATTTAGGTGGTGTTGAAAATCTATCCCTTATTCCAGGAAATGTTGGTTCTGCACCCGTTCAAAACATCGGAGCTTATGGAGTTGAGCTAAAAGATGTTTTTTTATCATGTGAAGTATTTAATACTGATGATTTTTCTATAAAAAATTTTGATTTATCTGATTGTAAATTTGAGTATAGAAATTCAGTTTTTAAAAAGAAGAAAAATCTAATTATTCTTTCGATTAGACTAAAGCTAAAAAATGATAATCATAGTATTAATACATCATATGGTGGTGTTAATGAGGAATTGAAAAAATTGAATATTAATAATCCTACAATAAAGGATATTTCTAAAGTTGTTTGTAATATAAGAAGAAGAAAACTTCCAGATCCAGAGCAAATTGGCAATGCGGGTAGTTTTTTTAAAAATCCAATTATAAGTAAAGAGAAACTAAATTGGATAGAGAAACATCATAAAGATGTTCCATCATACAAAATTGATCAAGATTATTATAAAATTCCAGCAGCTTGGTTAATCGAAACAGCAGGTCTAAAGGGAAAAGAATTTGGTAAATTTGGGATTCATAAATCGCAACCACTAGTTCTTGTAAATTATGGTGGAGCTAAAGGTGAAGATATTTACAAACTTTCACTTTCGATAAAACAAATAATAAAAAAAATTTTTAAGATAGAACTTGAAACTGAAGTTAACATTATTTAATAACTTTGAATTGATATGGTACCTACAATAGTTACAATCATAGTGCTTGGGTTATGTGTTTTGGGAATAAGCATTAAAATTTGGGCAAAAGAAGATGGTGAGTTTTCAGGAACTTGTGCTAGTCAAAATCCATATTTAAATCAGGATGGTGAAAACTGTGGTTTCTGTGGAAAAAGTCCTGATCAATTTAAGGACTGTCATGGGAAAAGCTAACGATATCCTAAAAAAGCTTGGGCCAGGCTTGTTATTCGCTGGTGCTGCTATTGGGGTGTCTCACTTAGTCCAATCAACAAAAGCTGGTGCCGACTTTGGCTTAGGCTTGGTTTGGGCTTTAATTATAGCCAATATATTTAAATATCCATTTTTTCAGTACGGACCCAAATACGCACTATCATCTGGAGAAAGTGTGCTTCACGGATATAAAAAACTAAGTCGAAATATCCTTATAATCTATTTTATTCTGACAATTGCCACAATGTTTTCAATTCAAACTGCTGTAACTATTGTCACGGCAGGAATTGCAAAGTCAATGAGTGGGGGTTTACTTTCAATTGAAGTCTGGACAGTATTAATCACAATTTTTTGCTCATTAATTTTAATAATTGGAAAATATAAAACCCTTGATAAAATAATTAAATTCATAATTATAATTCTTGCCCTGAGTACACTAACTGCAACTATTATTGCTGGATATGAATTTGAAATGAAAATAAATTTTAATCAAACCTTTCCAATTGACACAACAGGAATTATATTTTTAATTGCATTTATGGGTTGGATGCCTGCACCTTTAGATGTATCAGTTTGGCATTCGATATGGGCATTGGAAAAAAAGAAAACAATTAAAAATTATTCATTAAAAAATTCAATGTTTGATTTTAACATTGGTTACATAGGAACAGCTATTCTTGGTATTTGCTTTATTTGTCTTGGATATTTTGTAATGTATGGAACAGGCGAGACATTTAGCGAATCTGCAGGTGCATTTTCTAATCAATTGATCGAAATGTATACAAAAAGTCTTGGAAATTGGTCCTACTATATAATTGGTATTGCAGCATTTTCAACAATGTTAAGTACTACAATTACAACTTTAGATGCATCTCCAAGGGCTATGTCGGAAACTACTGAGCTTATTTTCAATAAAAAAAATAATTACGGTTACTTGATATGGTTGGCAATATTAGCATTAGGAACAATTATAATATTTTTTGTCTTTTCATCTCAGATGGGTCTGCTAATAAAAATAGCAACTATTTTATCCTTTCTGACGGCACCATTTTATGCGACCATGAACTACTTATTGATTTCTTCCAAACACACTCCAAAGAAAAATAGACCGTCTAAAAAAATGCATATTTTAAGTATTCTAGGTATTGTTTATTTGTTAGGATTTTCGGTATTCTTTTTGATAAAAGGTGTTTAGGATTTGTATTTTAGTTTCTATATTTACAATCTGATATAAAATTAAAGTTTTGTCTCAAAAAATAGATAACTTAGAAACTCCTTTTTATACAATGGAAATTCCTGAAACAGAAACTGTCCTCAAGGAAAAATCTGAGTGGTTTAAAGTCGACTTACCTAAAAGAATAATTGAACATAAGAAGAAACCGGATTGGTTAAGGGTTAAATTACCTATTGGACCAAAATATGCTAAACTCAGAAAGTTAGTTGATGAAAATAATTTACATACAATTTGTACATCAGGTAGCTGTCCAAATATGGGGGAATGTTGGGGAGAAGGAACTGCAACATTTATGATACTTGGAAATATATGTACGAGATCATGTAAATTTTGTGGAGTCAAAACAGGCAAACCACTCCCCGTTGACTGGGAAGAAGCTGAAAAAGTTGCCAATAGTATCAAAATAATGCAAATTAAACATGCAGTTCTAACCAGCGTGGATCGTGACGACCTTAAGGATGATATGGGAAGTAAATTTTGGGTTGAAACTATAAATAAAATTAGAGAATATAACCCAGGCATTACCCTTGAGGCTCTTATTCCTGATTTTCAAGGAATTCACGAGCATATAGACAGATTGGTAAATGTTAAGCCGGAGGTCATTTCTCACAATATTGAAACAACAAGAAGACTCACAAGAGAAGTACGAGTACAGGCAAAATATGATAGAAGTATGGAAGTCCTGAAATATATGAAAGAAACGGGGCAAAGGAGAACAAAATCTGGTATCATGTTAGGTTTAGGTGAAACGAAAGAAGAAGTCATAGAAACTATTTATGACCTGAAAAATGCAAAGGTTGATATAGTTACCATCGGTCAATATTTACAACCTAGCAAAAAACATCTGCAAGTGCAAAGATTTGTTACTCCTGATGAGTTTTTAGAATACAAAGAAATCGGTGAAAAATTAGGGTTTAGACACTTTGAAAGCAGTGCTTTAGTTAGATCCTCATATCGAGCGAGAAAACACATTCAGTAAATTAGCCGATTTTTTCCTCAATTTTTTCCATTAAAGTTTTTTCAGCTGAAACTTCCATACTTATAGGTAAATAATATAAATTTTCAATATTAAATTTTCTTAGCTTAGTGTAGTCTTTTTCAGTTGTGATAATAAAGTTATCTTTAAGTTTTAATATGTCTTTTTCCTTATAATTATAGTGGTCGGGATATTTAAAATGATTAATTAATAAGCCCTTTTTTTCTAAGTATTTAATTAAATTTTCAGAATTTACAATCCCTGTTATGACATCAACCTTTTGATTTGAAAGTTTAGATATATTTATTGAATTTTTAGCTGAAAACAGTTCATCTGAATATTTGATCTTACTGAAAAAAATATGTTGGTTATATTTTAGATTAATTCTATCAATTAAGTATTGCCTATTATTTTCAGAAAAGTTTTCTGGACATTTTGTAATAATAATCGAATCAGCTCTTTTATATCCACTTTTTGATTCTCTTAAATTACCTCTTGGTAATAAATAATCATTAAAGTACAAGTTTGAATAATCAGATAATAAAATTGAATATGTTGGAATGACTTTTCTATGTTGAAAAGCATCATCTAATATTATCATATTAACACCAGTCTTGATTAATTTTTTTATCCCACGTTTTCTTTTTTTATCAACCGCAACCTTTATGTTTTTAAATTTTGAATAATATTGAAAAGGTTCATCCCCAATGGAACTTGCATCATCTTTTTCTGATGCTATAATAAAACCTTTAGTTTTTCTTTTGTACCCTCTACTTAATACACCTACATTATATTTATCAGAAAATTTTTTTATAAAAAATTCAACCATTGGGGTTTTCCCAGTTCCACCCACGGCTAAGTTCCCTACACTAATCACTGGAATTTCAAAGGAAAATGATTTTAGTAAACCAAAATCATAAAACTTATTCCTTAAAAAAGTAATTAAATAAAGCTGAAGACTAAGTTTCCAATAAATTATTTTTTTTATCAATTTCATCGTAACTAAAGTAATTATTTATCTTTGAAATAAATAATTAAGTGATGTTAGTTAAAGATGTAATTGACTTTTTAGATAGTTATGCACCTCTAAAGTATTCAGAGGATTTTGATAATACTGGACTTATAGTTGGAGATATAAATGCAAAGCTCACTGGAATTATAATTTGCCTTGATTCAACTAAAGAAGTTATTCAAGAAGCAATTGATTCAAATAGCAACCTTATAATAAGCTTTCATCCTATAATTTTTAATGGCTTAAAACAGCTTTCGCCCGGAAATTATGTAAGTGATTCAATAATTTTAGCGATAAAAAATAATATTTCGATTTTTGCAATTCATACAGCATTAGACAATTCAAATATGGGCGTAAGTATGAAATTATCTGATGTATTGGGCATTTCAGATATAAAAGTTTTAATTCCAAAGACTAAAACTGTCAAGAAATTGACAACATATATACCAAAAGATGATGCTACAGATCTAAAAAATAAATTATTTGGTATTGGAGCTGGATCAATCGGCAAATATGACAATTGCACTTTTTCTTTTGAAGGTGAAGGAACCTTTAAGGGTAATGAAAGTTCAAATCCAACTATTGGTGATAAACTTAAAGATACTACTCAAAATGAAGTTTGTATTAACATAACTTTCTTGAAACACCTTGAAGAAAAAGTATTATCTGTACTTAAAGAATTGCATCCTTATGAAGAAATAGCATATGAGATTAAAACTTTAGAGAATGTTAATGAAAATATTGGTATGGGTATGTATGGAGAGCTAAAAGAGGCATTGAGTGAAAATGATTTTTTTAAACTGATAAAAAATAAACTTAATGTCAAATTTTTAAAGCATTCAAAATTGATGAATAAAACTATAAAAAGAGTGGCTGTACTTGGTGGCTCTGGCAGTTTTGGAATAGAAAAAGCAATTTCTGTAAACGCTGATGCATATTTGACAGCTGATTTAAAATACCATGATTATTTTAAGGCTGATAATTCAATTTTATTAGTTGATGTTGGTCATTATGAGAGTGAGCAGTTTACAAAAAATTTATTGTATGATATTCTTACAAAAAAATTCCCTAATTTTGCAATCGCTTTAACAAAAACAAATACAAACCCTGTAAAATACAGTTAAAATGGCCAAGAAGAAAGAACCAACAGTTGAAGAAAAATTAAGAGCTCTATATGACTTGCAATTAATCGATTCAAGAATTGATAAGATTAGAGATGTTAGAGGCGAATTACCTCTAGAAGTAAGGGATTTAGAAGATGAAATTGAAGGACTTAATAAAAGAATTGAAAAATTAGATGTAAGTCTTAAAGAATTAGACGATCAGATCTCATCTAAGAAAAATCTTATTGAAGAAGCAAAAGCTTTGATGAAAAAATATACAGAGCAGCAAAAAAATGTTAGAAATAACCGTGAATTTGACTCATTGACCAAAGAAACTGAATATCAAGAACTTGAAATTCAACTCGCTGAAAAAAATATTAAAGAATTTAAAGCACAAATAGAACTTAAAAATGAGTCTGTTGAATCTGTAAAATCAACTCTATCCGACAAAACAGACCATCTTAAGCACAAAAAAGGTGAACTTGATATTATTTTAAAAGAGACCGAAAAAGAGGAAAATATGCTACTCAGTAAGTCAGAGGATTACAAAAAATTGATTGAAGAAAGATTATTATTTGCCTATGGTAAAATAAGAAGCAATGTCAAAAATGGCCTTGCAATTGTTCCTATTGAAAGGGGCGCTGCAGGTGGATCATACTTCACTATACCCCCTCAAGTTCAAATGGAAATCGCATCTAGAAAAAAAATAATTACCGATGAACATAGTGGTAGAATTTTAGTAGATGAAGTTCTAGCAACTGAACAAAAGGAAAAAATGGAAAAACTTTTTTCGAGTATATAAGATTTGCTTTGAAAAAGATTATTATTTCATTCTTGATTCTAGGACTATTTTACAGTTCATGTGCCCAAGAATCATCTAGAAAGACTCAAGCCGAATTAGATCCTATTTTAGTTAACGAAGAATACGTACACAAAGCTTACTTTGCAAGTGGATGCTTTTGGTGTGTCGAGGCAATTTATGAAAGCTTAATTGGCGTGGATGAAGTGGTTAGTGGTTATTCTGGAGGAGAAACAAATAACCCAACATATGGCTTAGTAAATACAAAATTGACAGGGCATGCTGAAACCATAGAGATTGTATACAATCCAAATAAAATTACTTTTTCAAACCTATTAGATGTTTATTTTGGCTCTCAAAACATTGATCAAATAAACGGTCAAGGGCCAGATATGGGACCACAATATAGATCAATTATTTTTTATCAAAACGAAGATCAAAAAGAAATGATTTATTCAAAAATAAATCAGTTAGAGATAAAGACAGGTCTAAAAGTCGCTGCAGAAGTTTACCCATTTAGAAAATTTTGGGTTGCCGAAAATTATCACCAAAACTTTAAAAAAAATAATCCAGATCACCCATACATTAAAAATGTTTCTGATCCTAGATTTAAAAGTTTCAAATTTAAATTTGAAGATTTGATTAAAGATTAAAAAAATGAATTTTTTTAATATACAGAATTCAGATTATATTGAAAGCCATTCATCAAATGAAAGAGATATACTTGCTGATCTAAGGAGAGAAACTGAGTTAAAATGCCTTAATCCAATAATGCTAAGTGGTAAAGTTCAGGGAATTTTTTTAAGTATTATTTCAAAAATAATTAATCCAAAAAATGTATTAGAAATCGGAACATACTCTGGATACTCAACTTTATGTATAGCTGAGGGCTTAGATGCCAATGGCATTATACATACAATCGATAAAAATGAAGAACTTTTAGAAATACAAAATAAATATTTTGAAAAATCTGGATATAGAAATCAGATAAAACAATACACCGGTAATGCTCCCGAGATAATTCCTAAAATTAAAGTGAATTTTGATATGATTTTCCTTGATGCCGACAAAGAAAATTATTCTAATTATTTAGATATTGTAACACCTAAGCTAAATAAGGGAGGTGTATTATTAACCGACAATGTATTATGGCACGGTAAGGTTTTAAAAAGTAGCGAAACTCACGATGAAACAACAAAATTAATAGATAAATTCAATAAAAAATTAGCTTTAGATTCTAACTTTAAGACGGTAATGCTTCCTATCAGGGATGGAATAAGTGTTTCAATAAAACTATAAATCTCTTTTAACTGATCCTGTAACAGAATCAATTTCAGATTTTACTTTATCGATTTCAGATTTTACCTGATTTGAAATATCAGAGTTTTTATCTATGGTATCTTTAGAATTATTAATTTCTTGTTTTATTTCGTTTGTAGCATGTTTTATGTTGTTAATTCCTTTACCAAGGTTTCGTGCAAAATCTGGGATCTTATCTGCACCAAACAACAAAACAACGATAAAAATTATAAATCCAATTTCAGGACCACTAATAAATAAAATCATAATTTCACTTAGCTTTATACAAATATAATGAGTAAGTTTATTTATCTAAAGTAACTCATAAATTTTATGAAAAAAATGTTACTGGCCAGTACCTCAACAATTTATGGTCAGAAATATCTTGAATATTTGCAGGATGAAATTAAAACTTTGTTTTCTGGATGTAAAAAAATTCTTTTTGTTCCCTACGCAAGACCATCCGGTATTTCACATCTAGAATATACTGAAAAAGCTAAGGGTGTATTTAATATTCTTAATCTTGAAATCATTGATTACACTAATGAAGACCTAAAGAAATCTCTTGAAAAGTGTGATGGAATTTTTATTGGAGGTGGTAATACATTTTTATTATTAAATAAACTTTACCAATTTAGTTTGATTGATATTTTAAAAAATAAAATAGATTCTGGAATTCCATTCTTAGGAACAAGTGCCGGAACAAATATTTGTGGGATGACAATAGGAACAACCAATGATATGCCTATTATTCATGTAAAAAGCTTTGAAGCTCTTGGAATAATTCATTTCAATATAAACCCACATTATCTTGATCCAATAGATGGATTGGAACATATGGGTGAATCAAGGGAAACAAGAATTAATGAGTTTCATAAATTAAATGATCAAGTTGTTATTGGCTTAAGGGAGGGTTCATATCTTCAAGTAAAAGGAGATGATATCTATTTAAAAGGATTAAAGCATGCTGTTATTTTCAAAAAAGAAAATGAAAAATTTGAAATTGAAAATGGGTTTAATCTTAAAAAGATAATTTAAAAGCTCCAATATTATATCTTTGAATTATGAAAGAAAATAAGGTCTTGTTAATGATTTTAGATGGTTGGGGTAAAACCAAAAATCCCAAAACCTCTGCAATAGATAATGCAAATACCTCATTCATTGACTCTTTATATGATAAATATCCAAATGCTAATCTAAAAACTGATGGTCTTGAAGTCGGACTTCCCATGGGACAAATGGGAAATAGCGAGGTAGGTCATTTGAATCTAGGTGCTGGAAGAATTGTTTATCAAGAATTATCTAGAATTAACAATTCAATTAAAGATGGAAGTTTTCAATCAAACAAGGTTTTATCAAATGCCTTTGAATATGCTGACAAAAATCAAAAAAGAGTTCACTTAATTGGACTTATAAGCAACGGTGGTGTCCACTCCCACATAGATCATTTATATGAGCTTATTAATATTTCTGATAAATATAATTCTGAGGTTTATATACATGGTTTTACTGACGGTAGAGATGTTGACCCTAAATCGTCGATAAAGGATATCAATAAACTTGAAAAAAACCTAATTGGTAAAAATTGCAAATTAGCCTCAATCATTGGCAGATATTATTCAATGGACAGAGACA
>Ga0163180_10002506_pt1 | contig 10252 bp, 9 predicted proteins | sample AtlANTMetagenome_2_FD_109647 | JGI IMG/M metagenome (GOLD analysis project Ga0163180, IMG submission 109647) | Marine eukaryotic phytoplankton communities from the Atlantic Ocean - Atlantic ANT 4 Metagenome | ecosystem: Environmental > Aquatic > Marine > Oceanic | place: North Atlantic Ocean...
CGGGAGCTTTTCACCCTCCACCGAAAGTGCACTCTGCTGTGGTGGACATGCGCATTCGAGATGAAATGGCCATTGGTGATGCTCCAATCGAGGTGTTTGACCCTTTGGTTCGAACACTGTTTGTGCAACCGAGGAAGACCATTCGCAACAACCTATCCACGGCCCATGAGCGAGACTTTGTGGATGCCTTGTTGGCAGATTGCGGCCTGGATGCGAAGCGACGACCGGCAACACTGACATTGCCGGAGATAGTGGCATTGGCGGAGGCTATTTCTACGGCCTGAACCTCGTGAATCCTGGGTGGTTCGTTGGACATTGGCCCTTCAAACGGGTATCAGACCCCGACTCTCGCGTACGCGCGTGCAAACACGGTTGTGTTGTGGCGCTGATTTCACCACGCGGAACATGGATTCAAACCGATGCGCATCACATCCTGTGGCATGACGGACGTTGGCGTCAAACGAACCAACAATGAGGATAACTACCTCATCAACGATGAATTGAATTTGTTTGTAGTTTGTGACGGCATGGGCGGTCATGCGGGTGGCGAGTTTGCTTCAGCCATTGCGGTCAATACGGTCGAAGAAGTACTGACCAGCATCGAGATTAGGCCCGATGCGGAAGGTTTCGAAGTGGAGGATGGCAACAACCCGATTGAAGTCGTCCGCGAGAAGCTGCGGTATGCGATTCGACTCGCCGGTAAACGCATTTACCAAAGAGCGCAGGAAGATACCGATTACCAAGGGATGGGCACGACCTGCTTGGCATTGATGGTGGACAACGGCAATGCATTCATGGCTCATGTCGGTGATTCCCGTGGATACCTCGTCCGAGACGGAAAAATTGAACAACTGACAGAGGACCACTCCTTGGTCAATGAGCGAGTGCGTGCCGGACTGATCACAGAAGAGGAAGCCAAGACGCATAAGTTGAAAAACATCATCACGCGTTCCCTCGGCTTTATGGAAGATGTGGAAATCGACCTGAGTGTTCGGGCTGTGCGGAGAGGCGATCTCTTCGTCCTATGTTCTGATGGGTTGTCGAACTTCATGGAGACGGAAGAGATTGGCGAATGTGTCTTGGACCATGGGCCTCAGGCGTCGGCCCGCCGCATGATTGAAACCGCATGTGAACGGGGTGGAGACGACAACATCACCGTCATCGTGGCTCGAGTCGACGAGGCGGGCTGAGTGGCTTCGAAGCGTACAGATGTCGCTGAGCGACGCTATACTCTGATGTGGGTTCCCCAAGGCGGACGGGGTACTGTTCGACAGTTGACCGTCAGCATGCGTCAACTCCGATGGTTTGTTGTCGCGACAGTGGTGGTGGTGAGCTTGTCCATTGCCGCACTGACCATGATGGGCTTCAGCCTTCCTCGCTCGCAAGCTTGCGACACGCTTTTGGAAGAGAATCTGACCTTGAAGAGTCGGCTGCAAGAAATTGAGCGGACCCTGGGTGAAGTTGAAGATCAGCTGCGACGGCTGCGCATGTACGATCAACAGTTGCAGGACCTGCGTCGGGAGGGTTTCTCAGGCTATGGCCCTGTTGATGACGACGAAGCGGATCCATTCCTGCTGGCAGACGAGGACGGAATCGTCGAACTCGATGTAGACCCGGTGACGGGAGAGTTCGGAGAACCGATGCATGAACTCGATGGTATCGAGTTGGCGCCGGTCTTTATGGGCCCTGTGGATGCCTGGTCTCACGATGTCCGTTCACGGGCGGAGCACTTGCTGGCTTTGGCCCAGGAAATCGAGCCAACTGTGGGCCTCATGGTCGAATCTGCGGAAGATGTGCGTGCCCGTCGGTCGGCGTATCCGAGCATGTGGCCGACCGAAGGAGTGTTCACTTCGGGCTTCGGTTATCGACGGTCTCCATTCGGTCGCGTCTGGAAATTTCACTCCGGTATCGACATCTCGGCTCCGCGCGGGACCAAGATTCGTGCGGCGTCCTCAGGAGTGGTGGCACGAGCGGAGTACTCGGGAGGGTACGGGAAAGTCGTGGAGATCGATCACGGGTACGGAGTGAGTTCTCTCTACGCGCACAATTCGCAGATGTTTGTAAAGGTGGGTCAGGTTGTTCAAAAAGGTCAGGTCATCTCGACTGTGGGAACGACAGGTCAATCCACGGGCCCGCACCTTCACTTTGAAGTCGTGGTGGATGGCCAGAAGGTCAATCCCATGGCGTATTTGCCCAGGCGAAAACTGTCTGGACGGGCTAACAGTCGGTCGGCTCCTGTAGCTGGAGTAAAGAAGAAATAATTATGAATGCTTTCGATTCTATAGTCGCTAAATTCAGAGGTTCGCGGTCAGAGCGCGAACTGAAGTCATATCGGCCCATGGTGGACAAGATCAATGGTCTTGAGTCCAAGATGCAGGCCTGCTCTGATGAACAGCTGGCGGCCTTTACCGCACAGTTTCGTCAGCGACTGGAAAATGGCGAGCCGCTTGATGATTTGATTCCCGAGACCTTTGCTGTGGTCCGTGAAGTGGGTCAACGTGTGCTCAAGATGCGCCACTTCGACGTGCAACTGATGGGTGGCATGGTGCTGCATCATGGCAATGTCGCGGAAATGAAAACCGGTGAGGGCAAGACCCTCGTGGCAACCCTGCCTGTCTACTTGAATGCACTCAGTGGTAAAGGTTGCCATGTCGTGACGGTCAATGACTACTTGGCTTCACGTGACGCAGACTGGATGGGTAAGATCTACAATTTCTTAGGTCTCAGCGTGGGCAAGATCTTGTCTGAGGAGCGCGACGGGGAGAGCAAACAAGCTGCCTACGCCTCGGATGTCACGTATGGCACCAACAATGAGTTTGGATTCGATTATCTGCGCGACAATATGAAATTCCGCAAGGAAGACTTTGTTCAGCGCGACCATAACTTTGCGATTGTCGATGAGGTCGACTCGATTCTGGTGGATGAGGCACGTACGCCGCTCATTATTTCTGGACCCGCCAATACCGAGGTAGAACGCTATTACATCATCGATGGTGTGATACCGACCCTACAGGCAGACATTGACTACACCGTAGACGAAAAGTCGCGCTCCGTTAATCTCACCGACTCGGGTGTGGACCGAGTCGAAGAACGGCTGGGGATTACCAACATCTACGATGCGCAGAATATGGAGGTGCTCCACCACATCAACCAGTCCTTGCGTGCGCATACGATCTTTAAGCGGGATCGGGATTATGTGGTCCAAGGGTCTAAAGTCATCATCGTTGATGAACATACCGGCCGATTGATGTCGGGACGGCGTTGGTCCGATGGCTTGCATCAAGCTGTAGAAGCTAAAGAAAAACTCGAAGTCGAGTCCGAAAGCCAGACCTACGCATCGATCACTTTCCAGAACTACTTCCGTATGTACACCAAGTTGGCGGGTATGACCGGTACCGCCGTGACGGAAGAAGAAGAGTTCCAGCAGATCTACAACCTGAATGTCACGGTCGTTCCAACCAATGAGCCCATCGCTCGGGATGATGTCGACGATATCGTCTACAAGACGCAGTCCGAAAAATACATGGCAGTGCTCGACGACATTGCGGAGTGCAATGAGCGTGGCCAGCCAGTGCTCGTGGGAACCGTCAGTGTCGAAAAGTCGGAAATCGTATCTCGGCTTCTTCGTCATCGCGGCATTGAACACGAAGTACTCAATGCGCGAAACCATGCCCGTGAAGCCGATATTGTGGCGGAAGCCGGTCGGTTAAAGGGTGTCACCATTTCGACCAATATGGCGGGTCGAGGCACGGATATTAAGCTGGGTGGAGATCCGGAGTTTTTGGCCAAGAAGGTGGCGGATCCAGCGGAAGATGAAGCGGCATACAACACCGCTCTACAGAAGGTCCTAGAGAAGACGCAGGCTGAAAAGCAGCAGGTTCTTGATTTGGGTGGTCTCCGAATCATTGGTACTGAGCGCCACGAGTCTCGTCGAGTCGACAACCAGCTTCGGGGGCGTGCGGGCCGTCAAGGCGACCCCGGTTCTTCCCGTTTTTTCCTGTCGCTTGAAGATGACCTGTTGCGGATTTTCGGTTCCGACAAGATTGTGGGTTGGATGGAGCGCATGGGCTTGGAAGATGATGAGCCCATCGAGCATCGTTGGATTACCCGCTCGATTGAGAACGCCCAAAAGAAAGTTGAAGGTCACAACTTCAACATTCGAAAGAACCTTCTCGAATATGACGACATCATGAACCTGCAGCGGAAGGCGGTTTACGGCATGCGTCGCCGCGCGCTCGATGGGGAGGACGTTCGCGATATGATGATCGATGCCGTGAATGGTCTCGTCGAAGACGCGATGGCGGAGTGTATTTCTGCCGGCCTTCACCCTGAAATGTGGGACATCACAAAGCTGCGCGAACGGGTTGAAGGCATGTTTGGCGCGTCTTTAGAAGCGATGAGTGATGAAGATTTCCGAGACATGGCCGAGCAAGAGGTTCGCGGCATGTTGCAGGAGCTTGCGCTCAACGCCTACGAGTCCAAAGAGACGGATCTTGGAGAGGACGCCACGCGGCAAGTTGAGCGGATGTTGATTCTTCAGCACACCGATCAATTCTGGAAAGACCACCTTTTAGCCATGGATAGGCTGAGAGAAGGGATTGGCCTCCGAGGCTATGGTCAGCGCAACCCCTTGCTGGAGTACAAGAAAGAAGGCACGAACATGTACATGCTCATGACTTCACTTCGGGACGAGGCTGTGGTGTCTCAACTGCTCCGCATGGAGTTGGCTGAAGATGGCGAAGTCCCCGAAGTCTCGAAAAAGGCGGCGAAAAAGATGGTGCAGACTGGGGCCATCAGTACGCCTAAGCCTGCGCCTAAGGTCGAAACACCTGAACAACCCCCCGCGCCACAGAAGGCTAAGCGGCCTGCACCCGGGGCGGAGGCTGTGGCGGTTGCCAAGGAGATGGGCTTGGGTCGGAACGATCCGTGTCCCTGTGGTTCTGGGCGAAAGTTCAAGAAATGCTGCGGTGCGATGGCTCAGGCGGCTCCCGCTTAAATCTCATACCGTTGCACGATCGGCTCCAATCGATTAATCGCGGGGCGCTTCACGAATTCTCGTGAGGACTCTCACACCGGAAAATAGTACGTCACCGGTGGTGCCCGACGCAGTTGGGTGGGTGACGGATGCCGGTGGTCGTTCAACCCGAAAAGACCCAAGAGAAACTCTTGGGCAACTGGAGCAAATATGTCCAGCGTATCTTTGCGCGACCTGCTTGAAGCAGGCGTTCACTTCGGACACCAAACTCGTTTGTGGCACCCTCGCATGCGTCCATACATCTATGGCGAAAAGAATGGTGTACACATCATCGACCTTCAAAAAACAGCCGTCCAGCTCAACGACGCTCTTCGGTTTATTCAGGCCACTGCAGCTCGGGGCCAGAGCGTTTTGTTCGTTGGTACCAAGCGCGCGGCGCGTGAAATCGTTGCCGAACAAGCCGATCGTAGCGGAATGTTTTACGTCAACAACCGCTGGCTGGGCGGTACCCTGACCAACTTCAAAACAGTCCAAAAGTCCATCGACAGCCTCATCAAGCTTGAGAAGGCTCGGGACGACGGCCGGTTCGATTCGCTGACCAAGAAAGAAGCGCTCGACTTGACCCGTAAGATCACGAAGATGGAACGCTCTTTGGGCGGTATCAAGAACATGAAGGGCCTTCCTGGCGCCATGTTCGTTATCGATCCTAAACGTGAGCACATCGCTGTTCGTGAAGCCAACAAGCTTGGGATTCCAGTCGTCGCCCTGTGCGATACCAACTGTGACCCCGACAACGTTGATCACGTGATTCCTGGTAATGATGATGCGCTCAAAAGCATTCATCTCTTCACTCAGGCAGTAGCCGACGCGAGCATGGAAGGTCAGGCGGTTGGCCGAGGCCAATTTGTAGAGGAGTCTGCATCCGGTGGAGCAGACCTCGAGAATGTTGAAATCTATCGTCGTGGAACGGCCGAAGAGGGTGCGGACGAGGCAGCTGAAGTGGCTGCTGAGGAAGCCCCCGTCGAAGCTGCTGCCGAAGACGCGTCTGCAGAAGAATAAATTTATTATTCGCCGGGAACGGCGAGGAGAATCTACACATGTCATCCATGGCTGAAATTAAGAATTTGCGCGAGCGTTCCGGCGCTGGCATCCTCGACTGCAAGCAGGCCCTTACTGAAAATAGTGGTGATCTTGATGCAGCCCTCGATTGGCTTCGCGCTAAAGGCATCGCAAGCGCTGCCAAAAAGTCGAGCCGGATTGCTTCTGAGGGTCTGGTAGAGTCCTACATTCACGCCAATGGCAAGATTGGTGTTCTGCTTGAAGTCAACTGCGAGACCGACTTTGTCGCGCTCAACGATGGCTTCAAGGGCTTTGTTCGGGATCTAGCGATGCACATTGCTGCCGCTGCTCCCGATTATGTCAGCCGGGACGAAGTGCCTGCTGAAGCCGTCGAGAAAGAAAAGGCTGTTCAACTTGCGCGTACCATCGAAGAAGGGAAGCCTGAGCACATCGCAGAAAAGATCGTTCAAGGACGCATGGACAAGTGGTTCCAAGACGTGTGTTTGCTCGAGCAAAAATTCGTAAAGAACGATGAGAAAACCATCGAACAGGTTGTGCAAGACACCGTTTCAACCATCGGTGAGAACATCAAAGTTCGTCGCTTTAGTCGGTACGTTTTGGGCGAGGGCCTTGAAAAGCGATCGGATGATTTCGCTGCTGAAGTGGCCGCCCAAGTGGGCGCATAAGGAGCTTATTGTGGCGACCCCCAAATACAATCGTGTGATGCTTAAGCTTTCCGGCGAAATGCTCGTCGGAGATCAAGCCATGGGCATTCAACCCGCAACGATTGGGCGGTTCGCAGACGAAGTGAAAGAAGTGCACGCTACCGGTGTCCAGATTGCTCTGGTCATCGGGGGTGGCAATATTTTCCGAGGACTCGCCGGTGCATCGCGGGGAATGGACCGCGCGCATGCGGACTACATGGGGATGCTGGCCACCGTTATTAATGGTTTGGCACTTCAGGATGCCCTCGAGAGTCGAGGCGTCTACACTCGGGTCATGAGCGCCATAACGGTGAACGAAATCTGCGAGCCCTACATTCGACGGAGAGCCATTCGGCACCTTGAAAAAGGGCGTGTCGTCATCTTCGCCGGCGGTACGGGCAACCCGTATTTCACAACAGATACGGCTGCTGCGCTGCGAGCCGCAGAAATCGATGCCGATGTCATCTTGAAAGCGACGAAAGTGGATGGCGTCTATGACCGAGATCCAGTGCTGCATAAGGATGCCACACGGTTCGATGCTGTGAGCTATATGGAAGTCCTTCAGCGTGGGCTGAAAGTGATGGACAGCACGGCTGTTAGCCTCTGTATGGATAACGAAATTCCGATCGTTGTTTTTAACCTCAATGACGAAGGAAACATTAAACGCGTTCTTCTGGGAGAGGACATCGGAACCCGAGTCTATTCAGCAGCGAATTGAGTAGTCCCGCTGGAGGGGCTATGGTTCTCCCTGGCAAAACCGCAGCGGAGGAAAGCTGACATGACCGACGAATATATAGAGGCGATGGCAGACGACTTTGAAAAGGTCGTAGGGCATCTAAAGAAAGAGCTGGCGACCATACGTACGGGACGCGCCACTCCCCAACTGTTGGAAAACATCAACGTGCCTGTGGCCGCCTATGGTTCATCCATGCCCATGAATCAGTTGGCTACCATCACGGCACCAGATGCACGTTCATTGGTCGTCAACGCCTGGGATAAGTCCACCCTGCCTGACATTGAGCGCGCGATAGCAAACGCAAACTTGGGCCTTAATCCTGGTAATGATGGTCAGATTATTCGTGTACCTGTGCCCGCACTGACGGGTGACCGTCGACAGGAGTTGGTGAAGAAGTGCGGAGCATATTGTGAAGATGCGCGCATTCGAGGCCGAGCAGTGCGTAAGGAATACAACGATATTTTCAAGAGTCTCGAGAACGATAAGGAGATCACAGAGGATGATCTCAAACGTTTGTTGGAGCAGGTCCAGAAGTCGACGGATGAGAATATGTCTTTGTTGGCCGATATCGCAGCAGCAAAGGAAAAAGAGGTCCTCGACGTCTAATGTCGACGGGCTTGCCAGGGCATGTTGCCATCATCATGGATGGGAACGGCCGCTGGGCTCAGGCGAGAGGTGTTCCTCGGACCCAGGGTCATGAAGAGGGCGCGGAGAGCGTTCGTGCCATCGTGCGCGAGTGCCGGAAACTCGGGGTCAAGGCTCTGACCCTGTACAGCTTCTCAACAGAAAATTGGAAAAGACCGCCGGATGAGATCACGGCGCTAATGGCTTTACTGAAACGATATGTTCTTCAGGAGAGAACCGAATTGATGGAGCAGGGGATTCGTGTCCGAGCCATAGGGCAGGCATCTCGGCTCCCTCTCTTTGTTCGGAAGCCGCTGGACCTCCTGTGTAATGACAGTGCGAACAATACCGGAATGACGTTGAATTTAGCCCTGTCGTATGGGTCCCGAGCCGAGATGGTGAATGCAGTTCGGCAGGTGGCTAGAGAAGCCGCTTCAGGTGAGATCGATCCAGATTCCATCACCGAGCAAGTGATCTCCGACCGACTTTATACGGCTGGACTTCCCGATCCCGATTTGCTCATTCGAACCTCGGGTGAGTTGCGCCTGTCTAATTTTCTTCTCTGGCAACTCGCTTATACCGAGATCTACGTCACGGACACGTACTGGCCGGACTTCCGAGAGAAGGACCTCCATGAAGCATTTGAGGCTTACGGCTTGCGTCGTCGTCGGTTTGGAAAGACCGATGCTCAAATCGGAAAGGACTAGCCATGTTCCAACGTATAGTGTCCGGGCTTGTGGCCTTGTCGATCGTCCTACCCGTCTTGATCTGGGGTGGAGTCGACGGAGCTAAAGGCTTGGTGGGCCTCGTTTTGTTGATCGTGCTCTATGAGTTTGGACCAGTAGCGAGTCCGGAGCGCCCAAAAGCTGCTTTTGGTGTGATGTCGGTGGTCGGGGGTGCGATCTATTGTTTGTTGTCTTGGGGAAGCTCGTTTTCTGGGTCATGGGCTCGGTTGTTCCCCGCCATGGCGGGCGCAGCTATTGTCATTGGGGTGGCCATCCTGTTGACGTGGGCCATGTTTGCGCATGAAGACCCAGAGGAAGGGGCTCTTTCGGGTGCCGTGACCGCCCTTTCTGTGCCTTATATTGCCTCTGCAATGGCCTTCATCGGGCTGGTTCGGGGGTTTGAACCGAACGGTCTGGAGTGGTTGTTGTTCGTGCTCGTTGCGACTTGGGCGACCGATACGGGAGCCTATTTCTCAGGTCGCTTTCTGGGACGCACTAAGCTCATCGAACGCATCAGTCCCAAGAAAACCTGGGCGGGTGTGTGGGGTGGTATGGCGCTCACCATTGCGATTTCAGTGGTTTGGGCATCGATGTCGCCTTTGTTGCCCATGGTCCATGCTGGGGTGCTCGGAGCCTTTCTCGCAGTGAGCTGTGTGGTGGGTGACCTGGTGGAGTCCATGTTCAAACGGGCTCGAGGTATCAAAGACAGCGGTGGCATCATGCCGGGGCATGGAGGCTTATTCGATCGAGTGGATAGCTTGCTCTTCACCATGCCTGTGGCTTGGACTTACGCCGTCATCTTCGGCTTGGTATAAAAAAAGCCGACATCATGGTGATGTCGGCTTTCTTGTTGACGCGCGGGATTAGAGGCCGAGGTGCGCCTTAACGTCGCCGACCTTATCGGTCTGCTCCCAGGTAAACTCAGGTCGCCCGAAGTGACCATAGGCTGCTGTGGCCTGAAAGATGGGCTTCTTGAGCGATAGGTGATTGATGAGCTCCGCAGGCTTGGTGGGGAACAAGGCTTTTGCACAGTTCGCAAGCGCTTCGTCGCTGACCACTCCGGTCCCGTAGGAGTCCACCATGACACTCACGGGATCTGCCACACCAATCGCGTATGCCAGTTGGACCAGAACACGTTTTGCCGCTCCAGCGGCCACCAGGTTCTTGGCGACATAGCGCGCTAGGTAAGCGGCTGATCTGTCCACCTTGGATGGGTCCTTTCCGGAGAACGCTCCGCCACCGTGAGCTCCGTGACCACCGTATGTGTCCACAATGATCTTACGGCCTGTCAGGCCACAGTCGCCCATGGGGCCACCAATCACAAATCGGCCTGTAGGGTTGACGTGGATGATGGTGTTTTCATCCATGAGTTCGGCCGGAATGACGGAACGGATGACTTCATTTTCGAGTTGAGCACGAATCTCTTCCA
>Ga0163180_10002508_pt1 | contig 10247 bp, 5 predicted proteins | sample AtlANTMetagenome_2_FD_109647 | JGI IMG/M metagenome (GOLD analysis project Ga0163180, IMG submission 109647) | Marine eukaryotic phytoplankton communities from the Atlantic Ocean - Atlantic ANT 4 Metagenome | ecosystem: Environmental > Aquatic > Marine > Oceanic | place: North Atlantic Ocean...
GCGGATGCGGATGCCGACGCCGACGCCGACGCCGATGCCGACGCGGATGCGGATGCGGATGCGGATGCGGATGCCGATGCGGATGCCGACGCCGATGCGGATGCCGACGCTGATGCGGATGCCGATGCGGATGCCGACGCCGATGCGGATGCCGACGCCGATGCGGATGCCGATGCGGATGCCGATGCGGATGCCGATGCGGATGCCGATGCCGATGCCGACGCTGATGCGGATGCCGACGCCGATGCGGACGCGGATGCGGATGCGGATGCCGACGCCGATGCGGATGCCGACGCCGATGCCGATGCCGACGCGGATGTTGCCGGCGTCTATGAAGGGACGTGGGAACTTCAGATTACGTTGCTGGGCTCAGACGATGTCTGTAGCGGCGACGTGACCATGGTTGTATCGCCAGGGGAAGACCCTGAGGTGGATGTGGTCGCCGAGTGCTCATTCCCTGACGACGGTTTGGTGGCGACTCTGGGTGCGACGCTCGGAGTGGATACCGGTCCTTACGGTGGAGAAGAAGAGGGTTCGCTTGAGGGTACAGAAGGCGCCTACACCGGTGTGTATGGAACCATCAATGTGGACCTGACAGATGACTCTGCCCTGTCCATCGATTGGGCGGCAGACTTTGGCCCGGGTGGAACGCTTTCAGGCGAAATCGAAGGGACGGAAACGATTACCGATCCGCTTCCTTTGGAGATTGACTACGAAGTGAGTTTCAACGCCGTCAAGGTCGAGGACTAAGCCCGTCTGGCTTAGTCGATGGTGAGCGGCGGAAGGGGCGGTGTCCAACCGTCTCCATCCGCGTCGACAAAGAAGGCCTGGGCGACCGCCCAAGGCCGTTCTCCGGGGTACACCGGGCTCATGTCGGCCTCGCCGGTGACCGTGAGGACGTAGACAGCGTCAGACTCTGGCGTGAGAATCAGGCTCGCCTTGTTGTCGACAATCTCAAGGGTTTGTACTTCTGTACCATTCTCGAAGACGTGGAGGGTGTCCACGTGGATCCAACTGGGGCTGCGGACCTCGACGTTGACGAACGCTTTTTCGACGTGAGTGGTTCCTGGAGCCCATTCCCCATCGATGGTGGGGACGAAGAGGGGGCCCAGGGTAGACACCGTGCCCGCACTCCGGATCGCTTCACGAACATGGTCGTTGGTGAAATCCGCTGGGGTGTCGACATCCAGAGGGACCCATGTACGGTTTTCTCCCACTCCGCCTCGGTGCGAGTGGCTGTCCGACACGCCCACCGGGGTTGGGTTCAGTCCACGGTTAATCATGTCCAAGTAGAAATTGAACACGGTGCTGTAGTTCCCGTCGTTCAGAATCTCGAACGCCTCGAAATCATCGGCCCACCGTTCGCCATCGCCCACCGTCCCTGCGTCCCAGGCATAGGATGCGGCCGAGAACAGTCCGGACGAGCCGGTGGGATGGTTGGCTTGGATGATGACATCGCCATCGGACGCCATGGCTCGCATGCGTTCGAATAGCTCGACTGTGGTGGTCCAATCTGGGAAGGTGCTGTACCACAAAAAGGCGCCGCCATTGACCGCATCGGGAACCCGCTCAAGGGGGTATGCATTGTGATGCCCTCGCCGAGTGGGACTGACCTCATTCGAAACGATGCTCACCAGGTGTTCATCGAGTCCTAAGGGTTTCAGCAATGGCCGATAGTCGACGACGTGGTCGTGATCCGTTCCGAAGTGGACATCCACATCGTGTGCAGCGTGGACGGTCAGGCGACCTTCCATCGAGATGGACCCGTCGCCGCTTGGGGCGGCGTGAGAGTGAGGGTCGAGAGACCAAAAGCCGTCTGTGTCGACGGATGCGTCTAAAGTGGCTTCGATACGGTGGGTGTCGCCGCTGGCCAGGGTGACGGTTTCGCTATGGAATTCATGGGTCGGTCCGCGGGCCACGATCACTGTGTATTGGCCGGGCTCGACCGGGACTGAACCTGAGCCGTCCCGTATGTACAAATAGGCCATCCGTCCGGATGGGCGACCCAGGACGATGGAATCGGATGCGTCGACGGGGTCGCCTTCGGCAAAGTCGATGCGCACCATGGCCGGCCCGCCGTCAGCGATATTGACGTCGATGGTGGCAGGCTTTGTGAGGGTCAGCAGCGTCTCGGAGCTGGCGGGCACACCGTCTGAAACGCCCAAGCCTGGCGAAAAGGGAATCGGTGTTGCTCCACCGGACAGGCTGGCGAGCGTTTGTGCGGTAATCGGTGCGGCGTTGTACGGACCCGTCCATCCCGCGCCCGGTTCCCGATCAAAGTAGACGCCCGAACCTCTGGACTCTGCAATCGCTGTGGCGGTGGAACCGCTTGGAATGGCGGCCGAAAAGTGGCCCTCTGAATCGGTTTGGGCCATGGTGATGACCGCGCCTGCTTCGTCGACAATGTGCACGCGGGCGGCCTCGACGCCGTCCGAATCGACCGTGACTTGGCCGGATACGGTCTCGACGTCAGCCTCCGCGCGGTCGTACCACTCGGTGGTCAGGGTGGCCATGTCCTTTGCCACGCCCACGTAGCGGGACCAAACAAAGACATCGCCATTGTTGAGGGTCATATTGGGCGTCGAACCCAGGATGAGGGGTCCCAGGTCAAAGATCGATTCCAGCACGCCGCTTGAACTAAACTCTCCGAGTTCTTCTCCTTGGAGCAGGGCGAGCGCGACCTCATGGCGATGACCCATGATGCCGCTCCAGCCATAGCTGGTCGGCACCGTCGATGAATACCCGGCCTGCTGTTGGTAGGGTTGGGCCACATCGGCACTGGTGAACATAAAGTCGGAAATCTGTATCGAGGTTTCGACGTCATTCCACTGGACGGTACTCACCACGTTTAGGAGATGGGAGTTGGGTTCGAGGATGTATTCCGTGGTCACATCGAGGTTGCGTTCTACGACTAGAGTGGGCGACTCGAGGGTGCCGGTCAGGATGGTCAAAGGACTCACGCCACCGGTGGCTTTAATGATGGCTGCGGTACCGTCCGTCCCATCGTTGATGACCTCGACGGTGTCGGCATTGAACATTCTTCCCAAACCGAACATGGTGGAGGCGTCATCGATGATGTCTTGTCCGATTTGGCCGCTGGGTCGGACGATGTCGGCATCGATAATGGAGCCTCCGTATTCCACGTAGTTGAAGCTTTGTCCGGCGGCTTGAATGATGAACTGGACGTTGTTGTTGTAGATCTTGAAGTCGCCCGCTTTCCCTTCGGCCGCGACGCCGCCGAATAGGGCGGTCTCATCTGTCACGATTCCGGCGCGCACTTCGCCTTCAGTGAGGACGGTTGTGAGATCAATGCCGTCGGTGTCTCCGGGGTCGGACGAATCGGTGAGGCTCGGGGAGTCGGTCGCATCGGATGAAGTCGAAGAAGACTTTTCTCCGCTACAGCCGGTGATCATCGCCAAGATGCATAGAGATCGAAGTGTGGCCATGTGCTATCACCAATTCAAAGTATGGTTATCCGAGCATTACGGGGGAGGGAGCCTTGAAGTATAGCAGCTTAGCGACCCCCAGCATTCTTGTGGATGTCGACCGGGTGGAATTGAACTGCGAACGGATGTTGTCGCGGGCCCGATCCTTGGGGGTTCGCCTGCGTCCGCACATGAAAACCCACAAGTGTATTGAGATTGGCCGGTTGCAAGTGGGTGCGGAGTCGGGTCCGATTACGGTGTCCACTTTGGCGGAGGCTCGGCATTTCGCCAACCACGGGTTTTCGGACATTGTGTTGGCGGTTCCCATCGCGCCGTGTCGGGTGGCCGAAGCGCTCGATTTGGGCGTTGCCTTGCTTGTGGACTCACCCGAAGCGGTGGCCGCAGTGGAATCGGAGGTGGGCGCTGGTGGCGTGGATGTCTGGCTCAAGGTGGATTGTGGCTATGGGCGAGCGGGTGTGGTGCCGGGGACGCCGGGGGCGGTCTCGATGGCTCGCCAATTGCACGATTCGGCCCGGCTACGATTTCGAGGAGTGTTGACCCATGGTGGTCATAGCTACGATTGCGTGGGGGTGGAACAAATCCGGGCGGTGGCCGCTCAAGAGCGCGATGTTGTTGTGGGGTTTGCGGAAGCGTTGCGGGGTTTGGGCATGGCTGTGGATGAGGTCAGTGTGGGGTCGACGCCCACGATGATGCATGTGGATCATCTTGAGGGTGTGACCGAGATTCGGCCGGGTAACTATGCGCTCTTTGATGGGTTTCAGGCGGCGATTGGCAGTTGTCATCGCGACGATGTGGCGGTGTCTGTGCTCACGTCGGTGATTGGAGCGTACGCGGACCGGCTGATTCTCGATGTGGGTGCGCTGGCGTTGTCGAAGGACCCGGGGCCCACCCATGTGGACCCAGACTGTGGCTTTGGGCGATTGCTCGACGATTCGGGTGAGGCCATTTCTGATTTGCGGCTTACCGGGCTCAGTCAGGAACATGGCAAAGCGTATGGAACCGGGGCGAGCCGTTTTCGGGTGGGCGATAAATTGCGGGTCGAGCCGAACCACAGCTGTCTGACTATGGCTTGTTTTTCGGACGTTCACGCCATTCGTGGGGACGATGTCGTGGGTGTGTTCGAGCCGGTTCGGGGCTGGGCCGGGGGGTAATCGCTACTCGACGTAGCGGATGCGTACAGCAATTCATTGGGAAACCTAAGTACTTTCCGTCATTTCACTCTGACCTGCGAAATGTGATCCAAAAACGGGCCACTTTCAGCCTTTACCCACGCATGCTCGGACTGAAGCCCCTTTGGGCTACCTGGCTATTTAAGCAGAGGATGACGGCCGAGTCCCGGCCGCAGCGATGCAGCTGCCGGGGGGCGTGCGGGACTAGCATTCAAGGCCCTTCCCCCAGCAGCTCACCACCGATCGATAGAAATAAGGCATCTCTGGTGCCGCCCCGCACTCAGGCGTTGCCCTGCATCAGCGCGTGGCAGCAGGCTGCCAACCACCATCAAGCCAGCAAATATGACCATTGCTCGCCACATGACCGGCATGTCTACCGCACGGCAAGGCTCAGTCGGCGGCGATGCGGATGCCGGTCGGCGGTATGGATTGGTCTGCCATAAAGTCATAGAATTCGTTCGACCCCCAACACTTCACTGAACCGCTCTCAAGCACGCCGCATGTGTGCCTATCTCCCACGCTCACGCTACGAAACGCGCCTGGCGGCGCGCGGGACTCGCCATCAAGGTTACTCCCCCAACACTTCACTGAACCGCTCTGGGTCACGCCGCACGTGTGACCGCCGCCCCCCGCGCTCACACTCCGAAACACGCCCGCTGGCGGCGCACTCTGGCCATCACCGTTGTTGCCCCAACACTTCACTGAACCGCTCTGAGTCACGCCGCACGTGTATAAATACCCCGCGCTCACAGTCCGAAAAACACCTGGCGGCGCGCGGTTAACGTTATTTTCGCTATCCTTGCCAGCCCCCCAACACTTCACTGAACCGCTCTGGGTCACGCCGCACGTGTGTGTAAACCCCGCGCTCACGCTACGAAACGCGCCAGACGGCGCGAGGGTTTTGCCGTGACGGTCATCCCCCCAGCACTTCACTGTACCGCTCTCAAGGACACCGCACGTGTGTGTAAACCCCGCGCTCACACTCTGAAAAACACCCGGCGGCGGACTGGCCTGATCCAAACCGTCATCCCCGGCGCACTTCACGGCACCACCCTCTAGGACGCCGCAAATATGACCACGACCTTCCCCCAAGCCACTGATTCCCCCCGCACTCACGCTCCGAAAGACGCCTTGTCGAGAGTGCCGGTGAACACCAAAGGAGTGCCCGTGATGATGGCCAAAGGGTGATTCCGAAACAAAACCCCAGCACTTCACAGCACCACCCTCTATGACGCCGCACGTGTAGTATGCGCTCGAACTCAGGCGCTCACCGGCATGACCACCCGCTCCACCGCCCAGCTTGGCCTGCGCCTTGGCAAGCCCCGGCACCACTACCGCCTGCTCCACATCATCCACCCGGACCTTCGCACCGGAGTACCGTTCGACAAAGGCCTGAAGCACCGGTCGGACCTCCTTGGATACCTCGCCCTCTAGCAGCGGAGCGATGGTGGCAAAGTCCTTCTTGGCCCGGGCCAACAGTGCCGCCTTCTCTTCATCCAGCTTCTTCTTGCGGGCGGCCGCCAGCGCCGCCTTCTCTCGGGCGGCCTCTTTGGCCAGGGCTTGGTCGATGCGGGAGACGCCGGGGATGGTCACAGACTCTGTGGTCCCGTCCACCGTGATCTTCGCAGACCGGTACCGGCTCAGGTAGGTCTGGAGTGCCTGCTTGGTGGCTGAGCTCATGGGACCTGTCAGCAACGGCTCAAGCGGCTGCATGTCCGACTTGGCCTTGGCAAGCAGGGTCTCTCTGGCCTCAGAGATCCGCCGCTTGCGCTCGGCTTCCATCCTGCGCTTCAGCTCTGCAGCCTCCTCGGCCTGGCGCTTGCGCTCGGCCTCACGGACCGCTTTCAGGCGCGCAGCTTCTTTGGCTAGTCGGGCTTCTTCAGCCGCAAGCGCCACCTCTGTTCGGGCACGCTCGGCCGCCTGGGCCTTGGCCTGGGCCGCCATCGCTGCCAGGTCGCCATCGCCGCCGCCGAGCACCGTCTGTGCCGTTCCGGTACTCACACCCGCAGGCCCACCGCTCGCAGCACGCGCACCTGCAGCCACCGCACCAAAATCCACCGCTTCGCCGCCCAGCTGAACCTCCGCCTTCGGCCCGGTGTCCGGCATCAACTCGAGTACAGGCTTGGCCTTGTACGCAATGACGCCGGTGACCTCCGATGACTCCACGCACTCGCTCATCGCACCGACCTCACCCCGGGCAATCCACAAGGCCCGGACCTTAGCGGCGGCTTCTTTGCTGCTGCACTTCAGTTCCTTCACCCGCGCCCGCGCGACCTCTTGGACCACAAACCACCCGGCGATGGAGGTGCCCTTGGCCTGCAGGTTGCGAAGGTTCTGCAGGCATTTTTCATTCAGGGTCATGTCGAAGCCCTCGATCACAGACTGCTCCACGTCAGTGGTGCTCTTGAGCTTGAAGCTGGTGGCCTGGATCTCGCCGGATCCGCTCATCACTCCGATGCCAGCTCCGCCTTCGACGACGAAGCCTTTGGCGCCCTGTGCCTCGATGCTGGGCAAGTCGCCTGTGACATGGGTGGCATCCACACAGGTGCTTTGCGCGGAGGAATCCCCGGGCTTGAAGAGTTTCCCCGGCAGGTGCATGTTGCTCGGCAATGCCAAGACCGTCCAGCCGTTGTCCTCGAGGATCTGGTTGAGGTCGACGCCGGGCTGAACCCGGGTTTCTGCGACCACGGCATCGCGTGGATTGGCCACAGCATCCGTCGTGGGCATCACCACCACGACGGTCAACAGCATTAGCCAAAACGCTCGAATCAAGACCCCTCCCAGCGAGGTGTGCATCTTACCGTATGGTCACACACGGAGTGTTTTGGTGCGACACGCAGCAGCGATGTCCGCCGTTGCCACCACCGCGACGGTGACACCCTGTGGCACCTCGTGTGCTCAGAAGGCTGGTTCTACTCGGACATCCACTGGTGTAGGATGGGCGCCCTACCGGAGCCTGCCATGCTGTCTTTTCAATTCGTCTTCTCCTTTTTATTGACCGCGTGTGGTCCCAGCGGAACCTCTGCGCCTGGTCTACCCAGTCCAGATGTCCACGTCGCCGAGCAAATCTACAAAGACAAGGAAAAAGGTACTAAATCGGACTGGGAGTACCATATCTATACAAACTACTACAGTGGCGATTTGTGGGTAATGATCGAATTTTGGCTCCCGGAACCGTTACCCCATCCACAGCCTTACAAGTACGATGCGATAATCAAAAGAAAAGCAGGCTCATCTGATTCAGTGTGGGTCAGGCCTTGCGAAGCGAGTACTGACCCCAATTCCGCAGAAACATCTGCGATTGCCGACTGGAATGACGCACATCCAAGCTACGAGAGAATAGAGGTACACCAAAATCGACTCCGCGTCAGTTGCAGCATCGCTCAGGTTGGTTTGAGCAACATCGACGACATTACTGACATATGGCTCAAGCCCGACTAAAGCGCGACTGTTGTAGAATCGCTTTCTCTCTTACGGCGTTGTCTACTCGACGTAGCCCAGCGCCTCGAGTTGCCGAATGGTCTCCGGACTGGTTTCGGCTTCTTCTGGAGCCGTCGCGGCCGAGGCTGGAAAGCCATCTAAACGGGTCTGAAGGACCTGAATCTCAGGCGCCAGTTTGCCGTCGTACACGTTGTCCTTTTCGGTCGGATCGGTCGTCCTGTTGTAGAGCTCGAGCTTGCCCGTCGCGGGGGTATGGATGAGCTTCCACGAGGGGGTAATCACGGCCTTGTTCTGATTGCCTCGCCCCCACAAGTGGCTGCCTTCGGCGAACACCGGTGTCGTCTGACGGGCGGTTTTGTCTCCCAGCAAGTCGACACCCTTGAAGCTGTGATCCGCGATGCCAAGGTGACTCATAATCGTAGCGGGAATGCTGGTCAGACTCACGGTGTCGGCCACTCGACTGCCCACCAGGCTGGGCTCGATGTCGCCAGCAATAATCAGAGGAACGTGGACCAGTTCCCAGTAGACGTCTTCACCATGGAAAAACCGGCCCCGTTCCATAAAGTACTCGCCATGATCGGCAGTAAGCACGGTGAGCTGTTTTCGCGGCCCTTGGAGGGATTCGGTGTCGAGCAGCTCACCAATCCACTTGTCCGTAAAGGCGATTTCTTCGTCGTATACATTCTTGGCGTAGGCGACGTCCTCGTCGCTGACTCCCCCATTGTTGAAGGCGTCACGGACATCGGCATTGCTGATCTGATCCCCAAATTGGCCCGTGTATCCATCGGCAAACCCAAATTGCGGATGCCGGACAAAGGTGAAGTGCGGATCGAAGTAGTGAACCCATAAAAAGACGGGAGGGCCATCGCCTTTGCCCAGCTTTTCGACGGCGATGCGGGTGAGTCCCGCAGAAGACAAGTCGTGATGACCCACGATTTGGGAGTCGTCGAAGTCATCAAAGCCTTGAGCCATGCCGTAGTTTGTCGACGCAAATCGATTGGAGACGACACCGATGGTTCGGTATCCCGCCCGACGCAAGGTCTCGGCCAGCGTTTCGACAGAGTTGTTGAGGCGGGTCTTTGCGCCGATGACAGAATGCTCAGACGGGTACAAAGAACTGTGGATGCTGGCGAGTGTAGGAAGGGTCCACGGCGCCGGTGCCACGGCATCCATAAAGGTGACCCCTTGGGTCGCTAAGGCGGAAATGGCCGGCGCCGTCTCGCGGGTGTTTCCATGCAGTTTCAGCCGATCCGCGCGAAGGGTATCGATGGTGATCAGCACGATGTTTGGAGCCGCATCCAAGTCGATCGCGATGGGGGGACCGGCACTCGTAGGCGGTACGGGAGGAGCCTGTGTGCCCACCGACGGATCCTCGGCGTGGCAGCCCACCATCAATCCCAGCCATGTCATGGTCCAACGCACCCGATTTGCTCCAGGCCTTTGTTGTACCACCTCTGTTCCGTCTGGCGGTATAGAAAGGTGGGATGGTCGCTGGGTGGGTCGAAGGAAAGGGTGCGGCGGCAAACTGTGGGGATGAATCCGTCCGAGCTAAACCTCGATTTGAGCCCACTTGCGTTGCTTCCACATGCGGAAAAAGATGACGGATTGCCCGCCCCGATACAGCATCATGGCCCCCCAAATCCACAACAGTCCGAGGTCGAGGATGGGGCCAAAGACATAGGCGAGCGGGAGGCCCACACACCACTGCATGACGATGCCCGTGACCATGACTGGTCGACTGTTTCCAGCCCCATACATGGCGTTGAGCAGCACCAGTCCAATGGCATCGATGCCGATGGTGGCGCCCACTAGTCTGAGGGGAGCCACGGCCAAGGCTCGAGTGGTTTCTTCGTGGATAAAGCCCGATAAGAGCAAGTCCGGGATGAGTATCATCGGCAGGCCCAGGATTCCCAGGCCGATGCATCCGACCCGAACCACATCCCAGCCCCACGCTTCCGCATCATCGGGGTCGCCGCGTCCAAGGGCTTGACCCACCAGTGAGGCGGCGACGAAGCCCATGGCAAGCCCAGGAAGAATCGCCACCAGCGTGATGGTGAGCAGCACATTGGCTGCGGCCATTTCTGCGGTGCCCGTTTGACCGACAATCCACATGAGCGCCGTATAGCCAGAGGCCATGAAGAACTGAGCAATGCTGGCGGGGAGGGCCAGTCGAAGGAGGCTTCGAAAGATA
>Ga0163180_10002509_pt1 | contig 10246 bp, 8 predicted proteins | sample AtlANTMetagenome_2_FD_109647 | JGI IMG/M metagenome (GOLD analysis project Ga0163180, IMG submission 109647) | Marine eukaryotic phytoplankton communities from the Atlantic Ocean - Atlantic ANT 4 Metagenome | ecosystem: Environmental > Aquatic > Marine > Oceanic | place: North Atlantic Ocean...
AACTACTGCCATACATCGAAGCAGATGGTGGGTCTTTACAGTATGTTGAGACTGAAGATGGTTATGTTAAAGTCAGACTCGGTGGTGCATGTGAGACATGTGCCATGAGTGTTATGACACTGAAGCAGGGTATTGAAAGAAAATTGATGATGGAGATCCCAGATGTCAAAGGAGTAATACAAGTATTATGAGTACAAAACAAGAGCTATACTTAGGTAATCCTAATCTTAAGAAAGCAAACGTTGCTCAAGACTTTACTAAAAAACAAGTTGCTGAGTATTTAAAGTGTGCTGAAGATCCTGTGTACTTTATAAGAAAGTATATCAAGATTGTATCTCTTGATGAAGGTGTCATACCATTTAAAATGTATGATTTCCAAGAAGGAATGGTAGAGAAGTTTCATGAACACAGATTCAATATATGTAAACTACCTCGTCAGTCTGGTAAATCTACAATTGTTACAGCATACCTATTATGGTATGTGCTTTTTAATGATAATGTAAATGTCGCAATCCTCGCAAACAAAGCCCCAACTGCAAGAGAGATGTTGGGACGCTTACAACTATCTTACGAGAATCTTCCTAAATGGATGCAACAAGGTATCGTGGGGTGGAACAAAGGAAGCTTGGAGTTGGAGAACGGAAGTAAGATCCTCGCTTCAAGTACTAGTGCTAGTGCTGTTCGCGGTATGTCCTTTAACATTATATTTCTGGACGAATTCGCGTTTGTTCCGAATCATATTGCTGAACAGTTTTTTGCTAGTGTCTATCCTACTATATCTTCTGGTAAATCAACAAAAGTTATTATCATATCTACACCACATGGGATGAATCAGTTTTATAAACTGTGGCATGATGCTGAAAGAAATTCAAATAACTACGTTGCAACTGAAGTTCATTGGTCTCAAGTACCTGGTAGAGATGCTAAGTGGAAACAACAAACCATTGAGAACACTTCAGAAGCACAGTTCAGAGTTGAGTTTGAATGTGAGTTCTTAGGATCTGTTGATACATTAATCAGTCCTAGTAAATTAAGGGTGATGCCTTACAATGATCCAATTATACAGAATAGAGGTTTAGCAGTTTATGAGCAAGCGATTGAGGAACACAATTATATACTTACAGTTGATGTATCTCGTGGCATTGGTGGAGATTATTCTGCATTTTGCGTCCTAGACACAACTACGTTACCATATAAGTTAGTAGCAAGGTATAAAAATAATCAGATCAAACCTATTATCTTACCCAATATAGTTGTTGATGTTGCAAAGAATTATAATAATGCATACATTCTATGTGAAGTAAATGATATCGGTGGACAAGTAGCAGACATCATTCAATATGATTTGGAATATGAAAATTTATTAATGGTTGCTATGAGGGGAAGAGCAGGTCAACAATTAGGACAGGGATTCTCAGGTAAGAAAACACAACTCGGTGTAAAGATGAGTACTGCTGTTAAACAGGTGGGATGTTCTAACCTTAAGGCATTAATAGAAGATGATAAATTACTCATTAATGATTATGATACTATCGCAGAACTAACTACATTCATTCAGAAAGGAAATAGTTTCCAAGCAGAAGATGGGTGTCATGATGACCTTGCTATGTGTTTAGTTATTTTTGCGTGGATGGCAATGCAAGAATATTTTAAGGAGATGCATGATAACGATGTTCGAGCTCGTATCTATGCAGACCAAAGAGATTCTATAGAACAAGATATGGCTCCATTCGGATTTGTCAATGATGGCCTAGAAGATGATGTTATCGTAGACGTTCAAGGAGAGAGATGGGAGATCGCGGAATATGGAGATATTCAGCATATGGTAGACTTTAGGTGACGTTTCAAAAATATAAATAATCTTAGACAAGCGAAAAGCATTTTCTAGGAGTATATAAACATGGCAGCCAATCAATCATCGCCAGGTGTAGTAGTACAGGAAAGAGATCTGACAACAATCTCTACTGTATCTTCTGCAAACATAGGCGTTTTAGCAGCACCATTTGAGTCAGGTCCAGTTGAAGAGATTGTTGAGATCGCTTCTGAGAGAGCACTTGCCGAAACATTTGGTGAACCAAACGATGCAAACTACGAGTACTGGTTTACAGCATCACAATTTTTATCTTACGGTGGACTTCTAAAAACCATCCGTGTAAATTCTGACGCACTGAAGAACGCTGTTAATACTGGAACTGCTCCTTTAATTAAGAATTTCCAAAACTACGAAACAACCTACGAACCTGCTAATAACAGTTGGACATGGGCTGCCAAGACTGCTGGAAGCAAAGGTAACTCAATTGGTATATTCGTAACTGACGCTGGTGCTGATCATATCGCTGTTCTTCCTGCACCTGGTTCAGGTAACGAGCATGAGTTTGTTGCTAACGCTGCTGTAACTGCTGCTTCTGGTGCTGCTGGTAAAGTTTATAGTTATTCAATCGTTCTTGACATTGACACCATCGTTGGTGAATTTGCTGAAGGAGTTGCTACCACAATTAACATTGGTGGTTCTCAGGAATCTGTTAACGTCCTTGCATATGACGCAGTTAATAAGAAATTAGAAATCGGTCTACCTTCTGGTGGTGTTACAGGTATCCTCATAGATAACCAAGTAATTACACAGGGAACAAACACTGCTGCAATTAACGTAGGTATTGAGCGTAAACTTTATATCGTTAAGAACAAAGGTAGTATTGACTTTGCTGCTTCTGATGTCGTTGCTGATACTAACTCTACTAACGTAACAGTTACAACTATCCGTACTGAGTATGCAGAGCGTGAGTATCTACCTGGTGTTAAGTGGATCAACGTTGCTCCAAGACCAGAAACTTCACTCTATACAAACAGTGTAGGTGGACACCGTGACGAATTACATATCCTTGTAGTTGACATTGACGGTAAGATCACAGGAACAGTTGGTGCTCTACTTGAGCGTTACATTGGTCTTTCAAAAGCATCTGATGCTAAGACTTCTGTTGGAGAAACAAACTACTACGTTGATGTTCTTAAGCAACGTTCACAGTATATCTACTGGGGTGAGCACGAAGGAACTACTTACTCTGCAACTGCTGTTGCTGGTGATGGTATCTGGGGACAAACTGCTGATGGAAGACAGTTTAACCTACTACAGTCTTCTGCTGGAACAGTTGACTATCCTGCTGCTAACCAAACTCTTGGTACTAAGAACAATGCAACTAACTACTACAGACTAGCAGGTGGTGCTGACTATGCTATAAGTGGTGGTAACTACACTATAACAAATACAGACGTTGCTGGTGCATACACATTAGTTGAAGATCCTGAGTCACAAACAATTGACTTCCTATTAACTGGTCCTGCTGGAACAGATGATTCAGGTGCAATTGCTAAGATTAGTTCTCTAGTCAACATCGTTGAAGAGCGTAGAGACTGCATGGTATTCGTTTCACCTCGTAGAGGTAACGTGGTTGGTCAAACTAATACAACTACAATTACGAATAACATCGTAGACTTCATGAAGCAACTTCCAAGTTCTTCTTACATGGTATTCGATTCTGGATACAAGTATATCTACGACAAGTATAGTGACGTATATCGTTACATCCCTTGTAACGGTGACATGGCAGGTCTATGTTTACAGACAACTGAAGTTTCTGAAGCATGGTTCTCACCTGCTGGTTTTCAACGTGGTGTTCTAAGAAACGCAATCAAACTTGCATATACACCTACAAAGACACAGCGTGATATTTTATACGCAAACAGGATTAACCCAATCGTAGCATTCCCTGGTCAGGGTGTGGTACTATTCGGTGATAAGACTGCTCTTGGATTCGCAAGTGCATTTGACAGAATTAACGTTCGTCGCTTGTTCTTGGTTATTGAGAGAGTTATCCAAAGTGCTGCTAAGGCACAACTCTTTGAACAGAACGATGAGTCACAAAGATCACTCTTTGTTAATATCATCGAACCTTATCTAAGGGATGTTCAAGGACGTAGAGGTGTTACAGACTTTATTGTTAAGTGCGATAGCACAAACAACACACCTGAGGCTGTTGATCGTGGTGAGTTCTACGCAGAGATCTTCGTGAAACCAACACGCACAATTAACTACATCACTCTAACCTTCGTTGCAACCAGAACTGGAGTTGCATTTACTGAGGTTGCTAACTAAATAGTAACGAGTTCGAGATGGATCAGAGACCCGCAAGGGTCTCTTTTTTTGCGTGAAAATATTCATACTTCTAAATAATATCACATAGGAGTTTTTTTATCGTATATAAATCATGGCAGAAAGAGGTACCATTGATGCTTTTAAGGCAAACGTCGCGGCTGACTTTGCTAGACCCAATCTATTCCAAGTAGATTTAGCATTTCCAAATGAAATAAATGCAGCCGCTGACATACTCAAATTGGGTAAGTTCACAGTAAGAGCAGCAAATTTACCTGCTTCACAGTTAGGTGTTATTGAAGTTCCGTTTAGAGGAAGAACTTTAAAGATTGCTGGAGACAGAACATTTGAACCTTGGACAATCACTGTAATGAACGACAGTGCATTTAGAATTAGAACCGCATTTGAAAAGTGGGCTTCTTCTATACAAGCATACAACGAGAACTTTACTGCTGCTGCAGGACTTGGTGACGGTGATGATTCAACTGGTTACTTCTCTGACATGAAGGTTCATCAACTTTCACGTGGATTGAAGACTGGTGATGAACCACAGGTACTGAAAAGTTATAAGTTCTTTAACGTATTCCCAAGTAACATTGCTGCTATCGATCTTGATTTCGGTAACAACGATGCTGTTGAAGAATTCACTGTTGAATTACAGGTTCAGTACTGGACTCCAATCGCTTCTTAATAAGGTTTTTCAAACCCTACTAAATAGATCAGGACTAGTTATTTTATAACATAATGGCACAACAGCTCTTCGGATTTTCATTACAAAGAGCGAAGAAGGTTCCCAAGGGACCTTCTTTTGTTCAAAAGGATAGTTTAGATGGATCACAACCTATTGTAGGTGGTGGTTACTATGGCTATTCTGTTGATTTTGATGGACAACTCCGAAATGAATATGAATTAATCTCTCGATATAGAGAGATGGTTTTACAACCAGAATGTGATAGTGCAGTTGATGATGTAGTCAATGAAACTATTTGCGGGAACTTTGATGATGTACCTATTTCAGTTGAATTATCCAACTTAAAAGTATCATCCAAAGTTAAAACTTTAATAAGAGAAGAATTCGATGAGATTCTTAGACTTTTAGATTTTGATAATAGATCATATGAGATCTTCCGACGCTGGTATGTGGACGGAAGACTTTTTTATCATAAGGTAATTGATCCTAAGAAACCAAGACAGGGTTTGGTAGAACTACGTTATATCGATCCACGTAAGATCCGTAAGGTTACTGAGTACGAAGCAAAGAGACCAGAAGCTTTAAGGACACAAGATTTAAATCAACAACTTACACAGCAGAGTGCTTCTTATTTCCTTTACAACCCTAAAGGTTTGAGGAACGCAACAAATCAGGGTATGAAAATTGCTGCTGATTCAATTACATATTGTCACTCTGGTATTCAAGACCTTAACAAGAACATGGTCTTGTCTCATTTACACAAAGCAATTAAAGCAGTTAACCAACTGCGAATGATTGAAGACTCTCTTGTTATCTACCGTTTATCAAGAGCACCAGAAAGAAGAATTTTCTATATTGATGTTGGTAATCTACCTAAGAATAAGGCAGAGCAATACCTTCGTGAGGTAATGGGTCGTTACAGAAACAAACTTGTATACGATGCAAACACTGGTGAGATAAAGGATGACAAGAAGTTCATGTCCATGATGGAAGACTTCTGGTTACCACGTAGAGAAGGCGGTAGAGGTACTGAGATTTCTACGCTACCAGGCGGTCAAAACCTTGGTGAACTAGAAGACGTTAAGTATTTCCAAAAGAAATTATACAAGTCACTCAACGTTCCTAACTCTAGATTAGAAACAGAGACTACCTTTAACATAGGTCGTGCTGCTGAAATCACAAGAGATGAGGTTAAGTTCCAAAAGTTTGTTGCACGTTTACGCAAACGTTTTAGTGAATTGTTCCATGATCTACTCAAGACTCAATTAGTCCTAAAGGGTATCATAACCCTTGAAGATTGGGAAGAGATGAAGGAGCATATTCAATACGATTATATTGCTGATAACTATTTCTCAGAACTTAAGGACATTGAAATCCGTAACGAAAGGATGAATGAGGTTGCTCAGATGGATCCTTACGTTGGTAAGTACTTCTCTGCTGAGTATATACGTCGTCAAATTCTTAAGCAAACTGACATCGAGATCAAAGAGATCGATAAACAGATTGAGAAAGAAATCAATGACGGAACCATTATGGATCCCCAAGCAATGCAAGCAATTGAGATGGGGATAGGCGATGAAGACCCTGCTGCTGCAGGAGGTTTACCACCCGAAGGCGGGGGAGGAACCCCCGACCCAAAAGCGGAGGTTAACGCTGCTGATCAGCGTAGAGGAGAAATCTAATAAATAAACTTATAAGACACAATTATTATGCCTAGCGAAATCGCACAAACTATAGTAAATCATGTCTTTGGTGATGAAAAAGCCAAAGCCATTGATGCAATGAATGACGCATTAAGCGCATCTGCATATGATGCTATTCAACAACAAAAGGTTGAATTTGCAAAAATGCATGGGTTTAATCCAGATGATACAGCACAAGAAGTTGCTGATGAAATCGCTGATAACCAACCTGATGCTGGTGATATTCAGAACGTAGACTTTGAAGGTCGCAAACCTGAAGATCCAGATCCAGTACAGGTGACCGATGAAGTCCCCGAAGAACCTATAGAGGAACCAGAAAATGAGACTGATAGCTGAACAAATAACCAAAGCAGAATTTATTCTTGAGGAAAAGGAAGGCAGGAAGAATTATTTTATTGAAGGTGTATTCCTCCAAGCGGAATTGAAGAATAAGAATGGTCGTGTGTACCCATTCAAAACTCTTCAAAGGGAAGTGGCTAAATATGATGAGAACTTTATTACCAAAGGAAGGGCATTAGGGGAGTTAGGTCATCCAGAAGGTCCGTCTATCAATCTTGATAGAGTGTCTCATAAGATTGAAAGTCTTAAAGAAGATGGTAATAACTTTGTTGGTAGAGCAAAGATACTTGACACCCCTAACGGAAAGATTGCAAAATCTCTTCTTGATGAAGGTGTAAGTCTCGGAGTTTCTTCTAGAGGTATGGGTTCACTTCGTAAAGAAGATGGAGCAAATATTGTAGAAGATGACTTTATGCTTGCCACTGCTGCTGATATAGTAGCAGATCCTTCAGCTCCTGATGCTTATGTTGATGGAATCATGGAAGGAAAAGAGTGGGTATGGAATAATGGCATACTCAAAGAGTCTGTTGTTGCTCAACAAAAGCAAGAAATAGACCAAGCAACTCTTATTAACCTACAAGAACGTAAAATTTCCGCGTTCAACAAGTTTTTAAGAAGTTTGTAATTTATAAATAAATACAGAACAACGTAAAAGTTAACGGAGTTAATTCAAATGGCTGAGACCCTCGACAAAAATCTAGATAACATGGAAGAAGTGACCGAAGGTTCTAATCCAGTTACTAAAAACGCTAAACCTGGCGAATCTATTGACACCTCTAAGAGTGGTGGCAAGAAGGTTATTGCAGTAACTACCGACTCTTTCGAGGGTGCGGCTGGAACTAAGAACGCTGGAGCAAGTGCTGCTGGTGACGTAAGTGTGGAAAAGGACAAGTCACTGAAGACTAAGCCTTCAGATGCATCTAGTAAACAGGAGGAGGTTGAAGCCAATGGCGAAACAATCCAAGAAGAAACCCCTAAAACCGACTACGACTTTAGTGAAGACGTTGACGCTCTTGTCGCTGGTGAAGAACTCACAGAAGAGTTCCGAGCAAAAGCAGTGACAATCTTCGAGGCGGCTGTGACTTCACGTGTTAATACAGAAGTCAAAATCGTACAGGAAGCGTTGGAAGAATCTCTCACCGAAGAGGTTGAGAAGATCAAAACAGAATTGGCAGAAAAAGTCGATGACTACCTATCTTATGCTGCTAAAACTTGGATGGAAGAGAATCAACTCCAAGTTGAGCACGGTATTAAGACTGAGATGGCAGAGTCATTCTTTAACGGCCTAAAAGAACTCTTCGTAGAGCACAACTTTAGTGTTCCCGAAGAAAAATTCAACCTGCTTGACGGCATGGCTGAAGAGCTTAATGATATGGAAACAAAACTCAATGAGCAAATCGACTCTAATGTATCTTTGAACAAGAGGATTGGAGAATTTAGTAAGATGGAAATTGTGAACGAATGCGCTGCAGGTCTAGTAGAAACCCAAAAGGATAAACTAGCATCTTTAGCAGAGGGAGTTGAGTTTGAGAATGAAGAAGATTTTCGTAAGAAAGTCGAGACTATCAAGGAATCATACTTCACTAGGAAGGCTGAGGCAGCAGAAACTGCAGCTGAACCCACCGAAGAAGCTACAGCACCATTGGTAGAAAACACAACGACAGGTTCGATGGGTAAATACGTCGATGCACTTGCACGTTGGTCCAAATAATTTAAACAACTACTTTTTAAGATAAAATGTCTTTACAACAACTTCAAGAAAAGTGGGCTCCCGTTCTTAATCACGAATCAGTACCTGAGATCAGTGATAACTACAAGAAAGGCGTAGTCGCACAACTTCTAGAAAACCAAGAATTAGCAATTAAAGAAGAAGGTCAGATTCTTTCTGAGACACTTCAAACTACAGGTTATACCACAGGCGATACTGCCACAGGTCCTGTTGCTGGTTTCGACCCTGTATTGATCAGTCTAATCAGACGTTCAATGCCTCAACTCATAGCATATGATGTTGCTGGTGTTCAACCAATGACTGGTCCTACAGGATTGATCTTCGCAATGAGATCCTTCTACGGCACAGAGCGTAGACCTGCTAACAGTGACTTCAGAGAAGCACTATTCAACGAGCCTAACGCTGGTTTCACTGGTGGTCCTGGCAACCGTCTTACAGACTACGATCCTACTGCTTCATCTTCTGCTATCAACGATGCTGAAGGTGCTAATCCTGGACTTCTTAACGACTCCCCTGCTGGAGACTACGAAGTAACAGGCGATGCTACTGGAATGAGCACAGCAACTGCTGAAGCTCTAGATGACTCTGCTGCTGCTACAGCATTCAGAGAGATGGGTTTCTCAATCGAGAAAGTAACAGTTACAGCGAAGTCACGTGCTTTGAAAGCTGAGTACTCAATCGAGATGGCTCAAGACCTTAAGGCGATTCATGGTTTGGATGCAGAGCAAGAACTTGCTAACATTCTTTCTACTGAAATCCTTGCTGAAATCAACAGGGAAGTCGTTAGAACAATCTATGTTAACGCTGTTAAAGGTGCTATTGCTAACACAGCAACTGATGGTATCTTCGACTTAGACGTTGACTCTAATGGTAGATGGTCTGTTGAGAAATTCAAAGGACTTCTATTCCAGATAGAAAGAGATTCAAACGCTATCGGACAAGAGACAAGACGCGGGAAGGGCAACATTCTAATCTGTTCTGCAGACGTTGCTTCAGCTCTCGGAATGGCTGGTGTTCTTGACTATGCTCCTGCTCTTAATGGTAACAATTCATTGACTGGTGTAGATGATACATCTTCAACAATGGTTGGAACTCTTAACGGACGCATCAAGGTTTACGTTGACCCATATTCATCTAACGTTGCTGATAAGCACTTCTACGTTGCTGGATACAAAGGTACTTCACCTTATGACGCTGGACTGTTCTATTGCCCATACGTTCCTCTACAGCAAGTTAGAGCAATCAACCCTAACACCTTCCAACCAAAAATTGGTTTCAAGACTCGTTACGGTATGGTTTCTAACCCATTCGCTCAGGGACTTACTCAAGGTTCTGGTGCTCTTACAGCCAACACCAACAAGTACTACAGAAGAGTACAAGTTGCAAACCTCATGTAATTCGGATATTACATTTACAAAGAGACCTTCGGGTCTCTTTTTTATTGCCTTTTTAATATGTTTATAGTACCAGAATACACCTGCAAGCATCCTATATTTCCTCATCACAATACTGTTGACTTAATGTATGATGCTATAAACAATGGGTGTGAACGAAAGGATTGGTATGCCTACCTAGATTTTATAAGTGAGAATCAATATGACTTCCAATAACGGTTACACACAAGAGATGATCAAGGA
>Ga0163180_10002510_pt1 | contig 10245 bp, 10 predicted proteins | sample AtlANTMetagenome_2_FD_109647 | JGI IMG/M metagenome (GOLD analysis project Ga0163180, IMG submission 109647) | Marine eukaryotic phytoplankton communities from the Atlantic Ocean - Atlantic ANT 4 Metagenome | ecosystem: Environmental > Aquatic > Marine > Oceanic | place: North Atlantic Ocean...
TGCAATTTTTGATAATATCAATTCTTTATATATGGATCAGGGTTATTATTTTTTCAATGTTAATGAAGAGATTATTCCATATGGGAAAGACTCTTTAATAGTTAATCTTATCCTTAATGAAAATGAAAAAGTTAGAATTAGGAAAATTCATATTAAAGGTAATGATAAAACTGCTGAAAATGTTATTAGAAGAGAGTTGAAAATTTATCCAGGTAATATCTTTGATAGAGAAAAAATTATAGAGAGCATGAAATCTTTATATATGTTGAATTATTTTGAAACTGTTGACCCGCAAATATCAGTTGTTTCTGATAAAGAGATTGATATATCTATGAATGTTCTTGAAAAAGAAACAGGTAGAGCTAATTTTAGTATGGGATATAATGAATATAGTGGCTTCTCGGGTGGCGGTGGTTTTGAATTTATTAATTTTTTAGGTAGAGGATTAAAGTTGCAGGTTGATTATCAAAAAGGATTACAAAATCAAATAAATTCAGGTTTTAATCAGTCTACAAATAGTGGAAGTGCTGATTTTGAATCATTTTCTATTTCCTTTACTGAACCACGAATTTTTGACTCGAGAAATTCAATAGGATTTTCTTTATATAAGGCTGAACAAGGTGCTCGTAGTGGCTACAGTGATTATGATATTGAAAATATTGGAGGTTCTGTATCTTTTGGTCGAAGATTTAAATGGCCAGATTATTATACGGGAGGAAGCTGGTCTATTGGTATTAGAAATTCAAAATATTTTGGTAGTTTAGAGGACCTTGAAAATCATTTTCCAGATAATCTAATACATGATAGAAATAGTATTCCATATGCAAATCGAAAAGGTTTGAAATTAACTCAAACCATTAGCAGGACTAATATTGATAATGCTGAATTTGCTACAACTGGATCAAAATTAGTTTGGACAAGTATATTATCAGGTGGTTTTTTAGGTGGCAATGAAAATTATCATAAACATGTTTTTAATTTTAAATGGTATACTCCTATTACTAATAAAATTGTGTTTTATCAAAATTATACTTTTGGTGCAATAAAAGCTTTGATTGAAGATGAATATATCAGTTCTAGAACTCGTTTTGCACTTGGGGGAACTGGTATTCCATATGGCGAAATGTTAAGAGGTTATACAGATAGTGATTTAGGACCTAGAATTCCGGGGACATATTCTCATGGTGGAAATATTTTATTTAAATATTCTTCAGAATTAAGATTTTTATTATCTCCATCACCAACAGTATATTTTATTCTTTTTGCAGATGCAGGAGGTGTATGGGAAGATTTTAATAATGTTGATATATTTAACTTAAAAAGGTCTGCAGGTTTTGGAGTAAGGCTTAATATGCCAATGTTGGGTATGATAGGTTATGATATAGCTTATGGTTTTGATAAGTATGATGATCCTTTATTTACAGATCCACCTAGATGGGAACAACATCTAATCTTTGGCGTACCATTAAATTGATAACAAAATAAGGAGTAAACGTGAAAAAACTAATTTTAACTATTTTTATATTAAATTTTTCTATTCTTTTTTCTCAAACTCAAAAAATAGGTTATGTTAATACACAAGCTATTTTTGCTCAAAACGAAGATGCAAGATTAGCTCATGCTGACGTAGAGAAAGAAGCAAAGCGTTTGCAGGTAGAGTATGAAAATAAAGCAATGGCTCTTGATAGTTTAATGAGAGATTATCAGAAATTAGAGTTAATGCTTACAGATGATATGAAGGCAGAAAGACAAAAAGAGATGCAGTCGTTAAATGCTGAATTGGAAAATTTTCAAATGAAATATTTTGGTCAGCCAGATGGAGAAATATTTCTTATGTTACAAGATAGAATGGCTCCTATTAATGCATTAATGCAAAGTGCAATAGATAAAGTAGCTGCTGAAAATTCATATGATTATATCTTAGATTTTTCTCAAGGATTCATTCTTTATAAATTAGATTCACATGATTTAACTCAGTTAGTTATAGATAAAATGAGCAGGATGTCTACAGAAAAAACTGAATAAATTATTTAATGATTCATATAAAGAAAATTAATGAAATTATCAATGGAGAGTTATTTGGTGCAGATGATTATTATATCAAAGGCCCTTGTAGCATTATAAATGGCAAAGAAAATTTTCTTACATATATAAAACATAATAAATATATAAAATATATAAATACTACATCTGCATCAGCAATTATAGTTGATAAATCTATAGATATACCAGAAGATAACAAAAAAACCATATTAAAGGTTGATAATCCCTCTATTGCATTTTTATCTTTTTTGAAATATTTTGAAAATACACTTAATGTTGAATCTAAATATGTGATTTCTAATTCATCAAAAATTAGCAAAACTGTTAAAATGGGTTCGGATGTTTTTATTGGTGAAAATGTAGTGATATCAGATAATGTACAAATTTTAAATAATGTTAGAATTGAATCTAATAGTGTTATTGAGGAAAATGTTATTATCGGTGATAATACTATTATTAAATCAAATGTTGTTATCCATAAGAACTCAGCTATAGGTAAGCAAACTAAAATTAAATCAGGTGCAATTATTGGTTCTATTGGATTTGGTTTAGTTACAGATAGTCATAAAAAGCATCATCATATTCCACATTTAGGTAAAGTTGTTATTGGTGATAATGTTTTAGTCGGTTCTAATTGTACAATTGATAGAGGTACTATTGATGATACTAAAATAGGAGATGGTACAAAATTTGATAATCAAGTACATATTGGTCATAATGTGTATATTGGAGAAAATTGTATTATTGGAGCACAAGTAGGAATTGGTGGTAGTACTAAAATTATGAATAATGTTATTATTGCAGGACAAGCTGGAGTTATAGATAATCTGATTATTGAAGACAATGTTATTGTTGGGCCAACATCATATGTTGTAAAATCAATTAAGAAAAATTCTTATGTGTCAGGTAATCCTGCAAGAAATCATAAAGATCATGTTCGTCAAGATATTTTAATTTCAAAGCTTCCTGAAATATATAAAAAATTATTTAAATAATGTATCAGACAACAATTAATAATAATATAAATTTTAAAGGAATTGGTTTACACACAGGTGTTAATACTAACTTGAAAATCATTCCTTCAACAGCAAATACAGGAATTGTATTTAGAATTAATAATCAAGATATTAAGGCTAATATAGATAACCTTTATGAGTCATCAAAAAGAGGAACAACCTTAAAAGTTAATGATGAAAAAATTTATACCGTTGAACATATTTTATCTGCATTATATGGTTTAGAAATAGATAATGCAATAATTGAAATTGATAATGTAGAAATTCCAATTTTAGATGGTAGTAATAAGGAGTATGTTGAAAAAATTTTAGATGTTGGTATTAAAAAATTGGATGAAAAAAGAAATTTTTTAGTTATTGATCAACCAATAGAAATAAAGAATGAAAATTCAAGTGTTGGTATTTATCCTTATGATGGTTTTAAAATAACGTTTGAAATAGATTTTAAAAATGAAAACATTGGGAAACAGAGTTTTACCCTTGAATCTCTTAAGGATTATAAAAATCAAATTTCTACGGCAAGAACTTTTTGCACTTTTAATGAAATCATACAATTAAAAGAAATGGGATTAATATTAGGTGGAAATTTAGATAATGCCATTATTTATACAGATAATAGTTTATCAATAGATAAGATTAAAAACTTTAATAATTCAAATTCATTTAAGATAGAAGAATCTCTAGATAAACATAAGACTAATGTTAATAATAAAGAATTATTATTTGATAATGAAGCTGTCAGACATAAAATTTTAGATTTGATAGGTGATTTTGCTTTATTAGGTGAAAATATTAAAGGACATATTATATCAGATAAGGGTGGACATGAAATTAATACACAGTTGGTTAAGAAAATAGATCTATTTTATAAATATCAGAGAAATGTCAAGTATGATAGAGATGAAATTGAAAAAATTATTCCTCATAGAGACCCTTTCTTATTGATAGATCAAATTGTAGATTTCAGAGAGGGTGAATACGTCCATGCTATTAAATATGTAGATGAAAAAGAGAGTTACTTTCAAGGTCATTTTCCAGGGAATCCTGTTTTACCTGGGGTCCTTATTGTAGAGTGTATGGCCCAAGCAAGTTGTTTCTTATCTTTGTCTACAGTTGATAAGCCAGATCAAAAATTAATGTTATTATCTGTTATTAGAAGTGCTAAATTTTTTAAAAAAGTTGTACCTGGAGATATATTAAGTTTAGAAATAACATTACTTAAATTTAGAATGAATAATGCCTTGATAAAAGGTACAGGAACTGTAAATGGAGAAAAAGTTGCTGAGGCTGAATGGATGGCTACAGTAGTAGATAAATAATAATGAAAATACATAAAACAGCTATAATTAATCCAAAAGCAGAAATAGATTCTGATGTAGAAATAGGCCCATTTTGCATTGTAGATGAAGATGTTAGAATAGGAAATGGAACAAAAATTATGCCATATGTGCATATTCTTTCTCATACAACTATTGGAAAAAATAATACAATATTTCAAGGGTCAACTATTGGAGGTCTTCCGCAAGATTTAAAATTTAATAATGAAAAAACATCTCTAGTAATCGGTGATAATAATATAATTAGAGAAAATTGTACTATTAATAGAGGAACTGAAGCTGCTAATCAAACAGTCATTGGTAACGATTGCTTATTTATGGCTTATGTTCATATAGCACATGATTGCATTATTAAGGATAAAGTTATTCTAGCCAATGGTGTGCAATTAGGAGGACATAGTGAAATACATTATCATGCAACTGTTGGAGGAATTACTCCCGTTCATCAATTTTGTAAAGTAGGGGAGCATGCATTTATTGGAGGAGGAAGATTAGTACTCCAAGATGTTCCACCATTTATATTGGCTAATGGCGAACCATTGCAATATGCAGGGATCAACTCTGTTGGTCTAACAAGAAGAGGATTTGATTTAGAAACACGTAATTTAATAAAACGAGCATATAAACTTTTATATAGATCTGATTCTAATATTTCTCAAGCAATAGTTAGAATGAAGACTGAAATTGAAAATACTAAAGAAATAAAAATAATTTTAGATTTTGTTGAAAATAGTGAAAGAGGACTCATTTAAAGTATTAATTTTATTCTTATCATTTACAGGTATATTATTATCTAGTAATATGGTAAACAATGAATATGAATATATGTCTATAGATTTTGTTCCATATAGTACATCTAAAACTTCTATAGGTATTAATCTATATGAAAATTCATATTCTAATTATGAATTTAATGTTCATAATTGGTTCTCTGATAATTTATGTTTTTCTGGTTCATTTAGGCCTATTTTAATTGAAGATGATATGTATTTGAAACATAATTTAGCTATTAAATATTCATCTGATTTCAAGTCTAAAATTTTTAAAAGTTTAGTTTTAGGTCTTAATTATCAAAAAATAAAGTATAAAGATGATATTAATTATAATTATAAGGGCATATTATATTTTTTATTAGCTTCTATTAAAATAAAATCTATATGGATTTTACCATCATATGGTAAAGTTGATGATCAGCATAAGACTAATCAATATGGTTTTAGCATTTTAAAATCATTTAATAATAAATGGCTATTTACTTTTGGTGTAAATGGGTATTTAAATAATGATATAGATGTAGCTGTACCATATATTTCATTAAGGTATAGTATATGAAAAAAATTGGGATATTAGGTTCAACTGGTTCTGTAGGTAGTCAAACATTAGAGATAATAGATGACTATAAGGAACAATTTGAATTAGTCTTTATTTCAGGACATTCTAATATTGATAAGCTTAGTAAACAAATAGATAGGTATAATCCAAAATATGCTTGTATTTCTAATGATGATATTTTAGCTAAGCTTAGTAGCCAAACTAAATTTAATAAATTATATAAAGGTAGTCAGGGTTTATCAGATTTATGTAGCATGGATGTTGATTTAGTTGTGAATGCTATATCTGGATATAAAGGTTTATATTTATCAGTAAAGTTATTAGAGAATAATATTAACATTGCATTATCTAATAAAGAAAGCATAGTACAGGCAGGCTCTATATTAACAAAAATGGCTAAAGACAGAAATTTAAATATTTTCCCGGTTGATAGTGAACATAGTGCGTTATGGCAATGTCTTATGGGTGAGAATCAAGATTCTATAGACAAATTAATATTAACTGGATCAGGAGGTCCTTTTAGAAAATTAGATAAAGAAAATTTTTATCAAATAACTAAAGAACAAGCCCTGAAACATCCTAATTGGAGCATGGGCAATAAAATTACAATTGATTCTGCAACTATGATGAATAAAGGTTTTGAGGTAATTGAAGCTCATCATTTATTTAAAATTGATTATGATGATATAAATATAGTTGTTCATCCAGAGTCTATTATACATTCTATGGTAAAATTTATAGATGGTTCAATTAAAGCTCAATTAAGTATTCCTACAATGAGAATTCCTATTCAGTTTGCTCTATCTTACCCTGAAAGAATTCAAAATAAGAATATTGATTTTGATTTTACAGAAAATAATAATTTTACATTTGAAAAAGTTGATTATGATAAATTTAAATGTATAAAATTAGCATATGATGCTGGTAAAAAATCTGGTACATATCCTACCGTATTAAATGTTGCAAATGATATGGCAGTTGATATGTTCTTAAAAGATTCTATTAATTTCATTGATATTCCTGAACTCATTGAAGAATCTTTAAATTCACATTCTAATATTAGCGAGCCTACTATTGATGATATTAAAGAAACAATTTTAGAAACAGAAAATTTTATTAATAATTATAAGAGTAAAAGAGTATGCTAGATATTTTAATTTCATTTTTATCAATTATTTTTATCATATCAATTCCAATTTTTTTACATGAGTTGGGACATTTTTTAGCTGCCAGATCTGTTGGTATTAAAGTAGAAAAATTTTATGTAGGTATTAATTTATTTGGTTTAGGAATCCAGAAAAAAATTGGTGATACTGAATATGGGATAGGATTATTTCCTATTGGTGGTTACGTTAAAGTAGCAGGTATTATTGATGAGAGTTTAGAAGAGCAAGGCTCAAATGAAATAAAAGATTATGAATTTAGAGCTAAAAATACATTTCAGAAATTATGGTTCTTATCAGCTGGTGTTATTATGAATTTTATATTATCCATCGTGATTTTTACCTTTTTAACCTTTTTTATGGGGACTTATGAATTAGCGAATAATAGTCCAATTGTAAATGGTGTAGAGGAGAATATTACAGTACTAAACCAATCTAATGATACGCTAACTGTAAAATCTCCTGCATTTTTATTAGGACTTAATAAAAATGATACTATATTAAAAATCAATAATAATAAGATAGAAGATTGGAGTGATATTAGTTCTAATGTTATAAATAAAGTAGATTCATTAGTGCTAGTTGAATGGAAAACTATAAATGGTAAAATTAATAAAAGTCAAATTCAAATTCCAGGAAGAATAGGTTTAGATAAAGGACAAATTGTTAGGGTCGGTGTATTAGGAATATCTGCAGAGACTATAAAGAAAGAAGTTGGTATCTTTGAGGCTTTTAAAATTTCAGTTATACAAACTTATACTATAATTGTATCTTCATTTTATGGATTTGTTGGGATTATTTCAGGAAATTTAGATTTAAAATATGTATCTGGAATATTAGGTATTGCTAAACAAGCAGGGGATGTTGCTCAATCAGCAGGGTTTTTAAGTTTACTTGCTCTTATGGCATTTATTAGTTCTAATCTAGGTTTAATTAATATCCTCCCAATACCAGGGCTTGATGGTGGCCATGCATTAATTGCTATAATTGAAGGCGTTATAAGAAGAGAAATTCCTGTAAAAATCAAGTATGGAATTCAATTTTTAGGATTTATGATTATTATGTCATTGTTGTTTTTAACAATTTTTAATGATATTAAAAATATTTTCTTATAATTTTTATTAATATGATCTTTGAATAAAATAATTATTAAGGATAAAAATGGAATATAGAAATCTTGGAAATTCAGGATTGAAAATAAGTGAATTGTCTTTTGGATCTTGGGTTACTTTTGTAAATCAATTAACTGAAAAAAATGCTATGAATTGTATGGCTTACGCATACGATCAAGGTGTTAATTTTTTTGATAATGCTGAAGCATATGCCTCTGGTAAATCAGAAATTTTAATGGGGGATATACTTAAAAAACTTAAATGGGATAGAGATACCTATATAGTTTCTAGTAAAGTGTTTTGGGGTGGAGAGCTTCCAACACAGAAGGGTTTATCTAAAAAACATATTCATGATGCATGCAATGCTGCTTTAAAAAGACTTAGAGTTGATTATTTAGATCTTTTTTTCTGTCATAGACCTGATCCGGATACCCCTATTATTGAAACCGTATATGCTATGAATGATTTATTGCACCAAGGTAAAATAATGTATTGGGGAACATCTGAATGGAGTGCAGATGAAATTAAAAAAGCATTTTCATATGCTAAAAAGTATAATTTAAGAGGTCCTGTAATGGAGCAACCTCAATATAATATATTATGTAGAGAAAGATTTGAAGTAGAGTATAAAAGTATTTTTAAAAAATATAAAATTGGTTCTACTATATGGTCTCCTTTAGCTTCTGGTTTATTAACGGGTAAATATAATGATGGAATTCCTGAAAAATCGAGATTCAAAGTAAAGGGTTACGAATGGCTTGCAGACTCTATGAGTGAAGTTGATTTTAATAAGATTAAAAAGATAATAAAATTATCTAAAAAATTAAATATTACACCTTCTCAGTTAGCAATTTTATGGTGTTTGAAAAATAAAAATGTTTCTACAGTTATTATTGGAGCATCAAAATTATCTCAATTAAAGGAGAATTTAAAATCTATTGATTATTCTAAATTAATCACAGATGAAGTAGTAGAAGAAATTAATAATTATTAATTTATTTTTCTTTTTTTTTCTTATTAGAAGTCACTTTTTTAAATGTATCTTTAGAATCAAAAGCGGCTCCAAAGATTAAACCCATTGCTACCCACCAACCAATATTATCTGTCATAGTTCCAATTATTATTCCAATGATTAATCCTGTACCAGCACCATCCCAATTAGTATATTTTTTTGGTGATTTCATATTTAGTTATCTATTAGCAGGCTAAATGCAGTTGTTAATTTTAGGACTTGATGATTTGTATCTATTAATTTTTTTGTAATAATACCTGTTATGTTTTTTAAAACTTTATAGCCCACTTCATTATTAGAATTACAAATATTAAAAAAATCTTTTTTATTTATAGCTCCTATTTCACAATTTGCTAATGCTTTTGCAGAAGCTGTTCTTTTGTGGTTATTGCCAAATAATGATACTTCTCCAATAATAATATTATCTTGAGCTTTACATCTAATAAACTCTTTTTCTCTATTATCTTTAGCATCATTTTTATTTGTAGATAATGTTAAGGATTTAGTTATGTTGATTTCTCCAGATAATAAAAATAAAATAGAATCTCCAGGTTCTCCCTCTTTCATTATCATCTCATTTTTAGCATAAGACTGTGGCTTTATTTTTTTTGTAAATAAATCTATTTCTTCATTACTTAAATCATCAAAAATATTAAATTTTTTTAAATTTTCTGTATTCATGTTATAATTAAAGCTCCTTGACCTTTATTAATAATATCATCTTTACTTGGGTTTAGATTTACATTCAATTTATTTTTTTCATCTAGAGAATGTCCATGTTCTTTTAATTTACTTTCTATAAATTTATCTAATGCTGATGTATCAGATGATAAAAATGCTGATATTCCCATATTTTCTTCTTCATAGAATGTCCCAATACAAATTTCATTTTTTTCATTATAAAAATAATTAAATAATTCAGAAAATTTCTTTCCAATATATTCTTGAGGAATACGTCTATTTTTAACATTATTCGCAGAATTTTTATCAATAATATTTTCAATTGCATGTGCAACACTTGGATTTGTAATATGGGAGGTTGTCATAAATGATTCAAAACTATGATTTGTTAATACAACATCAACATTAGCCCTCTTAAGAAAAGATATTTTCTCTTGATCATTAAGTTGCGCTACAACTTTAATTTTAGGTGATATTTTCTTTAATGATAATGTTGCTAAAATAATTTTTTCATCATTGATAAATTTTTCATCATTTATTATCACTGCA
>Ga0163180_10002513_pt1 | contig 10240 bp, 8 predicted proteins | sample AtlANTMetagenome_2_FD_109647 | JGI IMG/M metagenome (GOLD analysis project Ga0163180, IMG submission 109647) | Marine eukaryotic phytoplankton communities from the Atlantic Ocean - Atlantic ANT 4 Metagenome | ecosystem: Environmental > Aquatic > Marine > Oceanic | place: North Atlantic Ocean...
CTCTCTTCCTCTCTCGTCTTCCCCCGAAAAGGAAAAGAAGGAAGGAAGGACGTCTTCTTTTCTTCTTCTTCTTCTTCTTCTTCTTCGCGTATTTTTTTTTACTGTGTTTTTGTGGTGTTTTTGGTGTCTCGTGTGTCCGTCGAACCTTTTTTATTTTTTGAGTTGGGGAGAAAAAAGAGTCCAAAAATGGAGGGTGTCTCATCATCTCATCTTTTTAAAAGGGGGGTCCCCAAAAAAGGTCTTTTTTTTCAGAGATTTTAAAGCCCAATAATACGAAAAGAAAAGGAAAGACGTCTTAAAACACCAACACACTACGACTCGTACTACCACCACCACTTGCTGCAAAGAAAAAGGAGGAGAACACGACGACGAAGAAAAATGACGACCGCGCACCGCGCGACGTGGTTCACGGCCCGAGGGCACGAAGAGCAAGGCGGCGCTCGCGTTTTCGCGCCGTCGAAAATGCGGTCGAAATTGGACGACCCGGGAATGTTGACGATGAAAACGAGGTGGAAAACGAAAGAGGAAGAGGAAATGGAGAAGGCGCGAGAAGAAGGGGACGAAGAGAGCGGGAAGATGACGATGAGAATGAAACTGTTGGAGAAAGAGAGGTCTCATTTCAGGAAGAAGAAGTTGGAGAAACAAATTATGGGAACCGAAGATGTTGGGAAAGACGACGATTCGGAAGATCAACGAGGGAAGAGATTGCGAATAGAGGCGGGAACGACGACGAGCGCGTTTCAAGCCAACCCAGAGGACGCGGATGACGACGATTCTGAGAACGAAGGAGATAACAGCGAAAATTCAGACGAGGACTCGGACGACGACGATGACGACGATTCAGATTCCGACGACGACGCGGCGGCATTGATGGAAGAACTGGAACGCATAAAAGCCCAACGCGCTTCAGAAAACGAACGGAAAGAACGCGAGCGCGAACAGCTCGAAGAGATGGAACAAAGAGACGAATTGAAAATGGGGAATCCTTTGCTTAGAGACGAAATGACTTCAGCGGATGATGCGCCTAAAGGAAAGAAATCCGCCACTTTAAAAAGACGATGGGACGACGACACCGTCTTTCGCAACCAAGCGAGAGACGAGCCGAAGAGAGAGAAGAGGTTCGTGAACGATACCATTCGAAGCGATTTCCACAAAAGGTTTTTGAACAGATACATCAAGTAATAACACTAACAATAACTTATAGAAGGAAGTCTGCGTTGTATTCATAAACATTTGTACACATAATGCATTTCGATGCGCTTTCCATTTTCACTTCTTTTTTTCTTCTTTTCTTTTTTATTTGGGGGAAAATTTTAGGGATAATTGACGTATTTCAATCGGCACATTAATCGATCCCTTGCGCTACTCTAACAGCAGCAACCACGTCTCAAAACACACGCACGCACGCACGCATACCACGAAGAATACTAACGCGACGATGTTTTCTGCGCGATCTTTACTCTCGCGCGCTTTGCTCCCGAGGATGAAATCTTCTTCTTCAACTTCCGTCGCGAAAAGAATGGTGCATCGAACTTTTGCATCGGCCGCCGACAAAGAAGTCATCAAAGGCGACCGGGTTGAAATCCATTACGTTGGCACTTTAGAGTCCGACGGCTCTCAATTTGACTCTTCTCGAGACCGAGGGCAACCGCTAGGTTTTACCGTTGGCCAAGGCCAAATGATTAAAGGCTTTGACGACGGCGTTTTGGGGATGAAAATTGGCGAACAGAAGACGCTCGTTTTGCCGCCGGCGTTGGCGTATGGCGACGTGTCGCCAGAGAATATTTTAAAAGTGCCGAAGAAAGATGTCGTGGACGCTGTCGGCGAAGCGGAATGCGTGGTTGGCGCGAAGTTAATGGTTGGTCCAGGCGTGCCAGCGACGATTACGGAAATCACGGACGATGAGATTGCGTTGGACGCTAACCATCCGTTGGCCGGGCAGACGTTGAAGTTTGAAGTCGAGTTGATGGAAATACAACGGGTGGAGGTGAAACACAACGATCGATTTAAGTGCTTTTTCGAGATTGATTTAGACGGCGAACCAAGCGGGAGAATTGTTATGGAGTTGAGAGGGGACGTGGCGCCGAAGACGTGCGAAAACTTTCGCGCGTTGTGCACCGGCGAAGCTGGTTTTGGATACGAAGGGTCACCATTTCATCGAGTCATCCCAGGCTTCATGTGCCAAGGTGGCGATTTTACTAACCAAAACGGGACTGGGGGTAAATCCATCTTCGGGGACAAATTCGAAGACGAAAACTTTGTTTTGAAGCACGAAGGTGCGGGGACTTTGTCCATGGCAAACGCCGGGCCGAACACGAATGGGTCACAATTTTTCTTGTGCACGGGAGAGACGCAATGGTTGGACGGGAAGCACGTCGTTTTCGGTAAAGTTGTCGAAGGCATGGACGTCGTGTCGGCGATTGAAGCTGTCGGTTCTCAAAGCGGGGCAACGAGTAAAAAAGTCACCGTGAGAGCGTCGGGTGAATGCTAAATAGAAAGAGGAGCTATTCTCTAAAGAGAAGTTTATGTCATTTAGTTGGCCATTAATTAATAATAGATCCATTCGTACAGTTTTTTACTTATTTGCAGCGGAGGCTGCAGCGGCTGCGTTTCCTAATTCGACGCTGTTGTTACTGTTAGTGTCAGCGTCTTCCTCCTCGTTTTGTAATCTCACAAACGCCCCCGGTCCCCCACCTGCACTACCACGACCAGGCGCAAGATTACTACTTCCATTGCCACCACCACCACCACCACTACCAGCCATTGGTCGCCCACCAAACGTCGGTCGCATAAATCCGTTTTCCACTTTGTCCCACGTATCGAAGAAGAAGTATTTTACCTTCGAGAAATTCCTTGACCAGTGACTAAACCCGCCTCCCATTGCCGCCCTTTCAGCGTCTTGAATCGCACGCATTTCCGCTCTCATGGTTGGGTCGTTCGCAATGTCCCCAACGTTGTCATCGTCATTATATTCTCCTCGATCGAACGCGTTCGAATGACTCACATCGTCCGGATCGTGCAATTTCCACTTTTGCATCAAAGGTAAACACGCGCCGCCGAGGCCTAACGTGGAAATTACGCAAATCACCAACGTTGCGGTTTCAATTGCCGGCGATCCTCTCACGTTCTCCGACGGGTTCGTCGACGGCATCGCTAAGGCTAACGCATACGCTACCGCACCGCGCAACCCACATGCCGCGTGCATTTTTTGAATATTCTCGGGAATCTTCTCTGACCGAACCTCATTGGCAACTTTGGACAACGGGAAAATGTTCGCGAACCGCGAGGCTAACGCCAACGGAAACCCGAACAAAATCATCCCGACGTCAAAAACGTGAGGAGCTGTAGCGACTTGTAAACCTAAATATGCGAAAACGAACGTTTCCGACAAAAACGCAATCGCTTCGAACGATTTGAAAACCGCCACTTTCGCCTCCGCGCCGACGTTGTGGTACGAGTAGTGCGCGTTGCCAATCCCGGTGAAAAAGATACTCATAATCCCAGAACAGCCGACATTTTCCGCGATAACGTACGAGAAATATCCATCCAACAATAACAAAGCGAACGTATACGCGGTTCCGTTATACGACGCGGCGACGTGCACCCCCGGGTCGTTCAAACCCAACCTCTTCGTCGTAAATGCACACACCAAAGCACACAAAATCCCAATCGTCATCGACCCAATACTCACGCCAATAAACTGAAATATCACCGTGAAAAAAGTTTTAATCGTAAAATCCACGGAATAAAACTTCTCCAGCGTCCTAAACAACACCACCGCCACGGCATCGTTCAACACCGACTCGCCAAACACCAAATTATACAACAACGGAGGTGCCTTCACGTCTGCAAATACGCTCAACGTCGCCACTGGATCCGTCGCGCTTATCAACGTCCCATACATCAAACACTCTAAAAACCTATTGGACCCTAAATGTTTCTTTGATATAATCCCAATCAAAGTCAAAAACCACGTCCCTAACCCAAACACAAACGCGCTAATCACCGTCCCGACAAACGCGAACAACGATATCGTCCAAAAATCTTGAAAGAAGTTTTTCCTTTGCAAGTTCAATCCGGCGGAATAGATTATTATGGGTAAAAACCCGTAAAAGAACGCGTTTGGCGAGAAAATGAATAATCGGTCTACTTTATTGTGCATGGTGCCGTTAATTAAGGCTCCCGAGAATATACCGATGCACAAGGACGCCCCCGACGGTTGCAAATAGGTCCAGTTGAATCTTTGGATTAAGAAGGACACGATAATGCACGCGCTGAACATGAACGTTGCCGCCTGTGTTCGCGCGTCGAGTGTACCCCGAGCACGAAGAAAGAGAAGAGAAGAGAGAGAGAGAGAGAGGGTCAGCACGAGTACTCAACCGCACCCCGCGACGCGTCTTCCGTTTCGCGCGAAGAAAAACGTGTTCAAAAACGGTTGGTTGCCGACGATGACGCGATGATTGCGTCGTTTTCAAAACTCTCGGCTTCTTCCAAAGAGCGACGCGACGAGAGGGCGCACCAGCATCGCGAACGACGCGATCGCTTCGTCGATGGATTTCTTTTCCACGCGATCGGCCGCGGCGGCGTCGCCATCCCCGGTGGTGCTGTTTGTCGCGGACATCATATATCACACGGTCCGTCGTCAAAGTCGTTTTTTTATTTGTCAAGTTTTTTTGTCCTTTCAAAACAGGAGTTAAAAAAATCCGTTTCAAGGGTTTAGTAGTGTTTAGGGTTTGTGTTTTAGAAAGAAAAATTCAAAAAAAAAATGGGAGAAAAACTCGAGAGAAAAACACACGTCTCGTATCGCATCGTCGAACTCCCGTACGCACAGCCGACGACGACGACGACGACGACGAGAATAATGGAGCATTCGCTCGCGGAACTCCTCGCGGAAACGCGAAACGTGTTGCGCGACTCGGAGTGCGCGACGTACAGAACCTTGAGCAGAAAATTTTCGTTGACGCCGAACGCGGGGAAGCGATTGTTGTGGACGATTGTGAACGAGGATGGATTCGAGAGGAAGGATTGGAAGTGCGTGTACGCGATGACGAACGGGAAAGAGGTTCGATTGAGATGCGCGAACGCGGAGGAGACGAACGATGGGAGTTTTAAAGACTGGGACGGAGAGGTGGCCGTGTATGCTTTAGTGAAGAAAAAAGAGGAAGGAGATGATGACTTCTTGGAACAGTTAGTGAGAGCTGAAGAGAAAGAAACAAAGGCGGTGTTGGACTCCGAGAAGGACTGTTCTTGGACGTTGATAAAAGGCGCGTTCGAGAAGTCAACTTTGGCGAAGAGATTACCGAGAGGGAAGAAGTTCATGCGTGCTTCAACGACGACGACGACGACGACGACGGAACAGAAGAAACCAGCGGGAGCGGCGGCGGCGAAGAAACCGGGCGCTGCGGGGCCAAAGAGCGGCAATATCGCGAGCATGTTTGGCGGCACCGGGAAAAAAGCGGTTGCAAAACCGAAGGAACCGGTGGCGAAGAAGAAAGAGACGCCAAAGAAGAAAACCCCGGTGAAGAAGAAGCCGCCGGTGGCGACGAATGCGGACGCGATGATTGAGGACGAAGAAGGGGATTCAGATTCAGATGATTTAGGAGGAGGAGGAAGACGGAATCGACGATTGTCGGGTGGGAAACGCGCGTTTGTAGACGATGAAGAAGAGGAGGAAGAGGAGGAAGAACCGGTGACGACGCCGGTGAAGAAAATGAAGACAAGTGATGAAGATAACGAACCACCCAGTCCCGAGATTATTGATAAGCAGCCCGAGGAAGAAGAGACGCCAAGACGCCGGTCGACAAGAAGTACGCCGTCGAAAGCAACACCAACGCCAAAGTCAAACTCGAAGAAAGGAAAACCGTTGAGTAAGAAAGCGCAGAAGGACATTATCAAAGCGAGAAAAGCGAGAATGCAGAAGAAAGTGATCGAGGAGATGGACGACGAAACAGGCGAGGAGATGATGCGAACGATTTTCGTCGATCCGGAGACGGGTGAGGAGTGTAATGAAGACGGGACGTTAAAGGCTAAATAGCAAATCAACACACTATCATAGATATAATTCATGCATGCACTATAATTCTGCTTTAGTACGAGTACGTCGTCGCGTTCGCCTCGTTTTCTTTTCCGATGTTGGGGCAGTCGTATCGTCTTTTTCGACGCCGGCTAAGTCGCACGCTACTCGTCGACTATTCAATGGTTGAAGCGAGATATTGTCAAAAAGAGCCGCATGCGGACGCCATCTTCGCATACATACGAGTGTTATCGAAGCGATTCGCTTCTCTTCATCAATAATGGCAATACTTCGCGACCATTCGGAACTTTCCGGGAAGTTCGCCGATACGCCATATTTCTTCGTGCTGTCAGTAAATTCAATATCTGCGTGTAAAGAAAAGTCAACCGACTTTTCTAAAGAGTCGAGGAACTCAACCTCGTCTCCATTTGAATTGTCAATGATGACTTTTGCCCATCCAGACAAAACTAACGGCTCGGCTGCAAGCTGATTGACTTCTATTCTTTGCCACGCGCCACTGACGAGAGTTGAGGCGGCGTCTTCCGTTTGTACCTCTTCGTTACCTGGGACGAGTATCGCGCCATCTGCAGGTTTGAAACCTCCTTCACCGTGCGCGTGCCAGTTGTCTTTGGACGACGACGAGATGGTATCAAACGTGCCGTCTAATATATATTCTGTCTCAGTAGTACTACCTGAAGTTAAAGTTTTGCAGAGCAGTTTCAGAGCGACTTTACCTATCGCGGCTTCTGCTGCACCTCCATCCTCGTCGCCCAAATCTCGCATTTTTTTCTCCATCGCTTCGTATTCTTTGCGCATTTTTTTCGAAAACGTGGCGAGCTGGACGAGTTCTTCGCCGAGCGGTGAGAATCCTCGCAGAGGACCGGTAAATTGAATACTTTCGTACGGAGAAGAGGAAGAATCAGACTCCTTTTGCTTTGACATGCTCTTTGCGTGCGTCCTGTACTTATACAACGCCGGCGCAGGCACCGTGACGAGTTTCAACCCCGAGCTCGAGGCTTTGGCAAGAATTTCCCAGTCTTGCAAAGAATACGACGTATCTTTCGCGAAACCGTCGAGACTTGTAAACGCAGATTTTCTCCACAACGCGTTTGCATCTCCGAATACGTTTTCAAAAATACCAGGAAACAACGCGTTACCGAGAGGATGATATGAACCAACGACAACGTTCGTCCCGTTTGCGGATGTTACGAAGAACTCGTTCGATGCCGTGACGACGTCAGCTTTTGTGTGTACCAATACTCGAAGCATCGTTTCGATTTCGTTGGTTTCTGCTAAGTTATCGTCGTCGGAAAATAAAACGTACTCGGTTTTTTCGGAGAGTTTTGAGCATCCGAAATTCCTCGCCTCACCGAGATATTTCCCCGGCTTTGCTAACTTTTCAAGTTTCACGCTTTTATTGTAGTCTTTCTTCGAATCTACGAACTTTTCCAGTCTTTTCACGTGCACTTCCTCGGAACCGTCGTCTACTATAACAATTTCAACCTTCGGATGCGTCTGTCGCAATAAAGCCTCCACGGCTTTTTCGCAATACTCCGGTCGATTTTTGTGCGTCATCACCACACCTACGCGCGATTCGTCTGCGTACGAGATCCCCATTTCCCTCGCTATTCTAATCTCTGCTGCGCTCTTTATTCTTTTATCTCTAATTTCGTCCAATCTTCTCTCAAGCGAGGTCATCTCAAGCGTCTCTGCGCGTTTCCTCGATTCCATTCGCATCCATCGCGCCTCCATATCGTCTAGCATCTTTTCGCTTGTACTCCTCTTACCATCCTCCGCGCTATTCTTTTCCTCCTCGTCGTCATCGCTATCAAATCCAACTCCAGTCATCATTGCAAACGACACGTCATCATACAAACTCTCCGTCGCGCCACCTCGCGTTTCTTTCGACATTGCGGCAAAATACATCAACGCTTCCGAATCGTTTTCGACGAACGCGTACACTTCCCCTCCTTTTTCTTCTCCTTCCTCGCGGTGTTCTCTCCTTTCCCTCACCCACGCGTTCACGCGTACCGATAACGCGCGCGTTCGTGGTCCACCTATCGGAGTCGTCGCATCTCTTGGCAGCGTTTCGTATTTCACGACGACCTCGCTTTCTTCGTCGTCGTCTCTCTTCTTCTCCTTCTCTTCTTCCTCGACGGAAACAAGTCGCTCGAGCAGTCGTTCGCACCGGTCGTTCGCGTCGTCGCCGGCGAGTAAAATCGTGGCGACGACCACCACCCGCGCGTCTCCTTCTCGTTCTCGTCGTCGCCAAACCACCAGTTCTCTCGCGAGCCGTCGCGCTCGCCCGTCGATCGCGCAGTCTTTGACGGCGTTGCCGTTGAGAACCACGACGAGCGCGTCGTCTCTCCTCGACTTTGTCGTCGCTGTCGTCGCTCGGACGATGGCAAAGAAGAAGAAGACGACGCAAAAGAAAAAACGAAGACGACGACCACCACCACCTCGCCGGGGCGTGGTCATCGCGTCTTTCTCTCAAGATCCGCGTGGTCCTCTCCCAAGCGACGACGACGGGGACCAACCGTGACCTCTCTCGACCTGACGTTTACGACGACGACGAAAAGTGAAGAGCACATTCGATTGGAAAAAAGAACGTCTCAACTGTTTTCATCTCGTGGCATCACTTTTCAGCGGCGCTCAAAAGCCGTCGCGAGAGAGAGACGACAGACGAGCAGCAACAACACCAACACCACCAACGGCGGCATGCCGGTCTCGTCGCGCGCGGTGTCGCTCGTCGCGCACAAAACCATCGACTTTTTTGACGTCGCGGCGGAGACAATGCAAAGGACGACGACGACGGTTTCGTGTACCCCGGCTGCGTTTTTGCGCAGCCTCGAGACGCCGTGCGCGTACACGGCGATGAAAGCGACGACGACGACGAGGAGGAGGAGGAGGAGGAGGGAAAAGAGGCGCGGTGGCGGTCTTGTGGTGGAAAGAATCGACGCGCACGCGAAGAGGATGTTTACGACGCTGAGCGCTGAGAAACAAAGCGGCATTTTCGAGAACGATTGGAACGCGTGCAAAGAAGTGTTGGAACAGATAACGAAGGCGTTGTTGGCGGGAGCGAAAGAGGAGGAAAACGAAGGACAGGACCACATGGTGACGATTGCAATTGAAGACGATGGAAACGCGGCGAGTGTGAAAGCGCACGGTCTGTTGACACCGTTAGGTCTGAGGAAGAGGAAGAGCGATGAAAAGAAGGGAGAAAAGGAAGAGGTAGTACTGTACGCGTTACTCCGCGGGGCGCCGAGAGAACGACCTCACGCGAAGCATACGGATTGGGTGAGGAAGAGGGAAGGGTTAGAGATTGAGAGGAACGAGTGGAATGCGCGTGAAGAAGGGAGTGGTGGAGAGAAGAAACGGAAGAAGTTTGTGGAATGCGTGTTGTGTAAACGAGTGGGAAGTAGTCTTCCGGCAGAATCCAAAGAGGAGGATTTTCTGCTTTGCGAAGGATTGACGACGAACGTGTTCGTTTTGAAACGGGATACCAATTCGGGAGGTTTGGTACTTCAAACGGCTCCAGACGCGGACGTGTTACTTGGCGTCGCTCGTCGTGCTATTTTGGATGCTTTTCCTTCTAAGGCCGACGATGTTGAGGACAAGGGCAAAGACTCCCCCAAAAACCGCATCCGCCTCTCCTTATCCCATCCTCTTTGGTCCGACCGCGCGTCCTGGATCGCTTTATTCACCGTCAACTGCGTCGTCGGTGCGACATCCTACCACGGAATCGTCAACGCGTATACCGGAGAAGAACTCACGTTTCCTCCACTTCCAAAAGAAGACGACGACAACGAAGAAGAAGAAGAAGAAGAAGAAGAAGAAAGCGAAAGAACGCGAGGCCTCGCCTCGCTCTTCCGAAGCGCCTTCTCTTCTTCTCCTCCTCCTTCTTCTTCTTCTTCTCCGTCGTCCTCCTCCCCTTTCCCGTTCGACGTGTTCGAATGAAGCCTCTCGTTGTTCTGTGCACAAGAAATAGTAGTAAGTAGGAGTAGTGGTAGGAGTAGAAGTAGTCTTTAGGAGTAGGAGTAGGAGTGCGTAGTAGCACGTGGTAATAATACACGTAAAAGTAGTTTTTCCCTTTTCCATCAAACGTCAAATAATGTCAAAAATCATTCTCAAAAATTCAAAAAGGAAAAAAAAAACGGGTCCCAAATGCTAATTAATGTCCTCCTCTCTTCGCGTCTTTCTTTCTCCTTTCTGCCTTTGAAAAATTCA
>Ga0163180_10002514_pt1 | contig 10236 bp, 7 predicted proteins | sample AtlANTMetagenome_2_FD_109647 | JGI IMG/M metagenome (GOLD analysis project Ga0163180, IMG submission 109647) | Marine eukaryotic phytoplankton communities from the Atlantic Ocean - Atlantic ANT 4 Metagenome | ecosystem: Environmental > Aquatic > Marine > Oceanic | place: North Atlantic Ocean...
AAAAAAATCAAAAAAATCGGAGTCCGGGGGTCCAAATAATGAGAACAAAAATTGATTGTCGCACCATCCTCCTTCCTCACACTTCCTCGTCGCTCTAACGCGTTGCGGTACTCCACCGCGAGCACGATCAAAAGCACACGCGCACGCGAGGACACGCGCACACACACAGGCGGTGAAGCGTATCGTGGTGCTCTGGACGAGAAGAAGTGATTTTTTTTTCAAACAATTTACATAGTAGTTTTATTACACGTAAAAACGTGCTCAATCAGAGTTAAGTTAAGCTAAGCTCCGTACGGAATTAGCGGGATCAGGGCAAAGAAATCCTGGAACGCACAAGGAAGGCGTTGTTGGAATATCGTATCATAATTCAAAACATTAAACACAGCCGGAAGAAAAGAGAAAAACATGGCCGATAACCGGGAGCGATCATCGCCAACCTCTGGGGAAGGCCAACAGAACAACACCAACAACACCCAAAGAAGAGAGAATGAATTTTTCAGTGAATTTGAAGACGCTAATAGGTATTCCGTCCACGAAGTCATCGGAAAAGGCTCATATGGGGTCGTCTGCTCAGCCACCGATACGAAAACTGACACGAAAGTCGCGGTGAAGAAAATAACCGATATATTCGAGCACGTGAGCGATGCCACGCGAATTTTACGAGAGGTTAAATTATTGAGAGCGCTGAAACATCCAGACGTGGTGGAGATTTTACACATTTTATTACCATGTAATCCTCGAGAGTTTAAAGATGTCTACGTGGTTTTTGAGCTATTGGATACGGATCTACATCAAGTGATCAAAGCGAACGATGACTTGACGCAAGATCACCATCAGTTTTTCTTGTATCAACTGTTGCGAGGTTTGAAATACATTCACACGGCGAACGTGTACCATCGAGATTTGAAACCTAAAAACATTTTAGCCAACGCGGATTGCAAGCTGAAGATTTGTGATTTCGGTTTAGCCAGGCCGAGTTTCCACGATCAAGGGCCGACAACGGTGTTTTGGACCGATTACGTGGCGACACGCTGGTACCGAGCGCCAGAATTGTGTGGCAGTTTTTTTACCAAGTACACGCCGGCGATTGATATTTGGTCGATTGGGTGTATTTTCGCGGAAATTCTGAACGGAAAACCAATCTTTCCTGGGAAGAACGTCGTCAATCAGTTGGAAATTATCACTGATATTCTTGGGACGCCGACGTTGGAGCAGATAGCGAAAGTTAGGAACGAAAAAGCGAGAAGATTTTTAGGAACAATGAGAGTAAAACCAAAAGCGATTTTGAAAGATAAATTCCCGAAAGCTTCAGAGAAGGCGTTGAAAATGCTGTCTAGATTGTTAGCTTTTGATCCGGACGAGCGACCGAACGCGACGGAGGCTTTGCAAGACCCGTATTTCGACGGTTTAGCCGATCCTAGCAGAGAGCCAACGGCGAGGCCAGTGAAGGTGGAGGATTTCGAGTTTGAAAAGAGAAAGCTTGGGAAAGAGGAAGTGAGGAGGCTGTTGTACGAAGAGATTTTGGAGTATCACCCGCAAGCGAAGAGGGAGTTTGAAGGCGCGGAACTGGGGTCGAGTTATCGATCGGGTGAAGGAGACCAATTTGGCGCGCAGTTCGCTGCCGCGCAAATACAGGAGGACATGGCGGCGGGGAGTAAGAGTGCTATTGGACGAAAATCACAAAGTTTACCTCGCCAGAAGATGAACGCATATGTTAAAAACGCAGAAGAAGAATACGGTGACAGAGTGCGCCGCCAAGCTGCAGAGCAGGCTTACAGAGAGAAAGTGAACTCAGAATCATTTAGCGAAGGTCGATCGAATGGTTCGCCTTCAATCCAAGATGATATTTCTTTTGAAAAGGAGAAGTTGTCCTCGGCAAAGATTGCATATTCTATGACGCAGTCAGAGATGGATGAAATGATTGATGTCGTAGAAACAATGAGTTTAGATGACGCAGATGTAGAGGAATTAGAACGCAACGCGAGACAAATGTTAGAAAATCGATGACGACTGGTGTATGGAACCACTCACGATTTTTGTATTTAATAAATAAGATTCTATGTATATGTATACGGCAACATGCTATTACCTCATCACGTATTTAGCTCACCGCGCAACTGCTACTCTTATGTTTTCTACTATTAGTATTATTTTTGCTAGAATAGCATCTATGTGCTAGTTTCGCAGCGCGATGAGGGAAGGTTTGATGACACTTATCGCAAGTCGATGGAAGTGTACTGAGTGAAGGTGATGACACTCCATTCGTCTTCTCCTTTTTCTTCGATCCGTGTAACATGAACAATCCCGCACTATTGCTTGTCTTTTGCTTCCCTAAAGGCTGATATCGACTTCGTCGAATCTCTTCGCACTTATGTTCCATATGTCGGTGCTTCAAACATAAAACTGTCTTGCACTTGACGCATTCGAACTGATTGCTCGAAAACAATTTCTCTTTACATCCCTCGATCGGGCATTTTAACTTTTCCTTCTTCACGCACTCGTTGGGATTGTTCATATGTTTTTCCATGGTGATGTTAATATCTTCGTTTGGGACGTACACGACCGATCGTTCGCATATCGGACACAGCTCAGATTTTCTATTCAATGAAGGCACCCTCGTTGTCTCAGTGCAGGAGTGTTCGAGTTTGTGCTCTTCGCAGAAATACGACAGGCAGTGGGAGCACTGATGAGGTAAGAAATCTAAGCGGTTGCACGATGGCAGCGCACAATTCCTACCGAGGTGCGGGAGCTCCATCTATTATATTTATTTGTGTGACTGTTGAGCGTGTGCTTAAAAAATGTCGTATCGACTAAAAATCAGTCTGTGAATTTTGGTAAAAATTACAAATGTTTCCTTGATACAGTAAGTCTCTTTCTCTTTCTCTCTTTCTTTCTCTCTCTCTCTTTCTCTCCCTCTTCAAATTCGTAGTGTATCAGTTCTTTTCTTTCTTTTCTTTCTTATCCTTCTTCTTCTTCTCCTTTCCTTCCTTTCCTTCTTTCGCTTTCTTCTCTTTCTTTTGTTTCTTTCCGCCGCCGTTGTCGTCTGAGGAACTCTTTCTCTTCTTATTGGCTGCACTACCTCCCATGGCTTCGACAACTTCTTGCATCACCGCCACGTTACGTCTTGGTGCAGTACCTTTGTCGTAAAATTCTAAGCGCTCTTCCACTTGCTCTTTCAATTTTTCTCCGAACAAGGAAGTTTGTATGTCCGCAAAACAATCGATTCGTGAGGCGATGGAACACTTGTTGGCGAGGTATCTCGAGATGCGACCTTTGTTTCTCGAGGAGGCTTTACCAATAAACGGCGAGTGGAAAATTAATCCGTACTTTGGCGTGTTACCTTTAGTCTTCAACGCTCTGAACAGGGCTTTCTCGGCACCTAAAATTTGAACCGTCGACGCCGGGTATTTTGCCAAGTTTGTCAACGAACCGGCGTGCGAAATCAAACGCGCGCCAACAAAATCGCCAATGAGTGCTTGTAAGTTTGGTGCAATCTGTGTGGATGAAAAACAGATAAGAACGTCAGCGCGATGAAGAATGTGCTCGAAATGATGAACAAAAATAGAAAGAGATTTCGTTGTGTTGTTTTGTTGCTGCGTGTAATATGACTCAGAGTGGTGCATGAATTGTAGCATCAAAGAATTCAGATCAGGTCTGTGATAGGTGTATCAAATCATCAACGCCATATTTCACGTACCACCAACACCGAAACAAGTCATATGGAAGAGAGAGAGAGAGAAAAACAAAAGAGAAAAACAAAAACAACGAAACGTACCGCTTGCATCTTTTCGTTCAAATAGTTGTGTAAGTTCGTTCTGTATTCCGCCAACTTGATGACGCGCTTCGCGAAAGACTCGATGTTCATCATGTCCACTGGAGAAATGTCTTGCCCCATACTCGCTTTTGCGGCCTCGATAACCTCCTTTGCTTTGTCTTCATCTCCAGTAATTTCCGCTAACGCCGCCAGGTGCCCGTCCGAAAGCGTCGCTTTATCCTTAATCGCCAAAGCGCATCGACAGTACATGTAATTGTCCGCAATGATCTTAACCAATTCGGGAAAGTGCCACCCATACCACTCTCTCACGCGCATAACAAAAGTGTTGATATCTTTGTCTAAAGTGTCGATCAACGCGATCGCTTGGATAATCATGTTGTCAGAACGGTTGACGTTAAACTTCACTTTCGCTCTCGAATACGAGTGCGCCAAACCCAATTGTGCTTTTTCGTAGTCGCCCTCTTTCAAGCCTTTAATGAATTTCCCAAAGTGTATCCTCACGCCCCTCGTCAGCTCGTTGATGGGGTCGTTGCACACGCACGGGATTTTCATCGCGTCTACAATCGAGTTCCCGAGTTTAGAATCTAAAACTCCCAAAGTAAACTTTGCTTTTTTCTCGTCTTTAATTCTTGGCAAGTTTTGCTCCAAAAAGTTCTGCAACAAATCGGTGCAAACGCCCTCGGAGATGGCGTTGATTTGTTCCAAAGCGTCTTTCGCCGATTTAAACGGCTTGAACGATTGCAACGTGCACACTTTGCCGAATCGATCTAGATTACTGTTAAGTCATAACGAAAGAAAACGAATGAGCGTGAGTTTTAATAAGAGAGGGAGAGAGAGAGAGAGAGAAAGAGGGAAAATTTGCCCTCTCGCATCGAACGCATTTTGGTGGCGGCCGAGAATGCAATCGAGAGAAGGAAAAAGAAGAAAACGCGTGCAATAAAACGTACTTGACGGTTTCTGCCACGGCTTGCGGCGTATCTCCGACCCAATCCATATCTTTAGCCTCGAACAAGGCGTATCCCGACGCGCTCTCGTAGAGCAAAAACGTTGCCATTTTTGTAAATCACTTTTCGAGGGAAAAATTGGTCTCTCTCTCTCTCTCTCTCTCTCCTTTTGACGTTCTCGTTACAGAATTGAAATGCGACTCGAGGGGCGGCGTGTCTTTCGTCCGCGGCGACGAGTTCAACGCGAAAGCTCTTTATCCACTTTCGATCGAAATTCACTTCCAACCCGTTTCTTGCGGTCGGAAAATGTATCGAACGGATTCGTTCGTTCGTTCGACGATGCGATCGCGCGGGACCAAGAGAGCGCACGCAAACAAGAGAGTGAGGTGTTTTTGACGGGGGCGGAAGTAATTCAAGAGAGGACGTCGCCGCCTGTGTTTTCTGTCTTTTTTTTTGCCCTCTTTTTTTTTGCGCTTTTTCTTTTTTTTGGTTCTTCTCGATATAAATCGAAGAAGACAGACGACAGAGTAAAACAAAAAGTGCGAGAGAAAAGAAAGTCCCTCCCTCCTCCTCCCTCCTCCTCCATCCTCTTTCCTCCTCCTTCCTCCTTCCTTCCTCGATGGTAAAAATTCACGCGGAATACGTCTCCGGTGGATGCAATCATTCCGCACACGCGTTAGACGCGGATTATTCTCAGGATGTGATCGTGTGCGCATCACACAGGAACGTTTTCGAGTTGGAAATTTATGCCAAGAAAAACGGCTGCGCACAAAGGACGACAGTTTTTGGCGAAGAAGAAGAAAGCGATGAGAAAACGCAGGAGCAACGAAAACATCAGACGCCGGTGACGTGCGTGAAGATTGTTGAGAAGAACACGCTGGACGATGGTGAGAATAAAAGCACGATTGTGCTGTCTGCGGACACGAGTGGGACAGTTATCGCATGGACGCTCGAGCAATCACGAGAAGACAAAAAAAGAAAATGGACGCAAAAAGCTAACTGTATGCACTCGTTCGGTCCTATCACGCAGATTGCAGCGAAACGCGAAACGAGCGAGTCTGTTATCGTTGCTACGGTTGCCTCGGATGATCACTTGCGCTTATGGAGTTTGAATATAAAAAACTGGACGATGGTACAAGTCAACGAGAAGGCGTTTCCTTCGCAACATCGACCGATGTGCGTGGACATTTCCGATTGCGTTTCTACTTCGCCTTCTTCACCGTCGTCGAGTAGGTTTGTCGCAGTTGGGTGTGCGGACGGTACCACGCGATTTTATGCCCTAGATACGAAAGCGTTTACGGATTTCGAATTTATAGCGGAATTGGTTGGTCACGAGGATTGGGTTAGGGACACAAAGTTTCAATCTTTGACGACGAGTGATGATACTACGAGCTTATTTTTAGCCACGTGCAGCCAGGATAAAAACGCGAGAGTTTGGAAAATTATCGCGAGAAACAATAAGGGAGGAGAAAGTGAAACGAATAAGCGTTTGCCATTTGAAACTTTAGCGGCACCGCCACGACCGCCTTCAGAAGTTTTGAAAGGCGCCCGCGTGGACATCCAGTTGGAAGCATTACTTTGCGGTCATGAAGATTGGGTCTTCACATGCGCGTGGCGACCATCAACGAGCGATGATAATTCTACCTCGTCTTCTCGGTGTCATCAACTTTTGACGGCATCGGCAGATCGTTCGGTTAACTTATGGTCTCCGTCGATGGACGGCGAGGCAGATAGTACTGGAACATCACTTTGGTTTTCGTTAGCATCGCTCGGCGAAGCTGGCGATAACTGTCTTGGGTATCGAGGTGCTTCGTTTTACGGTAGAAACTGTTTTATCGCGCACTCGCAGTCTGGCGCGCTACACGCGTGGGAATTTATGGAAGAGTTACAGGCATGGGAATCGCTTTCAGTGAACTCTGGGCACACGGATAAAATTCGAGCGTTGGTTTGGGATAACGACGGGAAATATTTCTTGACGGGATCGGATGATCACACGACGAGATTGATTGGATATTGGAACACAGGGGAATGCGACAACACAAATGCAATTCGAACACCAAAAGGATGGCGAGAGATTGCTCGACCGCAGACGCATGGACACGCAATATCGTGTTTAGCAGTCGTGCCTCCATCGAAGAATAGAGAGTCTGGAAAGACTAATAGTGATAGTAGTCAAAATAAAATACTTAGTAACAGTAGTCAATCCTTTATTTCGGGTTCGAGCGAGAAAGCTTTGCGTGCGTTTCGAGCGCCTCGCGTATTCTGGGAACGAATGAAGGTTGGAAACATGAACGTGGACAACGTGAACGCTTTGATTCTTTCTGGTCAAGGCGCCGCCGAAGCTTCCGCGCTTGGCTTATCGAATAAAGGGGTGCACAATAACAATAACGAAAATGTAGATGTAAACTTAGAGTTACTCGAAGAAGAGCTATCGAAAGCAAGTTTAGATGCAAAACACGGCGGTGCGATTGTTGAAGAATACTTGGTGACAAACACGTTGTGGCCGGAAACGTCGAAATTGTACGGCCACGGCGACGACGTTTTCTCTGTCGCTGCGCACCCGAGTGGAAGATTGTTAGCATCGGCTGCGAAAGGAACGAAAGAGGCGACGGCTGAGATTTTACTCTGGGAGCACAACGAAACGCATAACGATTGGCGAATGGTGGAATCTCTGTTAGGACCGACGCTCACGGCGGTTGCTTTGGAATTTTCAAACGACGGGGGGACGCTAATTGTCGCTTCAAGAGATCGGCACGCGTGTATATTCACTCGAACTCTCGACGATACTACTGATTTATCTGAGGGATGGATCTTAACCAATCGGTTTAAAGCGCATGCGCGGGAAATGTATGATTTGACATTTCTAAACGACAACCTCTTCATCACCGTTGGCCGCGACAAGAAAGCAAACGTGTGGCGAATACACGCGTCGTCAGAAGGGGAAATGAGACCAGTTTGGTCGTCTGAGTCTGTGTGTTCATCGGCACCGACGTGCGTGAGTGTTTTGAATAGCTCAACCTTCGCCACTGGACACGAAAACGGTTCGATTAAAATCTGGACAAAAACGAAAGAAGATGACGCGAAGTGGAGCGTCGCCGGTGATATCCCAAACGCTCACTGTGCAGAGGTAACAAAAGTAGCTTTCAAACCTGCTAAGTGTGCAGGAGAATCAGAGAATATTTTGGCCACGTGTGGTGCCGATCACGTCACGAGAGTGTTTCGCATAGAATTATAGAAAAACTATACGGCTTTTTTTTGCTACAAATCATTCATCGAACACCTCAAAAATTATGTTCCGTCCGCCTTCTCAAACTCGAGGATACCGAGAAATTCTACGCAGACTTCGCTCGGGTGATATTCGTAGGTCATCCAATCGCGATGCATCCTCCTCCTCTTGGTCGTCGTCGTCGTCGTCGTCTTTCTCATCCAAAAGCCAATCGTATTCCTCAAGTTCTTCCTCGACGAGTTCTGATTTCTCCTCCGGTTTCCATCGCTACTTTGGTTTCGGTTTATCCGTGTTAACCTTATACGCGTTCAATTTAGCCGTCGACGATTTGATTTTATACGAAAAAGCGAAAGCAGTCGCCATGCCGAAGTTGAAAAAGAGCAAGAGAGTGTCGAGCATTGTATCCAGCAAAGACAAGAAAGAAGAAGACGTTCGTTTAGAGGCTGATTTTTGGTACAACGGCTCGTGTAACAAACGAGGCGAGAACGTGCGAGTAATTGCATTCATAGTGGATGGGGACAAGGCAAGTTGCGACGTCAAAGTGACGATGATGCGGAAATTTGAACACAAAGGACGACTTAATGAGAAAGAGGAGGAGGAGGAGGAGGAGGAAGGTACCACTGGTAACGAGAACGACGCGCGCGCGCCTCGGGCGAAACCGTACCAATCCGCGTGGTTGCGTTCGCCTCTGAAATATCTGCCAGAGTCCGTGAAGAACTCGATAGCAATGGACCAAATATGGGAGATTGTCGAGGTGAGTGCTACATTACCGAACGAACAAGGTATGGGCGTGCCTGGACAGGTTGATTTGCTCAAGAAAGAGAAGCAATGGAAACGGTAGTAGTAAGAAGAATTAGCGTAGATAGCTGAATTTTAGTTTGAATGATGTACAGTTTTTATTTATTTATGTCGACATGCTAATGGTGTGTACTTTCTGGGCGGTGCTCTATTTTCATTCAACCATTTTGTATCTATAGTCGCGATTGTGTTGAATCCATCCGCTCATGCGATGGTAAAAAGCCACCGCTTGCGGAATAACAATCATCCCAGCCGAGACGTACCAATACTCCGCCTGGGCCACAAAAGTCTTCTTCACTTCGCAATAAATCATGTTCATCAGCAAAACTATCGACGTCGCTAAAATCAATAGTCTTTGCATTAAAGGAGGACCCGTGATGCCTGGAATACCCGTCAACGACTTTTGGAAAATCATTGAATAAAACACTCCAATCGCTAAACTCGTCATTGGAGGCACTAACGCGTACACGGCGTTGTATTTCATCTGCAACAACAAAGTCGCTCCACCCAACGACCAATATAACATGCCAATATCGAAGTACCCGCTAGAAATATACGCGGCAAACAGCGCGTATTCTTTCGCCTCTCTCACTCTATTCAATTCCGACAACGCTGGACTCTCTTGAAAATTTTCCTTCCACGCGTACTTACATCGCCACATGTAAATCAAACCAATCAACAAGAACACGCTCGGCGCTAATATTAAAACATCTACGAACGGGGATTCATCTTTGCTCATCGTTTGAACTTTCGGGTTTTTTTTATTCTTAAACGCGTCCAGTAAACTTGGCGTCGATCCTAAACCGTCGTCCTCGTAATCTGGGTCGACGATGTTATCGTCCCACTCCGTGTCGTCGTCGTCGTTTGTTGGTGTTGTTTGTACAGAAGGCGGGTTCATTTTCTTCTCAAAATTTTCCTTGGCAACTTTTTGTACGTGTTTATCGAACGCGGACGTGTCCGGCACTTCGGCCCAGGAGAACGGTCTCGGATGGTTCAACTCGTAGTTTTCTCTGACTTCTTTCTTCGTCGGTGGTTTTTCTCTCGGAGAGGAGAGCGCGTTCTTTCTCGCGTCGACGCCAGAGAAAGACAGCGCGCACAGAGCGACGACGACGACGACGATGGCCATCGTCATCGTGCGTGCGACGACGGCCGCGGATTTTGGGGAAGAATGACGACGATTGTGTCGTTGTCGCGTCGTCGTCTTTGTGATCATCTTCCTTCCCCCATCGAGAGGAGGACGACGACGAGGAGGACGACGACGGCACGACGATTGTTGTTGTGGCGACGATATCATCGATGCGATGCGTTTTAAACCCTCCCAATGGACGGTGGTGGTGGTCGAACGCGACACAAAATCGAAAGAGCACTTTGGAAATGGTGTCCTACTCCTTTTTTTTGGTGTCGCTTTTGGTCGTCGTCTCTCTCTCGATATATCCCATTTTTTTAAGGACAACGACAATCGCTCCCCCCCGCCACCACCACCACCACCATTT
>Ga0163180_10002519_pt1 | contig 10229 bp, 5 predicted proteins | sample AtlANTMetagenome_2_FD_109647 | JGI IMG/M metagenome (GOLD analysis project Ga0163180, IMG submission 109647) | Marine eukaryotic phytoplankton communities from the Atlantic Ocean - Atlantic ANT 4 Metagenome | ecosystem: Environmental > Aquatic > Marine > Oceanic | place: North Atlantic Ocean...
GATCCATATGACGGAGAGATAGCCTACACCGACGCGATGTTAGGGAGCATCTTGGACGAGCTGCGTGTCCGTGGAGAGCTTGATGAGACCTTGGTGGTCGTCACAGCTGATCACGGAGAATCCCTAGGTGATCATGGCGAGGAGACTCATGGGATCTTCATCTATGACTCAACGACTCATGTCCCGCTCTTGATGAGTCATCCGAGCTTGCCTCAGGCGAGCCAGGTGGAGGAGGTGATCGGGCTCGTAGACATCGCCCCGACCGTGATGGACATCATGGGCGTGAGCTATGGGGACGGTTTTGATGGGCGCTCTTATTTGAGCGCGATGTTCTCAGGAGAGGAGGCTTTCGAGGCGGCGCCGGCATATTCAGAGTCGATGTTCCCGAGGCTCGGCTTCGGTTGGTCCGACCTGCGCGCCTTGCGAGGAGAAGACTGGCGGTATGTCCGCGCGCCGAAGCCTGAGCTATATGACCTCTCGAATGACCCAAAAGAGGAGCGCGATCTCTCTGATGCACAGCCCGCGCTCTTGCTTGAACGAGCTGCGAGGCTCGGCGCGCTCTTGCCTGAGAAGGAGGTCGAGACTTTCACTAGAGATGGAGGCGGGATGGACGAAGAGGTCTCAAACGCACTCTCAGCCTTGGGCTATACGGGGCATGATTTATCGGGTGATGTAAATGGCGAGCTCGCAGACCCGAAGGACAAGATCGGTGATGCGAAGAGGCTTCATGCGGCAGAGGCTGCGATCGCTAGGGGAAGAGATGACGAAGCGGAGGCGATCTATCGAGCCCTCGCTCGCGAGAACCCTGCTTCGGTTGATGTGCGCAATCCATTAGCCGACCTCTTGACTCGACTTGAGAGATATGAGGAGGCCTTGGAGGTTCAACGAGAGATCATTCAGTTGCCCTCTGTGAAGTCGGCGAACTTCCTCGCGATGGCGCAGATCGAGCAGAGGCTCGGAGTCGGTGACTTCGCTAAGACCTTAGGTATGGCTAAGGCTTGCGACCCCCGTGACCCCAAGCCCTGGGTCGTTGAGGGTGAGCTCTTGCACATGCCCTCTGACCCAGACGCGGCGATGCGGTGTTATCAGCGCGCGTTGGAGATAGACGAGCGCTGCGCTGGTGCTTGGGTTGGCATTTGCCAAGTGGAGTCTGCGCGCAGGAGGCTGCCCGAAGCCCAAGCGGCTGCGAAGCGCGCCGTGGAGTGTGACCCGAGCATGCATATGGCTTGGTTCAGGCTCGGCTCTATGCAGGCCGCAGGCAGAAAAACACGAGAAGCGATCAGTTCACTTGAGCGAGCCGCTGAGATTGACTCTGTTCACATCCCCACTTGGATCGGGCTCTCTATGTTGTATGCCGGAGTCGGTGAGCGGCCTCGTGCGCTTCAAAGCTTAAAGCGCGCAGCAGAGCTAGACCGCGCTCAGGTGGAGGAGATGGCCCGCAAGAACGGAGTCATCTCCGGCCTCTTGGGTGAGCTCCGCTAGTCTTCTTTCTCTCGCGTATAGCTGAGGAGTGTCTCGCTGGTCTCCACATCTGCGAGCTGCTCGTCTGTGAAGGGGAGCGGCTTTAGTTCGCGCTTGGCGAAGAGCTCAGTGCAGGCGTGTACATAAGGGAGCTCAGCCTTGTCGGTTTGCCCTAGCGGAGTGACAGAGAAGGAGACCGGTGGGTCGGAGAGCTCGTGCAGGGCGACATAAGCTGAGCCGATTCGGCAGGTGAGGTTCTTGAGGTCGGGCTTGCTCAGGTCGAGGTTGGCGTTCATCAATGAGATAGCTGGATACATGCCAGTCTCGACAGGGAAGATGCGCCCAGCCTTTCGGATGATATGAACAAGCGACCACGGGATCTTGGTCGGAAAGGGCAGCAGCTTCCGTTGTCTTTTTCGAGCAGCCTTCATCGCGTCGAAGAGGGCGAAGGCGTCGTCTCTTGTGAGGCTCTCCGGATCTCTCTCGAGGAGCTCGACCTCGATGGTGGTCTTGCGTCCGTTGAGCTCGTAGGTCCAGAGGGTGAACAGAGTCGGTGCGCCGCTCTTTAGGTCGGGGGAGCCGTCCCAGTCAAGAATGAGGAGGACGTCTGAAGAGATGGCCTCACGCTCAGGATAGAGGTCTCCGTGTTTTTCCCACGCGGCCTCGAGCTGCTTGGAGAGCGGAGCGTGCGGGATCATGGTTCCGTCCGTTAAGACAGCGAGGGCGTCTTCGGTTGTGAACTTCTTCTTAGCTTCGAGTTGCTGCCTGAGGTACCAGGCGCGCCCAGTGTCAGCCCGGCCGCTGTTGACGACCCCATGCGGCGCGCTATCAGGTTTGGGGTCTTGAGACGTGCCGGTCGTGTTCTCCGGTCGGTTGTTGCAGTTCTGAACAAAGCCGATCTTGGGGTTTTTAACTGCGGGCAAATCTTTGAAGGGGATGAAGCTGTCCCAGAGGAGGTCTTTGTCTGTGCCGTCTAGAGGCTTGTTTGCGTTGACATCTTTATCTCGCTTGGGAACTCGCCCTGCATAGACAAACTCGATGTCTCCCTTGGTGTCGGCCGCGATCAAGTTGAAGTGCGCGAGCTGGAGCTGCGACATAGCCTTGTTGATTTGCTTGACGCTCTTCGCAGTGAGCATCTCGGCGTATTGCACTGGAGCTTGAGTGACGCCGTATGCAGAGAACCAATACGCGACGGCGTAGCCCTCCTCCTCGTTGACGTGCGTGACTGGTCCATGAACAGACCACTGGAGAGTCTCTGTAACGTCTTCTCCGCCAGCCAGCTTGTAGGTCACCTCGCGGCTTTCGAACTCGAGCTCCTTCTTGCCGAAGTGATAGCGAGTTGGGTCTCCATCGACGAGCTCCAGGCGATAGACGTCAGCGTTATCAGGTCCATTCGCAGTCCAGGTCCAAGCTGTGTGCTTTGTGCGCCCAAAGACGGGCAGCGGGACACCGACAAAGGCTGCGCCGGCGACCTCGAAGGATTTGCCGCGCAGGTGCACCTCATGCAGGAGGAACTCATGCTTCCAGGGCAAGTGAGGGTCGCAGGCGACCATGGCGTGGCGACCCTCAGTTCGACTGGGGGCGAGCGCCCAGCCGTTTGATCCCATGATGTCGTAGTGATCGGGGCCCGTGCCGGTTGAGGGTGTCGCGATCTTAGGGGCGAGCGATCTCGCTTGTCCGTTCGCTGCTCGCAAGGGGAGCCAGTAGTCGATCATCCGTCCGAGCGCGAGCGGCCAAGCGGGGTGAATGGGCTCCGCCCACTCGGGCGTCTCTTCGGGGTGCGCCGCCATGTAGTCATTGATGCCGTCGGCGAAGCCGGTCGCCACATCACGCACGAGCGGAGGGTAATCCGGGAAAGCTTCCTCTGCTTGTGCGACTAGCTCTAGGAGCCGGAAGGTTCGATCAATCCCTAAGGCGTCTTCACCGTCTATCTCTGTGCGGCGACCTTGAACGGTCCAGTATCCGTTCAATGCCTCGGTGAGGCGATCTTCGGAGAGCGCCCAGCCATACCCATAGCCTGCGCCATAGTCGCTACTCGCGAGGACGTGTGGGACCCCCCAGGGGTCTCTCAAGACGCGCACGCTCTCCTCGGCGCTCGAAGGCTTCGTGTGGATTTCCTCCGCAAGGGAGGAAGGGGAGGAGAGGGGTAAAAACAGCGAAGCGAACAGGAGAATCTGCATCACAGGAGTGTACCGCTCTTGTGAGAGATGATTGATGGGGCAGCCATAGTCTGGGTGAGTTCTTACACTGTCCCCATGTCTAGAGCAGCGAAGTTCTCAGTGATGGTTCTTGGCGGGCTCGCCTTGGGGCTAGGCGCGATTGCGTGGGCGCCGCTTGGTGGGCTTGAAGACCCGGTTCGAAATGAAGTTCGAGCTGAGGAGGCTGCAGCGGAGGGAGAGTTCTTCTTCTTGATGCTCGAAGAGGGGCGGAGCATCGACCGGCCCTTCCCAGAGATGATTGGTGGCGATGAGCCTTACTCGCGAGAGCTACACGACCTGGGCTGGTTGCTCTTCTTTGACCCTGTCCTCTCTGGTGATAACAAGACCTCCTGCGCTCACTGCCATCATCCCAACATGGGTTTTGCCGACGGGCGTGAGACAGCTATGGGCTTCGGTGGTGAAGGCTTTGGGCCTGACCGCGAAGGCGGCGTCGTTTTAGGGAGGAACACCCCGACCCTTTGGAACGCTGGGTTCAGTCACAGGCAGTTTTGGGATGGGCGGGCAGCAGATCTCGCAGAGCAAGCAGCAGGGCCGATCACAGACCCCAAAGAGATGGGGCAGGACCCGGACGAGCTGGTGGAAGAGCTCGAGGCGATCCCGTGGTATGCGAAGCGCTTTGAGGAGGTCTTTGGAGAGGAGGGAGTCACCTTTGAGAATGTTACCCACGCCATCGCCGCCTTCGAGCGTGGGTTGACCAGCCAGAACTCTCGCTATGATCGATATGCGAAGGGGGACAGGGATGCGTTGACCGAGTCAGAGCGCCGCGGCTTGGCGAGCTTTCGCTCGTTGAAGACGCGCTGTTTTGAGTGTCACAACTTGCCGACCTTCGCCAACCCAGAGTTCAAGGTCATCGGCGTTCCTCCGAGGGATGGTGGAGAGCCCGATCTCGGGCGCGGAGAGATCGCGGGGCCGGCTTATAACCACGCCTTCAAGGTGCCGACCTTGCGCAACATTGAGCTCACTGCGCCGTACATGCACAACGGCACCTTGGAGACCCTAGAGGAGGTCGTGGACTTTTATTCGGATGGCGGTGGGCGCGGCAACGGCTTCGATGTGCCGCAGATCGACGACAAGATCCGGCGCTTTCGTCTGTCATGGGAAGAGCGCGCTGATCTCGTCGCGTTCTTGCGAGCGCTGACAGATGAGAGCCGTCTTCCAGAGGAGCCTATCGGGGTCCCCTCGAAGCTCGATTGGATCAAGCACAAGGTGCCAAGGGTGTTTAAGGCTCCGAGCGGGCCGCCTTCGTTAGAGAGAGAGGCTGAGGAGAGAGCTCCAACGGTCCACACGGTGAGGCCAGGTGACAGCATTCAAGCTGCGGTAGATGCGGCGAGGCCGGGAGACACGATCGAGGTTCACGCAGGCGTCTATTCAGAGACGGTGCTCTTTGACATCGATGACGTCACTCTCCGTGGTGTCCCCGATGGCGACAGGCGACCGCTCTTGGACGGCAAGGGAGAGCTCTCTGACGCGATCATCGGCTCTGGTCGAGGGCTCACGATCGAGGGCTTTGACATTGAGAACTTCACAGCGAACGGCGTGATGTTGAATCTCTCGCAGGAGCTCACGCTTCGTGATTTGAACGCGAACAACACTGGGCTCTACGGGCTCTATCCCGTTGAGTCGATCGGCGTGAGGGTAGAGGGGTGCCGGGTCACAGGCGCTCGAGACGCAGGAATTTATGTGGGTCAATGCAGGGACGTCGTGGTCCGCGACTGCGAGGCGACTGGGAACGTGACGGGTATCGAGATTGAGAACTGCGTGGACGCGCTCGTAGAAGGAAACTATGTCTCGGATAACGCGGGGGGGCTGCTTGTCTTCTTGCTCCCTAACAACCCATCAAAGGTTTCGCGCGGCTGTCTCTTACGAGACAACGTGGTCGAGAAGAATAACCACGTGAACTTCGCGGATGAGGGCGCGATGGTCAGTCATGTGCCTTCAGGGACCGGAGTTTTGATCCTAGGTGCGGATGATGTCGAGGTCACATCCAATACGATCTCGGGAAACAAGACCTGTGGGGTCGCGGTGCTCTCCCTCGCTCATCTTGTTCAGAAGAAGAAGGCCGGCGGCATCGACGTTGATCCGTGGCCAGACGGAGTTTGGGTGCATGGCAATAAGTTCTCTGGGAACGGAGAGGATCCTGATCAGCAGGCTAAAGAGTTGGGTTTGCCCGGTGGCGACCTCTTGTGGGACCTGACTGGTTCAGGCAACTCGTGGAGCGAGCCGAGCGGGTCCTCTACGCCGCCCCTCTTGCCAGGGCCCGGCTGGAGCGAGGGCAAGCGCCGCTTCTTCCGCCGACTGTGGCGTTCGCTGGGTGCGTGATCCTCAGACCAGGATGAGCTTCTTGAGCTCTCCTGCAATTCTCAATGCGAGATGATTGGGTGCGGCGTCTTGTCCTACACCTTCACAGTCAATGTTTTCGACGCTGCGTCGCTCTAGGCTCGCGATCATGCAGGTGAGTCGTAGAACATCGAGGACTTGATCCTCTAATGCGCGGCCTTCCGGTTCCCTCAGGAAAAAATAAGCGCCCCCGGGGTCGAGGGCGCGTGTGTCAGGCGTGATGGCTTCTGCAGGTCCGACAATACAGATCTTTGAGGAGAGCTCGGGGGATCGGTAGCCGGCTAGCATTCGAACCCCCCAGAGCCTGACGCCGTCATGTGCCTTAAAGCGGAACTCTTCTACTTCGACAAAGGCCGTAGATGCATCAGCTCTGGGTAGCAGCAGAAGCGATCCTTGGGCGCTGCCAGGGCGATCGAGGCGTGTACGCCAATAGTCGGGTTGAAGGAGGAAGGGATGCACTTTTGAGCAAGTCGGCGAGCAAGTTGTAGAGGCGTAGGCGGCCATAAGCGACATTCGCCTGAGGCTCCGAACGCTAAAAAGGCCGCTCTCGACAAGTTTTATTCAATGGCTGCTCTAGGGCTGCGTATGGCTCCAAGGGAGTTGGTTCGCTTTGGGCTTCGAGGGCGCAAACGGCGACCCCCGTAAGCCTTTATTTAACAACAGTTTAAGCTCCCTGTATCCCTATGCGGAGCGCTTCACGTATGATCTGGGTCGAGCTATATGCTCCACCGCAGAATCGGCGCATTTAATGGACCCGCAGCCCCTCTTTTTTGGGCGAAATGACACTCTCCGCTGAGGGGGGTGGGGTCTCTGGAATGAGCGCCAGAAGAGGAAGATCCATGAGAAAACTTTCCATCCAGGCCTCCCTGTACGCGCTCGCCCTTGTGGTTGTCGCTGGCTGGGCTCAAGCCGCAGATGTCGTTGTTATTCACGCCAAAGAGGCCATTGTTCGGCCTGGTGAGGTCCTTGAGGACGTAGATATTCTCGTCATTGACGGGGTCATTCGTCGCGTAGAGGCGGGGATAGAGGTTCCCGATGGCGCCCGAGAGCTATCTGGAGCTGTCGTGTGCACAGGAATGATCGATCCATGGTCTGCGCTCGGCGTCTTCCCTTCTGATTTGAGCTTCACCTCTACTTCGCCGACGACGAACACAGCAGATTCGATTGACCCCTTTGGCCAAACTTATCTCAAGGCTCAGGCTCTCAAGGCTGGCGTGACCAGCGTGAGAGTGCAGGCTGCGCGACGCGCAGCGATCGGAGGCCTCTCTAGCGTGATGAGCCTCGCTCCTGCTTCGAGTGGGGAGCTCGTGTCTCTCGATGAGGCGGCGCTCGCAGCCTCGGTCGGGCTGACAGATCCTTCAAGCGGAGGTAGCGGTATGCGCTTCAACCGTGATGGGTCCTTCACGCTTGTCGACTCTACTCCGGAGCCGATGGATCCCTTTGAGCGGATCGCGCAGATCGATCGTCTGAGCGCTCAGTTGAGTTCGGGCTTGGCATATCGCATCTCTCAGAACGAATACAAGTACAGCTTGGCGGAGTGGAAAGAGGAGATCGCCGAGAAGGTCAAAGAGCTCGAGAAAGACTTCAAGAAGGCGAAGAAAGATCGAGACAAGGAGATCGCCGAAGCAGAAGAGGACGGCAAAGAGTTCAAAGAAGAGAAGTACAAAGAGGATAAGCCCCCTAAGGAGCCCTCATATAACGCGGACAAAGATGTGTTTGCGCGAACAGCTAACGGCGAGCTGCCCCTCGTTGTTGAGGTTCACCGCCACGCAGAGATCCGCAACCTCCTTGAGGCGACCGAGGGCTTTGGGCGTCTTCGCATGGTGATCGCCGGTGGTACTGAGGCTGCTTCGTTTGCCGACGAGCTCGCCGCTCGCAAGATCGCTGTCATCGTGAACCCTGAGCCTCGCGGAGCCGATGCTTATGACGAGGTGAAAGGCCAAGACGCCGCGCTCGCCTCTGTGTTGCATGAGGCAGGCGTCGAGGTCTTGATCGGCTCTGGCGGAAAAGCAGCGAGCGCCACAAGAGATCTCTCTCTCCTCGCAGCGATCGCGGTCGGACACGGCCTCGATGATGACGCAGCTTTGGCTGCGATCACGAGCGCTCCAGCGCGCGTGTTTGACTTAAAAGATCGCGGCGCGATCGAGTTTGGTAAGCAGGCTGACCTGCTCATTCTCGATGGTGACCCTCTCTCAACTACAACCACAGTTGAGGCCGTCTTGGTGGGCGGTCGCGTTGTTGTGGAACCTAAGGAATGATTCAGATGCTTCAACTTGCACTCCTCTTGGCGGCTCCTGCCGTCACATCGGACGCTGTCGTCGTCCGTGCCGAGCACCTCTTTTTGGGTCACGGTGAGCCCATTAAGAACGGCGCCCTCGTCATCACAGATGGCAAGGTCAGCGCTGCGGGCTCCTCTGTAAAGATCCCCGAAGGCGCGGTCATCATTGAGCATGAGGGTTGGCTCACGCCCGGCCTCTTCGGGGCATTCACGATGGACGGCATCGGGTCTGAGCGACGCGATGACACTCGCCCCTTGATGCCCGAAGCTCGGATCGTTCACTCGCTCCGCTCGCACTCTTCATCTTTGGCGCGAAACCTGCACGCAGGTGTGACTTCGGTCTCGGTGAGCCCCGACACAGGTCGGCCTTGCTCGGGTTCGAGCGCGCTCGTCAAGACGCACGGGGCGAAGGTTATGGACCCGCAGCTACAGCTATGCCTGGACGCCTCTTATGGAGCAGTAAAGACTGATGAGGCGCCCACTAGCCTCAGCAGCTTGAGCGCTCTCTTGGACGCAGCTCTCAGTGGAGGGGAGGGCTCTTTTGGTTTAGCGACCTCTCAAGAGCTCCCTGTGTTGATCAGGGTGCGCGATCGCCACAGCGTTCGTTCGGCATCCGCGCTCGCGAAGAAGCACAAGCTTCAGGGGGCCCTCTTTGGCTCTTACTGGGCAGAGGATCTTGTCCCTGAGGTGGCGAGCTCAGGGCTCGGCGTCATCTGTGATCCAGTCGGAGTCGCGGCGGACCAGAAGGCGATGCGCTCTATCAACGCCTTGGTGAAGGGCGGCGTGAAGATAGGCTTTGGACTCGTTGGACCAAAAAACTCCCCTGAGCAGCTACGGGTAGGCGCCGCGCTCTGTGTGCGCGCAGGGCTCAACCCGAACACAGCGCTCTCTGCGCTCACGGCGACCGCCGCTGAGCTCTCGGGCGCTGGTGATCACGCAGGCGCGCTCATGATTGGGCGCGATGCAGACTTTGTTCTCTGGAGCGGTTCGCCCATCGAGCTCTCCTCACACCTAGAAGAGGTCTGGGTGGACGGCCGCCGCGCTCACGGAGGTGAGTCCAAATGATTTCTACACTCACGCTGCTTTCTCTGTCCCTTTTCGCGCCCCTCTCTTCAGGGGATCGTTTGGTCGTCTTCGCTGAGCACGCGTACACGGCGCCGGGCAACCACGTCGAAGACGCGACGATTACGATCGAAGACGGAAAGATTGTCTCAGTCAAAGGCGGTACAAAGTCGAGCGGGGCAGACATGTCCGCGCACACCGTGACGGCTGGGCTCGTTGACATGAGCTTCCGCTACTCGACAAATCAAAACACCGTCGAACAATCCGAAGAGGTCACGGCGAGCGCTCGAATCTCAGGCGCTCTCGATCTTCATGCCCGCGGTTGGGAGCGCGCCTTAAGGCAGGGGATCACCACGGTCTCGGCCTTCCCATATGACCGCAACATCATCGGCGGCATGGGCGCTGTCTTAAAGACAGGCGGTGAGAAGACGTTAGAGGCGCGCTTGGTCAAAGACGCCGCCTTCTTGCGTGGCGCTATGGGCTCCTTGCCGAGTTCTGGAAACAGGCCCTCTGGTAGCCGCCCCGCGAACTTTTACGCCCGTCGCCCAACGACTCGAATGGGCGTCGAGTGGGAGTGGCGTAAGGCTTTCTATGACGCCTGGCAGGAGGAGCATCGAGGCGAAGCGTCGCGCCCCGGCCGCGCGGAGCTCTTGGCGGCCCTCGCCGGAAAGACACCGGTCTTTGTCCAAGCCTGGACGACCCAAGACATTCGAACAGCGGTCTTCATGAGCGAAGAGATGGCCGCAGAAGGAATGGGCAAGATGCGCCTCGTTATCGACGCAGGAGCTGAGGCTTGGCGCGAGATCGGCCTCTTGACTCGCTCCGGAGCCGCCGTATGCCTTCCGCCTTTCGCCACTGATGGACGCACGACC
>Ga0163180_10002521_pt1 | contig 10225 bp, 14 predicted proteins | sample AtlANTMetagenome_2_FD_109647 | JGI IMG/M metagenome (GOLD analysis project Ga0163180, IMG submission 109647) | Marine eukaryotic phytoplankton communities from the Atlantic Ocean - Atlantic ANT 4 Metagenome | ecosystem: Environmental > Aquatic > Marine > Oceanic | place: North Atlantic Ocean...
ATGCGAGTTATGTTTGTAAATATAAAAAAGGTAACTTCTATAAATGTGTAAGTTACCTCTAAGTTACCTTTATTTGGTAGCTGATAAGGGTTGTAACTTGGTAACTTGGTAACTTGTGTTCTAGCGTAGAAGAGAGTGTTACTCTATCTGGGTAAAAACATCTATAGAAAGGAGTGTTTATGCAAAAAACTTAGGATCTTCACGCACTACACGCAGTGCTTTATACAAAGCTTCCTTGCCTTCTGTAACGATTTGCTCCCATTCTGATGGAGTATATGTCCTGTCATGCTTTGGATCGAAGAATTTTATGTGGTAGTTTTCGCAACTATCACACTTAAATATTTTTCTTACTGGACTGTCTGGTAGGGTGATGTACATAGCGTTTGATCCTTTGTAATGGAAATAATATTACATTATCTGGTAACTTCTTCTTAAAATAAATGGAATCCATAACTTTGATGGATTTAATTCTTTCGCGTTTGTTGGTCCGTGTTGCGAGAAGCGTGTCTAATAAGTCTCGCTGCTTTAAAATCTCTTGGTCGCTCATAAGCATCTTTCAAGCCCCCGTATGACTCTTCGTCTTAACAGGGACTTTATATGAAAAAATTTCGACTAAATATAGTATATTACGTCGACTTATGCAACTAAAAGGGTGGTTCTTGTCCCTTTTTAACTTCTACAACAGGATTACTCTCCCGAAATCGTGTAGTTTTTAAATGATTCGGGGTCCAAGGGCGGTCCCCAGTAGAATGATGTGACTTCATCCGAAACCCCGTCACTCCACGTTTGGTGGTAGTGCTTATTTTCATCGAGTTCCCCTTGTGAGTCACAAACCGTACACTGTTCAATGATAGTCTCTGCCTCGAATGATAATTTAATAAACCCATTACCTTTACAATGACTGCATATAATCATAACGCCTCCATAATATTTTTCTTAACCTCTCCCATCTTACACGAGCAGCAACCTCTTTCCAAGTCTTTGGTTCGCGGGGCGCGGTCTTTGATACTTTGACGTACTCTTTTAGTAGCCTAGCTCTAAGAGAATCTTTCTTAGCCATGATTCCTCCTTTCTCATTTCTAAATACATCCAGATACACATTTCTTTACTATAATACTCATGCTCTCTGGAACACTCATTAACGTACATACGGAAGGGTGAATTATTGGTCCATAACCAAACACACACCACAACCGTAGCACAAATTATGCTGACTTTGGCCATCTGAAATTATGACACCGAATGCAATACCAATTGTACACATGCTTTCCTTCTTGTGTGCACATCATATTATCTTTGGTGTATTCCTTACCACAGTCATCACAACACTTTTTTTCATACTTCCATTCTGGTTTAAATTTACGATATGATTTAAACTTTGGCATTAGTGTCATGCTGCTAATTTTCTTTTCTTTGCTTCTTGTTTTACTAAATACGTTATTTGCATACCTGCCGATCGGTCATCGGCGGCGGCTATCTTTTTCAACAATTTATAAGTATCAATGGCGACTGCCACACTTTTAAACTTCTTGATGTTCATCCTGTCTCCTTTAATTTAAATGGCAACTTTGATAAATGCTCCTGCATTTCAATGTCACCAAAATCGAAAGCAGACTGTTCTGGGTCGTGAGCCGCGGTCGGTGTAAATTTTCTACCTGCATTGCGTGCCAACTCACTCCAATCTTGAGCAAACTCCATAAAAAGTTTTGCCATTGCTTCATCATCAAGTCTCTTTGCATCGCGTGCATTTTCTATATACGCTTTCGCTCGCGTTAAACGAACCCCAAGACGAAATCCCTCTTTGAACGTCATCTCGTATTCTTTTTTAAGTTTCATTCTTTTTCCTTTCTAAAAGTGAGTAGGGGGGTTCTTTGACTACCCCCAACCTTTTCCCGTCCAGTCAACATTTCCTATGCTAACAAGTACTTCAGTACCAACCCTCGCACCCTCAGTCATTCGACCATACCTTGCGAGAACCGTGCCTTACAACCTGGAGACTGTTGTTCAGCCATACTCGGAGAATGTTGCACCATTCTCATTTAATTGTTTCTTTAATCTAATATAATGGGAGTGTCAACTATTATTTATAACAAACATATTTGATTCAAGGCACCATGTTTCAACGTATACAGGGTTTATTCCTTGCTCTGCCGCAGCATTATATAAAGCATTTTCTATATCAACGCGTCTAGCTTCACATTTAGGTTCATCAAACCACAGTTCAGCAGTATGTTTAACAGAGGGCATGCCAGGCATGGACACCATAGAAATTAATAACCAAATCTTAATCACCCGCATCGCCCCAGTTGTCACCGCATTCAACGTCGACTTTACTTGGGACGGCTAATTCAACACAGTTTTCCATAATGTCTTTGATCTTAGCTTTATCTGCATCGCTTGCAACAGAAAAGTCAAGTTCATCATGTACTTGTATGTGCGCCAGGTAGCCTTCTTTGGATAACTCTAGCATTGCTTTCTTCGTTTGATCAGCAGCAGAGCCTTGTATCAACCTATTTAAAGCTTTGTATGTCCAGGCGCGTTTAAGCATGTGTTCGCCGTATTCATCTTCAGCTTCTTTTCTAGGTAGAGCTTTCTTACCCCATTCATTCGTAGGTTCCCACAAATCAAACCGACAGCGCCTGCCTTCATGTGTAAATAAATAACCCTTCTTACCAGCTTTGTTCATTGTATCGTTCATCAATTGCTTAACAAAAGGGACACGTTGATTGTAGGATGTTAAGAGATCCGTTGCTGTTTCTTGATCAACACCAAGCTGTGACATCAGCTTACCTTTACCCATACCATAAAACAAACCAAGGTTAATTGTCTTTGCTTGCTTACGAGGTATGTCAGCCATCTCTGATACCATGGTATGAAAGTCTGTCGTCTCATCTTCATTGTATGAATCAACAAATTTATCTGCACCTGTAAAATGACGTAGGCTTGCGTAATGAACGACGAGCCGTGGTTCTTGTTGCGAGTAATCAAAGATACCCCACTCACAATTCTTCTCAGGTATAAATATACTTCTGATCAGGGGTCCGAGGATCCCGTGCCGTGCTGGTATTTGCTGTAAGTTCGGATTACTATAACTGAACCTACCTGTTACCGTTCCTCCTTGGTCCGATCGCATCTGATGTATTTCAGCATGTATCCTGCCTCGGAACGAATGCTTGGTGATACTTTCAATGAACGTGGTTCTCGCTTTATTGATTTCACGACACTCCACAACCATTTTAGCAAGAGGGGAATCATGTGTCGAAAGAAAGTTCTTGTCAAACTTTGGTTGCCCTGTTGCAGTACTATCATACGGCAATGAAAGACTATCGAACGCCTTTGCCACGCTAGCGGCAGCCCAGACTTCGACATCCACTCCAGAAAGTTTTTTAATGGATCTGAGTAATTTGTTTTCTTGTTCTTGTAAGTCATTCTTAATTTTCTCCGCTTTGTCTAAATCTACCCTAACACCTTTTTGTTTCATCTTAAACAAAACAGGAAATAAGTCAGTCTCTAACTCAAAAATATTTATTAAGTTCTGACTACTAATTTCTTTTTGTAAGTAATGCCATAAGCGTAGCGTTACAGCGGCATCCTGTTCAGCGTATTCTCCAACATGTGAGGCGGGAAGCTTCCACATTTCACCTTTCGGATCTAGGCCCCACATCTTTGCAGCTTCGTAGAGTTGGGCTTGCGATTTTGACTCTTGTAGATAATCTTTTGCTAATGAGTTTAAATCAAATCTGAACCTATTCTCATCCACGAGTGGTGCTGCAATTAGAGTGTCTATTATTTTTCCTTTGATGTCAATATCCATCGTCGTTAACCAACCAACATCATAGAACGCATTATGAAATATATAGTTGACAGACTCGTACGAACACTGCTTACGAAGCCAGCGTGTAACTAAATCTTTGTCCATATTGGGTGGTGTTTCGTGAGCAATGGGGTAGTATGCTTGCCACCCGTCTACTGCTACAGCAATACCAACTACTTCACCGTGTTTACGTATGTATCCTGGTCCTGTATCTTTTATACCAGGATCTCTTGTCTCTAAATCAATTGCTATCTCGTCATAACCAGATAGATCAGGGAATGTATCAGGCATAACCCATTCACTAGGCATGCGATGTACTTTAGGAAACCAATTAGGTTGATCTTTCACGTTTCTTCCTTCTTCTTTTCATTCCTTCATAAATCTTTTTCCAGTCTTTACCAATACCTAACTTCACAAGATGCTTTGCAGCACGCATGTCAATGTCATCAATAAATTCTTTATATTTAACTGGCTTGTCTTTCATAAAAAAATATAGGTTCGTATTCGTACTGTCCTTCCGTCCGATGAACAATATGTAGTTCTTTCTTCGCTCTCGTTGCACCCACATAAAACACTCTGGCTTCATCATCTTTGCCTTGTTGTGTTTCGGTTGCTGACTTGTAGGGACCATAAGATAAATCAGTTATTAACATAACATTATCTCTTTCCCCACCTTTGCTTGCGTGTATGGTAGATACTTCGATACGTGGTACTGCATCTAATTTATTTCCTGAACGCATGATAGAACGTAGGTAAGGTATTCTTTTACGCAAACCTTTTCCATTTAACATTTCGTACCAGGTTATATCTTTAACACTTGCTGTTCTTGTACTTGATAATTTTATTTCTTCACGAAGACCGTAATCTTTTATTAATGTTTCTAAACTATAGAAACCTTCGTGTTGTCCTTTAAAGACACCGTAGTTTCTTTTTATACGTGTGCTATCCATGTGATGATATAAAACATCACAATCAACACCAGATACTTCTTTTCCGTTTTGTAACTTGGTCCACGCTCTAATAGCTTCAATATATTTAAAACTAATAACGGATGATCCGTAGCGTTTATACAACCAACCATACGCCTCTAAAGATTCAGAAACTTGTTTCACTATCTCATGTGTTCGACATAAAATAAGCCACTCCCCTTCTACCAATCCTCTGTTTAAAGGTCTGATATTTAAGACTTTTCTGACTCCTAATTCATCTCTTGGTTTGTATTCTTTTGGTATTCTTTGCGATATAGACTGTGCTAATTTTGTGGCAATAGTGTGCACACTCATAGGTATACGATACGATTGTGTAAGAGGTATAATTGTATTGTTATCATCATTAGCCATGGCTATAAAATGTTCAATGTCTGCACCTGCCCAACGAAAGATAGCTTGGTCATCATCCCCAGCTACATATGTTTCTATTGCACCAGATTCTCTTTGTAGCATGTCAACCACTTGCCATTGCTGCGCAGATAAATCCTGTGCCTCATCAATAAATAAATATTTTAACTGTGGTGCATTTTTATTTTTTATAAAATTTATAAAATAATCAACGTACTCGTATTTGTCTCTGTCTTCTTTAAACTTACGCAAGTCACAATCCATTTGTTCTATCATGTTCCGTGCGCCGTAGTTGTTGAGTGTTGTTTCTCTAAATATTTTAGGCAACCTATCTTCATCATCAGGATACTTTGCGTACGCTAAATTAATAATGTCTTGATACTCACTCTTCGCTGTTGGCATAGCAATATCTACACCATTACCTTTACGCATCTTGTTTACGTATTCATGTCCTGTCATGCGTGATAGTTCTGCATAATCATTATCATCCATGATCTGTGCCTGCTGTAACTGCAATCGTCTGTATGCTAAACTATGTAACGTAGAAAAGTAGGGAAACATAATCTTTACTTGTTCCTTACTCATGTTTTCATTAGCCATGACTCTATCTCTAATTTCTTCAGCAGCTTTTACCGTAAAACTAAAGTAACCAATCTGTTGCGATGTACACGCACCAGACTTTAATAACTCCTGTACTTTATTTTTTAAATAAGTTGTCTTGCCTGTGCCAGGAGGACCTATAACTATTTTTCTTTTCATTTTTTAACTATCCATTTAGAAATTTTTTCCATATCAAACATGTAAGCTTTTGATATTTTATCTTGTCTACCTTTACGTTGATAAATTTTATATAAAGCGTCATAAGGATTACTAACAACTTCATTATTATTCTCTTCTATCTTTTCCCTCATAAAATTTAAAAGGACTACACGATCTACAACAACAAATTCGTCTGTTTTTTCAAAAGCAATATAATCTGCTTTCCCATATAACCATCCAGGATTACCTCTAACATTTTTTGATTCTGTCCAAACTATTTTTGGATTTAAATTACCATGTCTCTGGTCTCTCTTAATACCTTTAACATCATATTTTAAAACATCCTCTGTTACGTCAAATAATATTCCTTTCATGTCCCAATGTTCAAACATGTTTTCATTTTTACTTGCAACTATGCATTCTTTTAATTTTAAACTAAATAATCTTTCAGCTTCATTAGCAAACATTAGTAAGCCTCCTCTTCACTAAAGTCTTTTTTACTTAATTTATACTCAGACTCTAAAATCGTAGTGGCTATCTTCCAACAATGCTCTGGGTTGCTATTTACTTTAAGCTTTGCTGTTGTACCTTTAAACTCTTCAAACATTTTATACTGCTCAGAATCAGATGCTTTGGCAAATCTTTTTGTCTTTAAAAAGTCTCTAAATGCTTGAGGTTTAAAGAAATAATAATCTTTTAATTCAAAGACCATACCTTGCAGTACGTCTTGTCTATCCTTCGCACCTCTGTTGTTTTCTATAAATATTTGTAATTGATTCAAGAACTGACCTTTAGCTGTTACCTCACCTGGTAATTGTATAAAGTCATCTTCCTGCATATTTTTTAATAATGCATCTACCATGTCTGCCCATATGGCAGGAGCCATGGGCCGTGGGCTTTCATTCGCTTGCGCTATACATTGTTTTCTATACTCTGCATGACTAGATAATTGATCTACTGTTAAAATAATAACTTTACCGTTATGCGTTAACTCATACACAGGATTATCGGATACCCATTTCTTTAATCCCATAATCTCATTCGTAGCGGAGTTGCCGACGCCAAACTTTTGCGACTGACATTTAATTTTCTCACACACTGTTTTAAACATCGGCTCTTCACACCGATAAAAATATTTTTTATCTTCTACTTGTTTAAATATCGTTAACACTTCTCTGCTTGGCAGAGGTGGTGTAAAATATTTAGAGTTGTAGTAATCTAATTTCTCTTCTAACTTTTCAGGAAAGCGTTCACGTAAATAAATACCTAATTGAAACAGAGCCATGTTCCGTGAGCCTTCAGGAAATCCCTGTGATGCTAGTGTCACTAGACACGGAGGAGCACCTTTGAAGTCATCATTCTTTTTTGCGGTAATCGGTTTATCGATAACCACCATGCCGAGATTCGATACGACTTTACTTTCATAATGCTTTATAAACATACCCAATTCAATCAATGCATTACCTTTATCGTCAAACGCATACCTTGTGGGAAACTCTGGATGGTTATATGGCAAGTTTAAAAAGTTGCCTGTACCTTTTGAGTTCAATTCAATTTGCTTTGGAAATATCTCACAATCACCATAGCCTAAAAATACAGCTATCTCTTTTAATTTTATTTGCATTTGCTTGGCAAGCACTGGTTCACTTACAAATAAGAATACATGAGCACCCCCGCTTTTTGATTTACACACAACCAGTGGTAATTTCTTTTCGACAATTTTTGTAATTAGTTTTTTATAATCAAAGCCATCGTACGTATCTATGTCGATAGCACCCCACTTGCATTGGTTGTTATCATCAATTGGTATGATACCAAGTGATGGTTCTTTACCCTCTAAGTGATTAATCCATTTATCTCTAGTAATTGGTTCTTTGACTAACCAAGATCGGCCTTCTAGTTTGCCCGATTCATTCTTTTCACGACTTTGTGTTTGACCGTATGCTCGGTCTAAGCCTGTAAATATTTCAATAAACTTGTTCTGGTCGTCCATAAATCTTTCTCATTCATAATTTTAAAGGGGCAACGGCGGTCGCCCCTTGTAAGTTTTTTAGTAAGGTGTTTTTTCACCATTGTCAACGCTCTCATCTTCATGCTTAACTTTTATTTCGCCTTTAGCTACGCTATCAGCAAAAGCTTTTGCAGCTTGATAGATGTCAACGTCTTCTACAGGTCCTACTCTGGATATATCCCAGCCAAACCACTCACCTAAATTATTAGACTCTGCTAATGTTTTCAGTGTGTAGACGTGAGAGTATGAAGGAGGTGTAAACAAACCGTTTGCACCCTTCAATTTAAGCCCCAACATAAGAGAGTTCCATCTTTTGGATTTCTTACGTTGGGTGCTCTTCATTGCAATCAGGACTTGGGAGGAAGTTCCGTCCTTGCCAATGACCAGGCAGTAATGATTCGCAGTATCTTCGATATAGTTACCGTTGGATAACCTATCTTTTCTCTGCTCATCTCTTGTAGTTTTAGACAATATATCACTCTCTGCAGGGTAAATATTAACGGGAGCACCGCTGCCCTCGCCTCTATCTGTCCATTCAATATACTGACGTTGATAAGCACAAGGTATTACACTTACTCCTGCTTCTCCGTCGTATATCTCTTTTGTAAGCGTATTGTAGATCATACCACTTTCCGCTCCCTCTATGTAGAGAGGATCTCTTTTCTTAATCTGAGGTGACGTATCACTCAGTATTCTAAGAAAAGGTATTGCAAGATCGTCCATTCCCAGATTGCCTAATCCTTTATTAGCATCTTGTTCAAACATGCTAGGATCGAAAGCAACTACGTTTGTTTCGTCTTTTTTCTTTATAGCGTTTGCCATATTTACTCCTTATTTTTTCTTGGTTATTTTTGTTTTCTGTCCGATAAACAAACTAAAAGTATTGTCTGGGACAGATTTTCCTTCTTCATGCCACTTCTTAATAGTAGCTTTCAGTGTCGAAGGATGCACTGAAACTTTTACTTCAGGTATGAGACCCATCTCTTTGATGGTTTCTTGCAAATGTGTTGCCATGTTGCTCTCACCCTTACCGAAACTTATACCGACACTATTCTTAATAATGTCTCCTAAACCGTTGTCTTCTAGCCATTCGTAACATGCTTTAGATTTACTTGGATCTTTAGGTATAGATACATAAATGTCTTCTACTACTTGTACCTTTGATCCGTCATACATCTCTGTTGATGTCATGCCTAGTTCTGCCATTTTCTCTGGTATTGTTTCACCAGATAATTTGCGTAAATGTTCTTTGTAACCTTTTAATTGTTCTTCCGTGTCTGCTATGACACTCTCTAAACGTAGCTGTTCTCTAAGTAATTCTGCTACAGATTCTAAACCTGTTTGTTCTATATTAGCTACTGCGTCGCCTTCAAAGTTTATCTTGCTCATCTATTTCGCCTTTCTCATTAATGTTAATACTAACAGAATAATATTTCTTTTGAATCTTATCCCATTTAAGTATTTTAAATCTACCTCTATTCATATCAGAAGCAATACAACATGCAATACCCATTGCTGCTGGATCACCCATCATCAAAAGATAGTCATTATCATCGAAATCTTTGAGTTTTCTGCGAAGTTTTTTTATCGCAGGCTGTGGACTAAACATAATTTGTTGACCACTTTCAAACAATAAAACAATATCCCCATACTCCTGTGCACTTAACACGTTTATATATGGGTTTTCCTGTACTAAAAATACAGTAGGTTTTTTATCCTGTTTTTCTTTTTTAAATTCCATCTTTCTAATTTCTCCTTTATCTCTTGTAATTTATATAAGCAAGTATTATATTGCTCTTTTAGAAAGTTATTATGGATTATAGATTTAAAACGAAGCCTTTTCAACATCAATTAGACGCATTGTCAGCTAGTTGGAACAAAGAAGTGTGGGCATTATTTATGGAAATGGGTACAGGTAAAACCAAAGTATGCATTGATAACATCGCTATTTTGTTTGATAAAGGCAAGATAAACTCAGCGTTGATTATTGTACCTAATGGTATCAAACGTAACTGGCGTAATGAATTAGGTATACACTTAGCCGATCATATTAATTACCGAGTAGCTGTGTGGTCTGCTTCTCCTAAGAAAGAAGAGAAGACAGAGCTTGAGCAGTTGTCCGTGATCACTGATGACTTAACCGTTTTCATTATGAACATCGAAGCATTGTCTACAAAGCGTGGTTATGAATTTGCGTATAAGTTTTTACTAAAGAATCAAACGCTAGTATGTGTAGATGAATCAACCACCATTAAAAATCATTCAGCACAACGTACAAAAAACATTTTAAAATTAGCAAAGCAT
>Ga0163180_10002522_pt1 | contig 10223 bp, 4 predicted proteins | sample AtlANTMetagenome_2_FD_109647 | JGI IMG/M metagenome (GOLD analysis project Ga0163180, IMG submission 109647) | Marine eukaryotic phytoplankton communities from the Atlantic Ocean - Atlantic ANT 4 Metagenome | ecosystem: Environmental > Aquatic > Marine > Oceanic | place: North Atlantic Ocean...
ACTCAATTGCGTGAACGATTTCATCCGCAGCTTCGTTGACCACTTCTTCACTCGCCGTTGCGTCGACTTGATGATACGGATGCGTTAACTGAGGTACGACGTTCACGATGTTCCTTGGTAAGTCGAGATAGACCGGGCGTTTATATCGATAAGCAGCATCAAGTACTCTGTTAATTTCACGAAATGCATTGATCGGATCGCTCAATTCGGCACCGGTAATACATAGTTTGTCGAGGACATCAATTTGTGTTCTAAAATCCCGGACCTTGTGATGTAACAGCGGGTTATTTAACCGCTCATTCATTCCCGGCGAACCTGTGATGAGAACGACAGGTGACTTCTCCGCAAAGGCACCAGCTATCGCATTGCAGACACTCAAGCCACCAACGCAGTATGTAACACAGACAGCACCCATTCCGTGAACACGAGCGTAAGCATCTGCCGCGAAGCCCGCACAGTCTTCACGCGTGCAACCAACCACGTTTATTTCGCTGTCTTCCAGCATGCTATAGAGCGACAACACATAATCACCGGGAATCCCAAAGAGATCTGATATCCCATAATCTTGTAAGCGACGAATCAAGTATTCGCCTACGGATACCGGCGTGGATCCCAGATGTGTTTCAGAAGCAGTCGACGCAGGTTTTACGTTAGCCATAACCTTAGGCTCCTTACCATAGATGACTAAAGGAAATCGCACTTCGCCCCTTGGTGTAATGGTAGACACGCATCTAATTCCCATGCCTTAAAAGAGGTTTTGATGGCGAATTAATAGGGTAAATGGCGTGCAGAATTAAAAGAAAGCTTGGTGGTCACTTAGCTTTCTACATGCCCTGCGGGTTCGGCTGCGCTGAGCCCTGCGGCTACCTATATCATCATCGTTTCCTGCATCGTCCGTCTTCCTCGACGTGCGTCTAATATCTAACACCCGACATCTAACTGCGGTATACTCTCACGAAAGGAATCTATTTGGGATTGGAGGCCCGATGTCGTCGCGTTCGTTTGTTCATCTTCACTGCCACACGCATTACAGCCTGCTCGACGGCGCGTCGAGTATTCCAAAGCTGGTTGGACGTGCTAAAGATCATGGAATGAATTCTCTGGCAATTACCGACCATGGCAACCTACACGGAGCGTTGCAATTCTATCGGGAATGCAAAAAGAACGACATCAATCCCATCATCGGATACGAAGCCTACATCGCCCCCGGAGCTAGATCTGATCGCTCCGCTGGCAACATGAAGGACTCGAACTATCACCTCACACTACTCGCCCAGAATAAGACCGGCTTTCAGAATCTCGTCAAAATGGCGTCAGCAGCTTACCTGGAAGGATTCTATTTCAAGCCACGAATCGACAAGGAATTACTTGAAGCACACAGCGAGGGGATCATCTGCCTAAGTGGTTGTGTCTCGAGCGAATTCAGTCAGGCCATTCTCAAAGGCTGGGGAGACACACCTCAACTGGAAAATGCAATCGAGGTAGCCAAGTGGTTCCAATCTGTATTTGATGACCGGTTCTATCTGGAAATCATGAACAACGGTGTCGAAATCCAACGTATCCAGCTAGAGGGTGCCGTTGAGATTGGAAAACAAATCGGCATTCCCGCTGTTGCCACAAGTGATTGCCATTACGTCGATAAGGAAGATGCGGAAGCACAGGATGTGATGCTCTGCATCAATACGGGACGATACCGCACCGATACATCCCGTATGAAAATGGACGGCAACCAGTACTTCCTGCGCTCTCCGGAAGAGATGTATGAGAAGTTTTCCGGGTTGGAAGAAACGGTTGCACGATCTCAGGAAATCGCGAATACGGTTGATATCGATCTAGAACTCGGTAAGCGGCACTTTCCAACATTCGCACCACCAGAACAGCAATCCTCGGAAGACTACCTGAGGGAGCTTTGTATCCAAGGCCTGAAGGAACGGTATGCCGACAACGAAGAAATGTGTCCAGCGGGGGAGTTGTCTCAAGTGGTCATGGATCGGCTTGACCGCGAACTAGGCGTAATCAACAAACTCGGCTTCCCGGACTACTTCCTGATCTGCTGGGACTTCGTCATGCAGGCAAGAGAGAAGGGGATACCAACAACAGCGCGTGGAAGCGGTGTCGGTGCAATCGTCTGCTATGCACTTTACTTAAGCCACGTTTGTCCCATCAAGTACGACCTGCTGTTTGAACGTTTCCTGGATGAAAACCGTCTGGAAGCACCTGATATCGATATCGATTTTTGTAAGGAACGTCGTGGCGAGATCATTCGCTACGTCAAAGATAAGTACGGTGAAGCAAATGTTGCTCAGATCGGTACATTTGGCACCTTAGCCGCACGTGCTGCGATTAAAGATGTCGGCCGGACTCTGGGAATTCCGCTGGCACGTGTAAATCAAATTACCGGAATGATTCCCGAAGAGTTGGGAATTACTTTGCTGAAGGCGCTTGAGAAAAGTGGTGAGTTCTCAGACGTCTACGAAGCAGATGGTGAAATCCGTGAAATGGTGGATCTCGCACTACGTATCGAAGGCTTGGCTCGCAATGTCGGTACGCATGCAGCAGCTGTAGTGATCGGTGATAAACCCCTTACCGAATACGTGCCGCTTAGCCGAGTTTCCGGCAAACAGGATGTTATCACCCAGTGGTCGATGAACGATGTTGAAGATGCCGGCCTGTTAAAGATGGACTTTCTGGGTCTGCGTAATCTCACGATCCTGCGCATTGCCGTTGACCTAATCGAAGAGACAACCGGCAAAGTCATCGACCCGCTGAAATTCCCACTTGATGATGAAGAGACATTTGCACTTTTATGCCGCGGAGAAACAAAAGGTGTCTTCCAGTTGGAAAGTGGTGGTATCCGCGATCTGCTTCAGCGTATGAAGCCGGACCACTTCCGCGACATCATCGCTACCGCTGCCTTGTATCGTCCCGGACCGCTCGAAGGTGGAATGGTTGATGAATACATAGAAGTTAAGCACGGCCGCAAGGAAGCGAATTATGCACATCCGGTACTCGAGGAAATTCTGAACGAAACCCATGGCGTGATGGTCTACCAGGAACAGGTGATGCGAATCCTCAATCGCCTCGGTGGAATCGAGTTAGCCAAAGCGTATACGTGTATTAAGGCGATCAGTAAGAAGAAAGAGTCGATCATCAATGCCAATCGTGAGGAGTTCCTCAAAGGCGCTGTTGAAAGCGGACTCGATGCCAGATTTGCCGAAGAACTATGGGTCATGATCACCAAATTTGCTGGCTATGGCTTCAATAAGAGTCATTCGACGGCCTATGCACTGATCGCCTATCAAACGGCCTACCTAAAGTGCCATTATCCTGTGGAGTTCATGGCTGCATTGCTCAGCGGTGATATCCCCGGCCGTAACTTTAAGAAGAAAGACTCTCTGGTAGAGCACCTTGAAGATTGTGATCGCATGGGAATCGAAGTGGTCGCACCAAGTGTAAACACATCGGATGTTGAATTCAGTGTTGCTGACGGGAAGATCTTCTTTGGCTTGTCCGCTATTAAAGCTTGTGGTGGAAGTGCAGCTGAGGCCATCGTCGCAGCACGAAAAGCCGACGGTGAATTCACGGATCTCTATGATTTCTGCGAACGCGTTGAGACGGCGCAATGCAACCGATCTGCAATTGAGACTCTGATCAAGGCGGGCGCTTATGATGCCTTTGGAGCCCACCGCCGACAATTGATGGAGATAGTGGACCGGGCGATCCAGTCCGGGCAAGCTGCTTTGGCAGACAAGCGAAGTGGGCAACAGTCACTCTTCGGTGCCGTCGAAGAAGAAAATGGCCAGGCGGAAGTTATGTTGCCTGACGTGCCTGAATTTGAAGAGCGAGAAAAGCTGTTCATGGAAAAGGAAGTGCTCGGCTACTATTTGACGAGTCATCCACTTGAACAGTACGCCAATCAACTTACTCAGTTCTGCAGTCACAGCACCAAGAGTATCGGTCCGCTACCGGATCGAGCCGAAGTGATCATGGGAGGTATGATCTCGTCGATAAAACTGGCTCATACTAAGAACGGTAAACCCGGTGCCCCTACAAGGTATGCCAACTTTGATCTGGAAGATATAGAAGGGAATATCCGCTGCATACTTTGGCCGAACAACTTTACGGATCAAGGACACTTGGTCGAAGCGGATTCGATTCTTGTCGCTCGTGGAGTTCTGGACCGACGTGGCGGTGGTGATGAAGCTAACCTGATCATCAACGAGTTGATACCTCTTAGTGAGCTCGATACGCGTTACACCGAAGGGATCATCATTCGCATCGATGAAACGAAGCATGACGATGACATGGTAAACCGGATCCGTGAAATTACTCGTGGATATCCCGGTGGCCAACGTCTCGAATTCATGATTCAACTGGCCGATGGCTGCCGAGTACGGATGAAATCACAGGCTCAAGGTATTGAAGTGACCTCGGAGTTACGCGGCCGGCTTGACGACTTACTTGGACCTGGCAATCTGCAGATGCTGATTAATCGGCCAAAGCCACAGGTGAATGCCGGATATGGTGGCGGCTATCGCCGAAATCGAGCTTAACTGCATAACGGTTGTTACTGCAGTTTCGTTGTACGTTCTCTACAGATGGCTTACGTGTAAGACGGCCGGCGGGTACTCGCGAGTTTGCCACGTGAAATCAGGGAATACCCGGTCAACTTCAAACCGCTGATCTGACTCTAGGCAAAACATAGAACCTTTCGGAGCCAGCTCCATTAAGGACGTTATGAGAGCTTGAATCTCAGATTCCATGTCAATAAACAAATCATAGGGCGGACTACAAAAAACAGACCAGGGGCGATTCGGCAACTGGACCAGTCCTTTGGCAAAACGATGATTGAACCAAAAAAATGTGTCAGAGGTGACAATTTCACAGACATCCTCTTCACCAATTTCCCGGATGTTGTCGTTAATGATGCGTGCGGTTGGAAAATGCCGCTCAATCATCAATAAGCTGGATGCACCCCGGCTGATAGCTTCTAAACCGATTGCACCGGTACCAGCGAATAGATCAATAACATGGGTGTCTTTAACCGCTGATCCAACCAGATTAAACATGGCTTCCCGCACGCGTTCCTTCATCGGTCGTGTACGTTTATCTCCACTGTACTGGATTGACCGGCCACCATGCTTTCCGCCGATAATCCTCAGCTTCGAGGTGGTATGTTGCTGCCAATTGTGTTTTGCCATTGATACATTACCCCTTGTTAGGCATAAATTGCAGCGGTTGTGTCACCAGTGACACACGATATAAACCGAATTGATGTCGGTTGCGTACAATATACCAATGGGTGTTTCATTCCCATGATATAGTTAGTTAAACACCGTGGTGATGAGTGTACCGCGGTAATTCTCAATCCAACAGGTATTCAAGAGAAGTAGCGTGATGACAAAGCGTTTTGTAATGATTGTGTTACTTGTGGCTGCGATTGCTGTAGCACCAATATGCACATCCGAATCAGTTTTTAGTGTGTTTGGACAAAATCAAGACGGTGGGATTGGGGGAGTAAAGGGCCCAGCCAGAACCAAGTACGAGGCCACGCTTGAAGAGTGGCGTGGAATTCTAAAGACCTTGCAACAACTTCGTGTCCGATTCAACGAAGCGGATATTAGCGAAGTAAATGGCATCAAGAAAGAATGGGAAGATGCCATTACACGTGGAAATGAATTGATTCCTCAATTGCGGGACGATGGTCTGGCCGCCTTTGTTGAATCCCCAAATAAAGACAACGTTCTCACCCAGCTTCTGTTAAAACTCGCAGAAGATGCGATGGATAAGAATGACTTTGACGTGGTGGCCAACATGACATCCACCATGCTAAACAGCGGGTGTACCGTGCGCTCTCTATATAATCTCGCAGGTATTTCGATGTTCTGCATTCACGAATTTGAAATCGCTAAAGTGTTCCTAACCAAGGCACAGGAATTAGAAGAGATCTCTGAGATGGCCATAGGCGATCTGAAAGATATAGATAGCTACACCGAGTTCTGGAATCGTGAACAGGAAATCAGAACAGCCGAAGCAGAAGCTGACAACCTACCACGTATAACGTTTAAGACAACGCGTGGTGATATCGTTATCGAGCTATTCGAGAATGAAGCACCCGGCACAGTCGGTAATATGATCAGCCTTGTCAGCAGCGGATTTTACGACAATCTGAAATTCCATCGGGTATTACCAAACTTTATGGCACAAGGTGGATGTCCAAAGGGTGACGGCACAGGTGGTCCGGGTTATGAAATCCTTGATGAGTGTGATCCTGCCACACACCCGAGTCGCCGAATTCACTTTGGCGGAACCTTAAGTATGGCAAATCAAGGCACATCCAATACTGGTGGTAGCCAGTTCTTCATTACCGTCCGTCCAACATCGTTCCTCAATAACAAGCACACCGTCTTTGGGCGAGTGATCGAAGGGCTTGATGTCGTTAGAGCATTACAACAAGTCGACCCTGAAAAACCGGATCCATCGGTCACTGCTGATCGGATTTTAGAAGCCGTTGTGACGCGTACTGGTTCAAAGCCAGTCGAAGAATACTTGCCGGCGAAAGTCAACTAGCGAGCCTCCAACGCCTCTTCACTATCAGCCACGCGTTCGACAACCGGTTTGTCTTTGTCGTCGATCAGGCTCAAACTCAACCAACCATCTCCGATTGTGAAGTGCTCCACGTCACAATCAGCAAGGTTCTCGTTGTTGACCATATCAGTCTTAAAGATTGCTACCGGTCGCGCCTTGGAGAAGACTTTGTTAAACACTGCCTGCAACGCGATTCGGTCACCAAGCTTTAGACCACGACCTGCTATCTGAATGATTCCGGTGCGTGCTAACTGAGCATCGATTTTCTCGTGTTTCGCCGTATAAGTTACGAGAATAGCGAAGTTCTTGAACTTCAGCCTTCTGCTGGATAACTCACGGATGTGCATCAGGATGCTTGCCTTGCCATTATGAAAGCGGATCCGGACCGACTCTCGTTCCGCAAGTTCCACAATGACATCCGAGGGAACATCATCCGGTACGGTGTAATCTTCATTTCCCAGACTGGTCGCAACATGGCTCATTAGCTCCGGCAAAGTACACCGGCGTCCGTCAATGTCTAGTTGCTCAAGTACGTTGTTAATCGCTGATTCATGAATCTGGATTCCAAGAATGCTTTCTGGATTAAGAACCGGCCGGTGGCTAAAGGCTGCCAGTTGATGAGGGCCAGCCAGGCGATATTGCACTAGCAAATCGTCTTCGGTTGAATCCAGATCAACAACAACGGGGCTCAGATCCATCGCTCGCATTGGCTCGAGCCACTTTGTATTAAAAGTGTCTTTCAGGCCACCGAGTTCACCATTTACCTGATCGTCGAGCTTCTCTTTCACCATACGCTCGACTTTGCTTGCCATTTGCCGGCGGGCAAGTTCGGTGCGTTGGCGATACTTGCTCTTCGCCATGTTCTGCGCCAATCCGTTTAACAACGGCACGCCATCGTACTCCGTATCCAACTTAGTAAGCTTGCTGTCTGCATGAACGGTTGTTTCTGTTGTTCCAATTCGAATTCCGCTCGAGTCGATGGTCATTACTTTTTTGGCAACAAATTGCGCTGTGCCAGCGTTGTGAAAAACGGTCCCCGCACGCTTGGCTTTTGTACTGGATATAACATCTCCATCTGCCGTAATCCCAATCACCCAACGACCGGCACCCGGTTGAAATACAACACCCAAATTTGTCTTAGTTTCACTGAGTCCTGATACCTTGGTGCCTTGAATCGTCTCGTCGATTTCGGTCTCCATAACCCGCTCTCCGGCGAGCAACTGGTTGAGGAAACCTGCGGCAACGGAAATATGGATATTTCCTCCCCGATACTCCGATTCGATCTGTTGACCTATTTCCGCGATATTGTCATTCTCTGACCAACGTAGCGTCTGATATATATCTGCAATCGGGCTTGCTTGTCGATTTGCCCGACCCGCTTCGAATTGTTCGATCCGGCGCAGGAGTTGAGGGTAATCAACTGGCTCTACGGTCCATCGCCGCAATGCCAACATCAATTGTTGGAAACACGATTCACGGAGTAATTCTCTTTGTTCTATCGTCAAATAACTTGAGTGCATTCGAATGAGCACTTCACGCGCAACATCCATACGGTGTTCTGGATCAACAGCGCCTTCTGCCTTCGCAAGCTCCTCTACTTCGTTAACCATGAGATAGTCGAGCCAACTAGCTTTCTCTTTTGAAACGCCAAGTCGTTCGTGAACCTGGTTAACGGCATCCAATAAGTCGATTGGTGCGAGGTCAGAGATTCGATAAAACTGACTTTGCTTGGACACAACGTTGTAGACTGAAGTCCAGACTTCGATCCTGCGATCGATGCCCAGTGTGATCCGTCGAATTTCACTTGCCACATCCGTTGCTGTGGTACTTGCAAGCTCGTTACCCATCTCAGAAAGTCTTGCCAAGTCATTGAATGATTCCACAGAACGTGGGTCAGCTAACTGTGGTAGTGACTGGAGTTTTTCGAGGCTCCTCAACAGATCGCTTGCCCATTGCGAAGCAACAGGATGAGTTTGTAATTGGTTTAGTTGCTTTAACAAGACTTTCGCCACTGGCCATTGTTGTATGCTCGAAATCTGAATCGTCAGATCTGATCGTGGGATGGCCGTGGATGTCAGACCCTTGGCTGTTGGATCGCTCCACTTCTTCAGATCAACTTCAATAGGCGCAAACCGATAGGGAGCAGGCGAATCAACAATGCTTACCGGCGTCTTAGCGCCAACTGTCTTATCAGATTTCTGTTTAGGTGTTTGAAATGCGACAGGCTGGAGTGGCAACGCGGGCATCGGGATAACACTTTCGTTACCGTTTTCTGCACCAATCTTTTGTTGAGTTTCTTCATCTGGAATGCCGGCAATGAAAACAGAATGCGATTCGATAATTGGTTCGGTTGGAACGACCGCATCAACATTTTGATTTTCTTGTGTGTCCGAGCCAATAACCGAGTTAACCAATTCGATAATCTGCTGATCTGCTTCGATCGCGGCTTCGATTTGTGATGGTACTGGGAATGCTTGATTCCTGGCATTCTGTTTTGCAAACGTAACGGGTTGGAATAGCTGCTGAGAGTAATCACGGCTTGCAACAACACGTGGTCCTTGGTTTGTAGGGACTTGCTCCCACACTTGAACTGCAGTGATCACTGCCACAAGTAGAGCGACTGCTGAAGTAAGAATAATCGTGTGATGAGATCGTCGCATTGCTTGAGCAAACTCTTTAATTAGCCGATGTTTAAGTACGGACTGTAGGTATCAGTGCAGCAAGTGCGCGCACATTATCCCCGAGGTAGTCCCTATCAATATGAATCGGGATTTAAGGGGCCAAAAGTAGAATCCAAATGGCTATAAACAGCGTGCTTCCGCCAAAGGGCTAGCAAGATAGATAAGATAGAGAGAGTTAACGGCTACTCTTTATTTTCTGAGGGCTTTTCTTCTTTGCCTTCACCATCTTTTTCTTTTTCCGGCGGTGGCGTTCCGAATGGTTTCGCAGGCGTAACCTTGATGCGGGTAGCCTTGGCTTGCCGTAATTTTACAGCCTGAGTGTAATACCAGGCTTCCACTTCAACCTTGTCGCCGAGGCTAATCATCCGCCAGTCATTCGTTTTTACGTGAATAACCGGTTTCTGTGAGACCATGGCCTGAACGGGATAGTTACCTGCCTGCACCGTCAATTTATTGTCTTTCAACGAAGCGACACGACCTGATACGAGGAACTTTGCGGCAGGTTCCGTCTTGGGCTTTTCTTTACTTCCGCCCTCTCCAAAAAGTTTCTTCTGTCCAAAATCCGCTTCTTTAGAAACACCAAACTGGGTGCTCTCATCAGGGGAAAAGAGCCAAAGTTCCCGGATCTCACCCTGCGGTTTTCCCTTGGCGGTGTAGTATCCGGAGAACCGGACGAACATACCGCGACGCACCCAATTCGGTAACGCTGAGCCCGCGATTTCAAGCGAGGTTGCTTTATCTGGCATGGCCACGAGCCATACATCATCGTCGGCCGTTTTGATCTGGATGACCCCATTTCGCATGCCAGTGATGGTACCGCTTGTGCGAAGGTTGGTTTTCGGATTCTGCTGTTGGGCCTGAACCTCACTAATCCCAGCGACCAAATCTACAAGCAGGACAACGAGTATCAGAACTGCAATATTTCGTTTCATTTCAAACATCACCGTTTCATCA
>Ga0163180_10002528_pt1 | contig 10207 bp, 4 predicted proteins | sample AtlANTMetagenome_2_FD_109647 | JGI IMG/M metagenome (GOLD analysis project Ga0163180, IMG submission 109647) | Marine eukaryotic phytoplankton communities from the Atlantic Ocean - Atlantic ANT 4 Metagenome | ecosystem: Environmental > Aquatic > Marine > Oceanic | place: North Atlantic Ocean...
GTAATTTTTTCAATTCTGCCTCTATTCTTTGATTTTTTACCTACTATAATATCATTTTCTTTTATGTTAAATTAACCAATAACTTTAATCATACTATCTTGGAAATTTTCTACAACTGTTAAATCTCTTTCGAAGTTATTAACTAATAATTTTTCACCAACTGTAAATAAAGATCTCTCAAGATTGAGTTTGAAAGTGGGATATACATCTGCATTTGTAATCACACCAAATGATGATTGAATAGTTTGAGCAAGTCCCACATTTGTTGTATATTGTGAAACATCAACTGTAATTTTATCAAAAACTCCTGATGTATCATAGTTTGTTACAGGTAAGAGATTAAACCCATAATCTGATGAATTAAATCCAGATCCAGCAGTTCCTACTCTTACAATACCCTCAACAAATACAGAATCACCTGATTTAAATGGATTTACAGGATAACCACCTGCTGGTTTTGTAATTGATACAACATAAGTTGATACACCTGCAGTTGCATCTATTTTTTGAATACTAATTCCATTTGTATTATTTGTTGAAACTAACTTTACTTCTCCCTTCGATAATCCTGAGGGTGAAGATATTACATCTACACTCTCAATCGATGAACCACTTAGATTTGCACTCAGTAAACCATCTACTGACTGTCCATTATCAGTATCAATTGCAAGTAGATCTGGAGATTTAGTAAATCCACTACCTCCGTCAATTATTTCTACACTGGATATAACATCTGCTCCAGTTAATTCAATAAATTTTGGTATAAGTGCTTCAGGTTGTAGTGTTTTATCTGATGAATATTCAAATCCTTCATTTATAATTCTGGTCTTCTTAATATTACCAATCGTTGTTGATCTCGGAATTATTATTGCATCTTGAGTAGTTGTAGTTCCCACACCAACAAATGATGGTAGTTTTTTGTAATTAAAACCTCCAGAAACTAAATCTACCGAATTGATTGATCCCGTAGCAAGTCCTGATGTTGTGCTATATTCAAGAAAATCACATTGTGTTGAGGTATAAAATGTTCTTTCAGGAACATTGTTTACATCAATTGTAAACGAACTCACTCCAACATTTGAAACTGTATATTTTCCATCAAAAACACTATCGATATATTCAATTTCAGAATAATTTTTAACATCTACGTCTGCTGTAAGAGCAATTCCAACTTTTTCAAGATTATAATATAATTTTTCAGGTAAACTTACTCCGTAACCAATAGTGAATTTAGAATTAGTCGTTCCTTCAGTGACTATACCTACCGGAGTGTTAAATCCTGTAGTTGATGATGTTGAAACGAACTCATTTTCAAATTTATTATCATAATAAACTTTAAATTTATGATTTGATAGTGAAACATCTGATAAATTAAACACTAAATCATTATTTTTGATTGATTTAAGTGAGGGATTGACTTTTGATAATCGATGAACTGTAGTAATTCCTGCAGCAGCAGTAATATCAATTTCTTTTGGTGGATTACTGATAGCATTTTGATATGTTTGACATAATTTAAATGTATTATCATCAATTACACTTACATAATATGAACTATTTCCAAGACCTACAGCATAATGAGTTGAATAGTAAATGATTTTATCACCAGTTGTTAAATTATGATTTTTAAGTGTAATTTCATTTGATCCAGTTGTATCATTAAACAACTTAATGCCTGTTGTAAGACCTTCTACGGGGTCGATAAGTATTTTATTTGTGGTTGTATCCCTTTTTATGTTTACCTCTGTTAGAGTCCCGATACCAGCACTTATATTGGGTTTTACAGTAAGGGTTATGTTATCACCATCTTTTAAATTATGATTATTTGATGCTAACGAAACAGTAGTCTTGACATTTGATAAATTTATTTTTTCTTGTACAAAATTACTTTCAAAGAAGTAAAGATCACTATTAATATTTCCATCACCACCAACAGTTCCTCTAAAGAATACCTCCTCAAACTGATTACCATTATGATCTGTTCCAATACCGGTCTTAATACCTATAACATTTGAATTTTTCCTAACAGCAAAAACTTCTGAAGGAAGAGTCATAGTTGCTCCGGTAGGAGATGTTGAGATTGATATGTTTGTTGAAGTTGCAGTGGGTAAATTGACACTAATTTTTTGATTTGTCCTAAATGGATGATTCTCTAAGTAAATTCCTTGTTGAGGTATATTGTTTGTTCTTGATTCATCTCCGAATCCATAAGTTACACTTGTCGTGATACCTGCAACAGTTCCAAATCCAACTGTTTTTGTTGGATTAAAGAAGAACTTATCATTTACTTTTGAATTAAAATCTGGAATTGATTTATTAATTGTAAATGAATCAGGAATTATGTAAAGAGGTGTTGATGCAGTATGAGCAATTGCTGGTAAACTTCTTTGAACTGTTAGAATCTTATCACCAGCATATATGTTTAATATTTTTAAAGTTTCAGTACCAATTCCAATACTATTACCTACAGATACGTTTTCAGGTAATTTAGAAATATAAATTTCAGTTGTCGCTGTTCCAGCAGATATAGTTGATATCGAAACTGCAGTTAGAGATGAAACACCAACAGTATATGTACTATTTACTGCTGTTAATGATGATGTTAATCCTGATATAATTACTTGATCTTTATTATTTAAATTATGATTATCAGGAGGTGTAATTTTTAAAGTTTTATTATCTAACTTTGTTATGACAGAGTTATTGTATGTAAGAACATCAGATGTTACTGAATTGATACCAACACCTTTTACAGATTTAACTCTTGAAATAATACCTCCACCTTCTGTATCTGTACTATCAAAATCTAATACCTCACCAACTTTATGATTTGTACCACCATTTATTATTTGTAAACTTTCAACACTTCCACCTTCAACAGTTTGTATTTCTGAAAGTTGAGTTGTGACTTCATGCGTTTCAGTTAAAGAATCTGTGCCAGCATTTGGATCGGAAACTTTATATGGAAATGTGTTTCTTCTTAATTCAGAATTATCAAAGTCAAATGATTGATTAATTATAAAGTTATCAGATTCAACTTTTGATCTAAACTTATTACCTATAAAGTATGGAAATGTTGAAATTCCTGCATTATTAATGGTTGCATGATAAGCATAAACTCCTTTAGGATAATCATTATTAATCTCATATCTTCCGTTATGTTCATCTAAATCTCCATCACCTGTGTATTGGAAATCTTCAATAAAAAATCCATCAGGAAATATGCTTGTTTCTGGTCTATTTTCAACAGCACTTGAATTTAATGTATAACTTGATCGAAGTAATTTTATGTCATCTGTTTTTTTCTCAGGATCAGAAAATCCATAAGGACCATAGATTGGATTACCATCATAAGCCCAACCAATAATTGATGAAACATCAGATCCATCATCCTGAAAAGGTGATGTTGAATATCCACATACAACATTTTGTAGACTTCCTAAATGTTCTTCAAGGCAACTTTGTCTTTTGCCATACTTTTCATTATTATTAACACTTAAAGATCTTACATTTACTGATAATACTCCATTCTTTCCTGCAGGTATAACTCGAACAGCAGTTGAATCTGCAGAGTAACCGATACCCGATCTTATTATGACAACATCACTAATTTTACCATTTAACTCTCCTGTGCTTGTTTTTCCAAGAACTGCTTTTAATCTTGCACCATTACCTAAACCTGTTGTATCAATAACCTCTAAAGTAGGAGTTGAAAAATAATCAGTTCCTGCTGCAGCAACAGATACTGATGATATTCCTGTAGTTGATGCATCAATAGTAATTTTAACCTCTGCGTTATTACCATTTTTTATTTTAATATTTGGTTTTTTCTCAAAATTTAAGGTTTGAGATCCATATCCTGTTCCTTTGTTTATTAATAAAAGATCGTCAATTTCTCCCCTAACAACTGGAGTTATTTCAAGTTCTCCACTAATTGTCGCAGTGGTTTTTATACCAGCATCACCAACTGGAATATATTCAATACTTGCTTTTATATCAGGGTATTTAAATGTTTGAGTACCGATACCTGCTGTTGTGAAACTTACAAAATTACTTTGTTCAAAATTAGTTGAATCTGTTCCACCAAGACCTGCATTTGCCAGTCCAAATTTATTTTCATTTATTTTTAGAATCTTATATTGTAGATTTGTATCTAAACCATCTATAACAGTTCCTGTAGTCGAATAGACAATATTATCTCCATCACTAAAACCATGATTTTCAAATGTAATTGAGTTGAAGAATGTAGATATACCTGCAGTTGATATACTTAATGTTCGATTTGAATAATTACTTCCACTGTTTAATATTTTTAAATCTAAAATTGTGTCTTGTGGACTTCCTACAATCAGTTTTTGTGTTCCATTTCTTTCACTAAGTTCGATTGGATTAATTCCTGATCTAGCATCTAATTCAGTTAAATGCAATTTTACTGTTTTAGTATTAGGAAGAGATGCAAAATATGTTTCATTTGACACTAGTGTTAACGAATTTGTACCAATTCCTGTACCGTTCTGAGAATTGTAAATTACTGATTCCCCTACCTTAAGGTTATGAGGATCTGCAAAAGTTATTGTATTATCAGTAGCACTTACACCAATACCAGTTGATGTATTAATACCAGATGCACTAAATTTTAATTCTCTTGATCTTTTTCCAATTACAGGAGCAATCACAGCACCAGATCCATTTCCACCAGTAATACCAATTGATACAACTTTTGCAATGTCAAGTTCTTGTTGATCAATAAAAGCATCAACTAAACTTCCCTTAATCACAGGTTGTATAACTGCACCAGAACCACTACCAGTTGAAATACCTATCTGTGGTGGATTAATTACGTCATAATCAGTTCCTGATGATATTATATTAACTTTACTTAAAGGACCGAAAAATACCTTATCATCCGATTTATAATTAAATATTTCTACACCATTTATCAAAATACCTGTTGTTCCTGATATTGTCTCGTCTACTGCACCATTTCTTAAATTTGGAGTTAAAGGAAATTTCTTTAATAATTTACGAGGTTTAATTAAATTTGATCTTTGTGAGAATAATGTAAATGAATGTACATCACCAGCAACAGGTTCACCAAATTCAACTGCAGTTCCACTACCAATAAATGATCTTGAAGAATACAATTTAATTAATTGAGCACTATCATCGAATATTTCAATGTAATATAACCCAGTATTTAAACCATCCAATTCAGTGCCTGAGGATTGATAAAATATCGCATCTCCAGTTCTTAATATCTTAACAAGATCAGTTTCGTTTACCTTAATCTGCGAATATAATTTAGTCGTTGCATCTTGATTTTCAACACTACTTAAAGTTAATTTATTAATTTTAGTATTGACATTTTCAAAGAATTTAGTATTTGGTATATTTGAATTTGCAGCAGAGGGTAATGAGTTTGATGCTGCATATCCACTCTCTTTATCAAAGTAAATATTACTTATATCTGATGAAATATCACCATCAATCGGAACAAAATTACTTGATGCTTTGTTTAATTTTTTTCTTAATTTGTAATCAAACGCAGTATTAATTCCTGCAAAATTACCAAGTGTTACACTTTTTGAACCTTTAATAATTTCTCCTTGAACATAGGGTGTATTACTTGTTGCTGTTGGTAAAACTACTATGCTTGGATCACCTATTTTGACGAACTCTACAAAATCTCCTTTTTTAAGACTTGATCTATCTAATTCACTTTTAACATTGATTATTGATCCATTAATACTTTCAACATCATATGACGCTGTTGTATTATAAATCCATGAGTTTGCAAAAACCTCTTTTGTAGTCTTTGTGTCAGGATTTTTAATATTTTGACCAATATTTTTTATTTTTATAATATCTCCCTCTGATACATTTACACTCTCCGAGAGTTGTCTAAAATCTGATAAAATTCCTGTAATTCTAAATTCAACTATCTTTTCCTCATCACCATCTTCAAAACCAAAGTAAATTTCATCAGAATAAATGTTTGATGTAGGAAGTATTGATGAAGTAATTCCTGTGCAACCTAAAAACTGATTTACCGTTTTGTCTGTATAAGATATAGTATTAATACCTGAGATAATATTACCAGATGGGTTAAATCCAATTGTGGAGTCAACAGATATTGTTGATGATCCAACTGATACAGATTCTACAGTTTTAGTATTTGCTGTAATTTCAAAATTACCTTCAACTAATGATGTACCATCATATCCAATGAACAATGAGAACTTAAAATATCGTTTATTGTTTCTAAAAAATGATTCAACTTCTGAAACTGAAGCTGAAGTTTGTGGATCATTTAGTTTCTCAATTTTTTTGATTGTTTGTCCGACTAATCCTATAGGATTACCTCTAAGAACTTCAGCTATGACAACTTCTCTTCTTAAATATTGTGCAACAGATGGTTTAATTAGTAATTCTTCTAAATTAATAATTTTTGGATCAACACCATACAAAACTCGGAATAAAGTTTCAAGTGCAGCATCTGTTCCCTTTGTTTCATAGAAAGATTTAATTTCTTTTAGAAAATTACCAACCTTGAGATTTTTATCAAAATTTAATTGTTCAAAACCAGGTGCAAATGTTAATTTAAATTTATTGTAAAACTCTTTTAAAAATAATGTGCTTAAATTTTGTATACTCGCACCGGCAGTGTGCACACCTGCGTTTGAAGTTGAAAATACTAATTCTTCTTGATTTAAATCTGCATGATAACTTGTAATACCACTAAATCCACGAGTCAGTCCTGTAAATGTATTTGTTGTTAAACCTGTATAAGTTAAGATTTCATTATCAATTTTGAGTAAACCATACTTATTTGGAAATCCCTTCGTGCTCGAAACAGTTACTACATCTTCTTCTTGTGTTCCAATACCAACAGATAAAGAGGTTGTGTCGGTTACAACCTCTGGAGTTAGATTATCGAGATCAAGATACTGATCTAAATTTTCTGCAATATCAACTACACCACCTTGATATTCTTGTGAAATATAATATTGCTTTAAAAAATCGACAGTCTTCGGTGCCTCTTCCAAAATAAAGTTTGGAAGTTGGGATGAGACAATATCTTGAACTTTTACTCTTGCATCAATACCTGTTTGTATCATATTATTCTCTTATTAATTTACCGTTTGAATAACTTGATGTATATGAATCTCTGATGAATTGTGTACCAGATACTTCATCACCTGAGGTAATAGAATCTCTCAACATATTTATGGTGCTTTTTGAAACACTTAAACTCAAATATAAATCTCTTAATCCTACAACATCATTTGATTCTGGGAATGCTTGAATCTCAATAATACCATTATCTTTTTCAGTACCTGTAATATTCACAGTTGTTAATTTAACTTCACCATGAATATAATCAACAACACCTGCAGATTTACTTACAACACGTATTTGTTGGTTATTAATTTCTTTTACAATTGCAAGTGTACCTGTCACTCCATCAGCATTTGGTGTATCAGTAAGATAAACCATTGAAGATTCACCACTTACAAAGAATCCTGTAGATTTAATATTTCTACCACTTGGTTCAGCATGGAATTGATTACCAAAACATAATTCATACTGTGCAGACTGATTCAGTGCAACCTTAAGATCTCTTCGAATTCGAACCTTTGTAATATTACTTGTAATTGCAGTATCAGTATTGTCAATGACTTGAAGTGATTTACTATACTTGAATCTACCACCAAACTGATTGAAGTTAACAGATTTGGAATATTGAGTTAATGAATTGATCACTTTTGTCTTAAGTGTCTCTTCAGTTGAGATTTGAGAGAAATTATAGTAAACTGAAACATCAAGTTCGATATAAAGTATTTTCAAGTCTACAATTTTTTGATTGATTCCTGAAACTGTGTATTTTTTTAGTTGAGATAGTATTCTGGATTTTGTAAAATCTGAAATATATGTTGCATTTTTAGGTTTGACACTAATTTGAACTGTTCCAAACTCAGGAGGATCCAACTCTTCCCCACCTACGACTGATACAGTGTCTGTTTCTGGAAAAATATTTTTGATTATCGATTCATAATCATTTGCGGTTACAGCACGATTCTGAGATGAGTATCTCTTTGGTGAATAATATTTAATTGAATCTATATCTTCAATACTACCACCACCTTGTGACTTCTGTATTGTTGTCACATTTGGTGTTTCAATTACCGATACTAAACTATCTGTAGTGGGATTTACAATATTACCTGAGAATGAAAATGATTTAGCACCATTACCACTTTCTCCATCTGTAACAAGATAATTTGCAGTTATAATTACACCATCATCACCAATACCTGATCCCAATTTTTTACCTATTAAACCATCTCCAAATCGAATTTCATACTTTTCATCTTTAATTTCCTGTAAAAAGAAGACTCTTGAAGTTTCATTTATACTATTTAATGAATCAGAAACAAAATATTCAACTCCTAAACCAGAGGTATCTTCATTTTTTTTAACATACACATGAAGAGTTGAAGTATCTATTGATGGATTATCTAATATAAATTTCTGATCTAATGAATTATCAAACTTAAACTGTTTTGTAATGAATGTTCCCTGTTTGATTGGTAAATTTTCAAAATTTGCAACAAAATTTGGGTTTGATGTATCTCCTTCATTCACAACCTGTTTAGTCACATTCTCTGAAATTGAAAAAGTATATGAACTGTCATTTACAGATCCAACACAAACCAATCCTCTTCTTAATTCAATCGTATCTGGTGGATTACTTGAGGATACCTTAAGTTTAAACGCTACCTCTGCCCTTGCAGCAGTCTTTGAGCGTGGTGTATACCCAATATTACGTGCAAGTGAAACAACATTCTCACGAAGTGTTGCAGAGTCTAAGAAAGACTCATTCACAATCATATTTGAGTTAAATGCAGTAATGTAAGTATTATAGGCAAGTGTATCAATTAATACAGAAAAGTTTGACCCATCAAAGTCGAAACCATCAAAATCACTGTTCGAACGGAGGTAATCTTTGATTTGTGTTCTGATTTGATCAAAATCTAAATTTGTAAACTTTGTTATTGGCATTTTATCTGGTTGCTTCTAGTATAAAGGAAAATTCTTGTGTTGGAAATTCTTGACCTATGATGTCAAAAATTACAGTTACCTCAAAATTGTTATCATCTGGTCTTGGATCAACTTCAACTCTCACATTATCAATTCTTGGTTCAAAATTTTTAAGTGAAGTCTTGATTTGATCTTGTATAATCGCTGCAGTACCAAAATCTACAAAGTCAAAGAGACTACGATATACATCAGATCCAAATAATGGATTAAAAAACTTCTCAGTTGGTATAGTTTCAACAATATTTTTCACAGATCTTGCAATAGCACGTTCATTTTTGAGAGCAGGTAGATCATTTGTCACAGGATGTGGGTTCTCAAAGTCCAAACTAATGTCTTTGAATGATCTTGATATCCTTGTGATTGCCATTTTATACAGTTTTTATTTATTTATGACTCTTTTAACAATTCTTTTTGATCTTTTTCTTCTTCATGAAGAGATTCGCCTTCATCATACATCAATTCCTTCAAAATTTTTTGATTAGACTTGTTTTTAGAAGTATTTTCAGTCATTTTTTTGTAATTATCAATTATTTAGACATGTTTCCATAAAAAAAATCGTTGAAAATTGACATCTTTCAAAAAATGCCAAAAAATCAACGATTTTGAGTGATTAACCTAACTCTGGTTCAATATTTATCTCTATATTTCCTATACTTGCGGTATTTATGTCTACATTTCCCGTGCTTGCAGTATTTCCGACTCCAACATCACCAAATGACTCATCATCATTTCTTTCTTTTGCTGTTTTCCAGAAATAATTCTCTTCTGAACCCAATCCATCACGATCATGACCGTTTTCCACCTGATAATACACTGTTGAAACCTTAAAATCAGGAATCTTAGGTGTCTCAGGAGTGATACTGTTGTCATATATCCTCATTCTGTTGTTCGGATAGAGACAAAACTGCCCATTATCAAGTTCCAGTAGGTTATGAGACTTATGTTCAGCAGGTTGTTCACTTGTTGAGTAGTCAATTGCATCAACATCTTGATGATAATTGTCTAAAGTACAGATATAAGTACCTGTTTGAGTGCCAAAATCACGAGTATACACCTCATAATGCATACTTCCGATGAATTGTTTCTGTACTGCAACGACTCCATA
>Ga0163180_10002529_pt1 | contig 10202 bp, 9 predicted proteins | sample AtlANTMetagenome_2_FD_109647 | JGI IMG/M metagenome (GOLD analysis project Ga0163180, IMG submission 109647) | Marine eukaryotic phytoplankton communities from the Atlantic Ocean - Atlantic ANT 4 Metagenome | ecosystem: Environmental > Aquatic > Marine > Oceanic | place: North Atlantic Ocean...
CGTTGCGCATCGATTTGATGATGATGATGATGATGATGATGATGATGATGATGATGATAGTAAAAGTGTCGGTCGCTTTTTTTTATTCCGAAATTCGAAGTAATTTTTTTCTTGTGCAAAAAGTTCTTCTCAAGATGTCAGACGTCAGACAAAGAAAAGAATGATAAAAAAATGTGTCGATGATCATCGACCCACAACACACACAAATGACAAAATGCAGCAAAAGAAAAAAAGAATTTCTGAAGAAGAAGAACGAAGAAGAAGAACGACCGGACGACGATGGACGAGAGCGAAAAAATCTTCTTAAAATTTGTTGTGCGTCTTTGGGACGACGACGACGACGACGAGCACCAAAACCACCACAACCATGTCGAACACCAACACCGCTTCGAATTCTTCTGGGCTGTACCCGCCCCCGTCGGAAGGAATGCCCGGTCGACGACGACGATCGAACAACACGAACAACGGCGCGCTACGAATACAAGTTCTCGGTGGCGCGCCTTTTCTTTTCGATGAGGCGCAACTTCCGTTCGCGCTTGGTTTTTTGAGCGCGATGGCGCTCAGATTTATAACGAAAACGGTCAACCGCGGGTACGATCTCCCTCCAAAACAAATCGGCGTGACGGATAAGTTCGGGAAGAAAAAATCCATTCGACGGTTAGAACCGACGGATTACGACAAAGGCTTCGTGGATCTGTTGAAACAATTGACCGTGGCGCCGAAAATGAGCAAGAAAAAGTTCGTGAAAAGATGGCACCAAATGAGAGACGGACCGGAGTTTTGTTACGTGTTGGAAAACGACGCGAAAACGAAGATTATCGCGACGGCGACGTTAGTGGTGGAACGAAAATTCGGACGAAATCTAGGTTTGTCTGGACACGTAGAAGACGTCGTCGTGGACGAAAACTTCAGAGATTCTGGGTTAGGAAAGGTTATGATCGACGCGATGTCGATTATATCGAGAAACCACGTGAAGTGTTACAAGACGATTTTGGATTGTTCGGCGGAAAACGTGCAGTTTTACGAAAAGTGCGGGTTTGGCGCGAAGGAGATACAGATGGCAAAGTATTACACGGACGACAGAGGATACGGGAATTCGTACGCGTACGAAAACGAAAACAACAAATCGTCGAGCAATAAGAGAGATGGAATCATGAAGTTGAACAATGGCGACAAGAACAAGAACAACGAAAACAACGGGAGTTCGTCTTCGACGAGCGAGAGGAAGAAAAGCGCGAGAAGAAGAGTCACGTACGCGGCGGGAACAGACGATGGGTTCGTGGGAAGTCCAGTGAAGGCGTTGAACCAAACCGTGTATTATTCGGACGAAGATTAAGTATTCCAAGGTGTATTTTTTGTGAACATATTCAGTTACGTGTACGTAAAATTATTTTTAAATTACAGCTTACCTCTAAACTTATTTCGCATCTCCTCCAACGCCCGCTTTTGGAACTGCTTCACACGCGCGAGCTCTCTCTCTATTTCTTTCTTCTTTTCACCTCTCGTCTCTTCATCTTCTTTTCCTTCTGCAGCGATTTCCGTTAACAACTCTCGAAACGCTTCCTTCGCCAAATCGAATTCGTTTTCGTCGACAAGGATGCATCCTTTCAACATTTTAGCCTTGAAAGATCTCTTATCTTCAGGAATCTTCTCCAAATGTTTCTTCGCACCGGTGAAATCTCTCAATTTCTTTGCCGTTATGGCTGCGTTTAAGAGCACATTGTTTCTCAAAGCGACGATGCAAGATTCGTTTTTTCCTTCTTCTTCTTCGAGCAACGCGCGCGAAGCGAGCTGATTCAACTTTTGCGTAACGCTTTCGTACTTTTCCAATGCCTCGACGAGCATACCGTTTTTAAACAGTAAGTTTGCATCTGCTTTCAAATCTTCGCCGTCTTTGAGACAGATGGCGACGTCGTCACTATACCAATTCACGATCTTATCAAAGCCTGTCAAAGTACATTCAAACGTAACTTGCACGAGTCGAAATCCACCCCCAGCTTCGAGCAGATTTTGGTCATCACGAGATACAATTTCTGACAATGTCTCGCTCATTATGTACGAGTCTAAGTACGAATGCATCCTTTGTTTCCGTTGTTTGCGCGCAAATGCTGTCCTCTCTTCCTCTCGCATATCTACCGTCACGCGAATGGTTTCGCCAACGCACGCGGTTCGGAGCGCAGTTTCTAAAGCGCGCGGCATCTCTCCTGACGCTAATCGAAACGAAAAATCTTCGCCAATTTGATTGTTGTCAACGCTACCTACTATTATTTCTTGTGCTTCGATACTCCCAGTTGTGGTTTTCGCGCTCGCGCAAAGATTGGAAACGTACACTTTCGTATCTTGCACGGGAGAATCGTTCGGAAAACTTTTCGATGGATCGTTCTTTTTCAAAACCGTTTTAATGACCTTTCCATCGCCGAAACAATCTCTCGCGCTCACCCAATCAATCAAATGCACTTCAATCGCGACGTAACCCTCGTAATCGTGAGCAATGCTGTTATTTTTACGTATCGCATCGACGACTTTTCTCGCCTCTCCGTGCTGCGGGAACGCGAAATCAAGGAAGCGTTCTTTTGGAACGAACGCAACGGCCGTCTCCTTCTTTCGCATCGTTTTCACCAGAGCCATTAGGAATCTTTCGTAGGAATCTTTCTTAGTCTCGTGTCTTTTCAAGGTGAACGTTTGTGCGTTGTTTTTTGACGTCATGTCGTTTATTCGCAGCATAACTTCTGAAAAATCCGAAGGCGTCTCCCAACTTTCACCCGGTTCAATGACCCTCTTCAAAACGGCAGATCTCGGTCGTCGCTCTTCTTCTATTTCTATTTCTGCTAATGCTCCTACTTTGTCGTCTTCGCCGTATTTCTCGTACGTGGAAAGTTCGTGAATCTCTATAATCTCAAATGCTTCGACTAAACGTACTTCGCATACCAACTTTGCGTTAGCGTCCACCCTCTTCAAAATCTCTTTAAACGTATCGCACTTTTTGTTCATCGATATGTGTTTAAAAGCCACGTTCGACCTCATCTCGATTTTCAGCACGTCATTGTCACCAAAGTCCGAGACTGGATTCGTCGTCAAAATTCTTTCCGCCTCGGCGGCGAGCGCCAAACTCACCCCTCTCAACTGAAATCCGTCGCTCGTTCGGCTCGGATCCGCGTCCACGCGCGCCGCGAGTGCTACTTTTTTACCACTCTTCGTCTTGTCCTCCGTCAAATTATCAAACAAGACTACATTTTTCTCTCCTTCTCCTTCTTCTTTTCCTTCTATCGTCGACCAGATCTTCATTCGGTACGCGACCATTTTTTCTCTTCTTCTTCGCTCTGCAGACGAAGAAGAATTCAGAAAAACGCATTCGTCTTCTTCTTCATCGTCACCGTTTCTCCGGCGGCGTCGGAGACGCGTCATTCTCATATCTCCGCTGCTTCTGTACATTTCCAACTCCTGCAGTAATCGAGTTTCTCTGTCCACTTTTATTGACGATTTCGTTCCGTCTACCTCGTTCAGTGGTCGCGCGAAGAAAAACAATCCTTCGTCTTCTCGGGAAACGCAAAAGTCGTTGAACTTCTGTTTCATCGTCGAACACTGATGGAGGAAGTTGTGCATCGAGGACGTGGATGTGGAAGAGGACGTTGCGTTTTCCTTATCGGCGCTTCCACCGTGACTCGTCCACATCGCCTATCTTTCTTTATTCTCTCAACGACGACGACGACGACGACGACGACGACGACGTCAAGTTATACATTGAAGCGAGCGAGCAAAAAAACTGAAGAAGAAAATGAAGAAATAATCTAAAAACCAATATTGCCATGTGATGACTACACTCACGATCCTCTCTATCTTCTTCTACATTCTACAAACTATTCGAGACTCTATTCTTCATCGTCGTCGTCGTCGTCGTCGTCGTCGTCGTCGTCGTCGTCGTGTTCTTCTTCGTCTCCTTCATCGAATCCTAAAAGACTCCAGTCCAACATCTGAAGAGTCTGTGCGGCTACCGTTCCGGGATTGTTGTGTTCCTCCGTCTCGTCAACGACACCACCGCTATAATGAGTCGGTCGGACGAAACTCACGAGGATATCCGTCTCGTATTTTTTCTCCAGTCTGTGCGCGTACATGGATATCGTGACCGAACGAGTGGAGTCGTTACCGTCTTTGTCCTTTGAAGGGACGAGACAGTTTCTTTCCTCGGCGAAGGAGATCCATTCGCACTTCTTCTTTATGTAATCCGCGTTATCGTTGTCGTTGTTCTTCTTCTCCTCCTCTTCCCCTTCCTCTGCGGGCAGCGTCAACAATAAATCCTCCATCCTCTTTCTCACCTCGTCGTCGTCGTCGCCGTCGTCGTTGTCCGTGGTATCTTTTGTCCTCGCGACGTCCGCCTCCTTTGCCACGGCACGTACGTACAACGCACGGCCGTCTTCAAATATCGCGCGTAGCTCCGATTCTTCTTCTTTTTTACCATTCGAAAGTTCGAACCTCCAATCTTTCGTAGTGCTAGCATTACTCGTCGTCCTCGTCGGCGTCGTCGCGTCCATCAACTCTTTCAAATCCTCTAAATAAAACTTGGCCAAATTGTCCTCTTCTCTCACCGACGACGACTGGACACCCGTCACGTTATCCCCGACCCGTTCAACAATCTCCACGCATACCATCGACGGTGATTCTGAGTTAAAATCGCTAAACATCTCTTGATTATCCGGAACTGGGCGGTAGTCGGACACGTCCAGCCATTCCAGAGGTATCAACGCGCTCATGGCGTCACCGAAGAGAGGTAACTGTTTATAGTTTTCGATTTTCGGTTCTGCTTGAGTGGATGTCATTTCTCGTTACAGCACGCGCGTGGGCGTGGGCGCGTACGGGATGTGGCGGTGTTGTTGGTCTTCTTCTTCTTCTTCTTCTTCTTCTTCTTCTTCTTCTTCTTCTTTTGCCGGGCGTGCGATGCGCGCGTCACGCGTATGATGATGAGGCAAAAGCACCTTACTCAGAATAAAAAACATTGTTATTTAGGGTTTTCGTTTTTCAAGTTTTCCAAGTCCTAGTTTTGGTGAGCTCGTAAAGAAACACTTCCCCTCATAAAGAAAAATCATCATGCCGAAGAAACGTCGAGCGAACGGGAGAAACAAACCCTCCGGGGCCAGAGGACACGTGCGTTTTTCGACGAACCGATACTTCTTTGTCGCAGAATCGATCGCGGATATCGTTTTCATCGGTCGCGTGAATGGATGCGTTGCGCGTTGCATTTTTTCGCGCGCGAAAAATGAAACCCGAGACGGAAAAAATGAGAACGGGTTTTGGAAGCGCGGACGTGCGCGAGCGACGCGACGTTTTATATCCAATAAATGCGAGTAAAACTGACTCTATCGATATTTTTTCATCCCCACGTACACAGGTCAAGAGAGTTTTTTGCGAATCTAGCGGTGCGTTAGTGCCAAAAGACAAAGCTGTGAAGAGGTTCATCGTTAGAAACATGGTTGAATCTGCAGCCATTCGCGATCTCCAAGAAGCGTGCGCGTACGAAACGTATACTTTACCGAAGATGTACAGAAAGGTGCACTACTCCATCTCTGCTGCGATTCACAGCAAAGTTGTGAGAGTGCGATCCAGAGAGGCGAGAAGAATCAGAGAACCGCCTCGTAGAGCACCGAGAAGACAAGAGAAGTAAATCTGCTATTGTGTACGTATTGTGGTTGACTTTAGCTTAACTTCGCTATACTAACACACATAACAAGCAACGCGGTTTATTATCATCATCGTTTTGTAATGTTTAGCTGGAGAGAGTAAGAAACTTAGAAGAAGATGCGAACATACTCGTAGAGTTTTTAAGTAGGTTGTTATACAAAAACTTTTGTACGTTCGCGTGTAGAGTACTATTAATAAAACAAGAAGTTTCAATACTCATCCACGACAATAGGAGATCTCAACGGCACCATCGTATCGACCGTGGGTTCGGCTAAAAGAGTTTCCGGCGCTACGTAATTCGGGACCCCACCGCCAAAATCTCTGCTCACACCGCCGTGAATAAAGTCAGCGCCAAAGATGGACCACGTGCCAATAGTTATCACTGAAATCACCGCTATTAAAGGCGCAAACGACACCGTGGACGTTACGGCAAGTTTCAAAAGTTCGCCCGCTCGCGTTGGAAAACCATCCAATCCTTCGCTATTTAACAGACGTGATTTTTTCAACTGGTCATCTTCTTTGCTCGCCCCGCTTTTGTCACCATCTCGCTGAGCGAACCTCGGGGGAGGTTTCGGCGCCGCGTCTGACGATGCAAACGGAGATTTCACAGCTTTCACTACGTTTCCAAACGGATTGTTGTTGCTGCCACTGGTTTCTTTGCTTTTGATGTCCGAGGCTTCTTTGATGCCTCTTTTTCTCAGCTCCTCTGCGAAGGACATCGAAACGTCACTGCTGTTATTGGAAGAAGACGCGTCGTTTTCATTTTTTTCTTCATCGCTACCATTACCATCGCCTTCTTCGCCACTCGATGATGACCTTACCACCACGCTCGATTTTCTACTACTAATTCTTCTGAATTGGTGATGATTGTTGCTACTACATCTGTTGTCGTTTATGCGTCGATGTTCTGTTCTTGGGGATGAAAGATATGAAATTCGTTTCGATTTTGAAGAACAAGACGCTTTGACGACGAGCCTGGCGTGAAACCTTTCCTTTCGCGAGGAGTAAGAAGAATGAGAAGTAGTATAGGTGAGCCGATGACACCGCTGCAGTGCCGCAGCAAACATTGTTTGAGTAGCAGTGAGTGCTGTGTAACGAGAAAGGAAAATGGAGTGTCTACCAGGTACAATCGAATTCTTCTATTTTTTTACTTTTTCTAAAAACAAAGATTTTCTCAAAATTAGTACTGTGTAGTTATGGATGTATCGATATGTTTCCAAACCCACGTTGATTACTAGTACCAATCGCAGCAGCTGCTTTACCACGAATAACCTGACCTAAGGCATTTCGACGACGATTTTGCCCTTCTTCGATGGATCTCTCAACGCTCTAAACGCGCGCTCCACACTCTCCAAACCGAGAAATGTATCCTCGTCGTTGTCATAAATTTTCACGGATAACAATCCTTTATCGACGAGGTACTCTATCAGATTGGTGGCATCGAAATCGTTCGTGTTGGCATACCCCCAATCGTAGCCCATATCGTATTGAAGTCGAGCGAATGTCTTCTCGCGCAAGAGCTCTAAAGACGCTTGGGCGCCGCCGAGGACAACGCCGGATTCGCCGACAAGTTGCGCCATGTCACCGTGTAAGGTGATGTACGTTCCCGTGCCTTTCTTCAATGCTTGCGTGGCTTGGAATTTTGTTTTTGAGGTGCCCACGGTATCGATGGCGACGTCGAATGAAGGTTCGGCGTCGTTCACGAACCGCGAGTTTTTCGCCTTAAAGTTCTGACCGTCATCGATGCTGCCGCCGCTCATGTTGTTGTTGTTGTTGTTGTTGTTGTTGTTGTTGTTGCTGCTGCTACTACTACTACTACTACTGCTATCACTATCGTCTCTGCTCATTTCCTTGCTACTAATACCATTACTATTCTCCTCCCGCGTCTTCTTCTTCTTCTCGTACCCAATCACTCGATCGACGCCAACTTCCTCCTTCAACATCTGTTCGCTCGCTTTCCCGGCTGTAGCAACCACGGTCGTTGCGAATCCACTTCTTAAAGCTATTCTCGCCACGCACTCTCCAACCGCACTCCCACCGCCAAACACTAACACCCTTTTCGGATCTTTTCTATCCACGCTCCCGGTCGTTCTCAAGCACGCGTACGCCGTGTATGCCGCAAACGGTATCGCACACGCCTCTTTGTGCGTCAACCGTTTCGGTTTTTTCATCAACTGTTTCCGGTCGACGAGGAGATACTCTGCCATCGTCCCGTTCTTGAAATCCGCCGCGGATATCGCTCCAAATACCTCGTCGCCAATCTTAAACTTTCTTCCTTTACCAGTCGTATTTTCTCCATCTCCTCCTCCTATTTTTACGACTTCGCCGCTAAAGTCTTTTCCCAATCGAACACCTTCGACATCGTTCCCTTTCCTCCCCAAGCGAAGAAACTTGTCCAAATATCCTCGAGAGACTTCCAAGTCCAATGGATTCACCGAGAACGCTTTGACTTTGACTAAAACTTTGTTCTTCGAGTTGGGAATGGGTTCGTTTTCCACGTCATCTTCCGAGATGACCAAGTGCTTGCCCAGTTCCGGAAAACTCTCGCCTCTGGTGGTGGTGGTGGTGGTGGCGACGTATTCTTTCAACGCGATGGTCTTTCCGTAGTGTCGTCGTCGACTGTAGTTCGTTGGGGCGAAAGAATTTCCTCGAGCAGCAGAAACGGACGACGAAGTAGAGAGGAGATGGAGGTAGTGCCGAGAGGCGCGGCGCATTTCGCTTTTATTCGGCACGCGTGACGCGGGCGAAACAATGTGAAGAATTTCGTTCACGATCTTTATTATATAAGGTATGGTCCACGTAGAATATTAAAATTAAGAACGCGTTGTGATTGCGATTACGAGGTGCGCGATTATTATTCTGACTCCGACGGTTCCGCTCGTTCGTTTTTCACCAAGTTCTCGCCGCCTCTGACCACTTTCATGCTGATGATTTCGTCGCCCACTTTCATATCTCGCAACAGTTCTTGGTTATCTACGATGTAACCAAAGACGGAGTACCTTCCGTCTAAAATGTTCGTACCGGACGGCGTCAACTCGGATTCTCTCAATAGAAAGAAGAATTGAGAGCTACCAGAGTTGTTCTCGGCTTCTCTTCTGGCCATGGCTAACGTGCCAAAGGCGTTGAACGGTAAAACCGGTTGTTCGCGGTACATGCCGTTTTCCTCAAACGTGAAATCGTATTCCGGCGCTTGGTTCTTCATGAATGAACTTTCCGGCATGATTTCCAACGGAACTGTGCGTTCTTTACCAGTGGCTGGATCGATGTAGCCATCGACGCCACTCGGCTCGTTTTCTGGTTTCCCAGACTGGACGACAAACCCGTCAGACCTTTGGATTGTCATCCCGTCGTAAAATTTCTTCTGAATCAAATCTGTAAAGTTGCCGGCCGAGACTGGGGCGTTATACCCATCCAAAACGATCGTGAGCGTACCACCTGGGTTCACTGCGTTGTCTTTAATTTTCACTTCCATTTCGACCGTCGCTCGACCTTCCAATCTCGGCAACGTCGTGTCGTACGGCGCCGGCACTTGATACGGAAACTCGTTCACCAACGCCTCCTCGATCTTCGTCACCAAACTCAAACACTTTTGCTGCTCAATCGGCACTTCTTGTTTATCTTTGTTCGCGACGATCGTTTGGAAATCTTGCAATTCCGTCCCTAAATCTTTCAAGTACTGTCTCACCTCGTCTTTCCTGGCTGGAGCCGTTTTGTCCACTATTTTGTTCGAGTCGTTCTTGACGATTTTCAAAGATTTCTTGACGCTATCCTCGACGCCAGAGAACTTCACCCCCGGGACTCTCAAATCATCCGAAATCGATTCCAACGCTTTTTGCACCTGTCGAATTTCTTTGCAATCGAATGGGAGTCCGTTTCTTAACAACGCTCGCGCGTTCGTCACCGGGTTCGCTTGTAAACCAGCGAGTTGAGATATCGACGGATTACTGTCGTACGCTTGCGCGACATCACCACCAACTAAAGCGCCCGAGGTCATGGTCAACGACAAACTCAGCGCCGTCGCCGTGGACAAAATTTTTTTCGCCATCACCGTTTTTTGTCTTCCATCGTCGACGTCCTCGTTCTTCGCGTAGATTTTGAAGTCACGAGCGACGCATTTCGTTGGTGCCGACGACGACGACGATGATGATGATGATGATGATGATGATGATGATGACGACAATGACGACGACGATGCCAACGACGCGCGTTGTTTCTTCGAGGTCAGCGACGACGACGACGACGCGATCATCATCGCCGTGGTCGTGGTGGCCGCAGCGCGTGGGAGCAGCATCATCATTCTCCTTCGTTTCTCGTCCTTCTCCTCGTCAAAAGTGTGTGTCGGAATACACACACACACACAAACTTGTTGTTGTTGTTGTCGTCGTCGTCGTCGTCGTGAACACGAACAAACCCAAGAAGAAAAGAGGAGAGGAGGAGGAGGAGGAGGAGGAGGATATTTTTTTTTGTTGTTTTGAAATTTAAGGACTCTTTCCATTTTGTGATTGATTTTTGCTGCTGGTCGCCAGAAA
>Ga0163180_10002532_pt1 | contig 10194 bp, 6 predicted proteins | sample AtlANTMetagenome_2_FD_109647 | JGI IMG/M metagenome (GOLD analysis project Ga0163180, IMG submission 109647) | Marine eukaryotic phytoplankton communities from the Atlantic Ocean - Atlantic ANT 4 Metagenome | ecosystem: Environmental > Aquatic > Marine > Oceanic | place: North Atlantic Ocean...
CGGGCAGCAGCTTCCGCACAGGTAGCCGTGCTGGGCACTGCAGATACGCGGATGAGCGGCACCATCGCCTCCTCAACCACGGCCTCGGTGAAGGCGAAGACCCGCCGGATCATGTCCTTGTCTTTGGCGGTCAATTCTGCGTTCTGCAGCCCGCCCAAGAGAAGCTGAATCTCCTCGCGGGTCACCGTCCGGGTGCCCTCACCGTCCGCTCCCGCCATTTGGGCGATCCGATCGAAGGCCCACAGTGCGGGCGTCAGTACGAAGCCAAAGATCCTCAGGGGGTGGACGACGATGGGGACCAAGGTGTTGGCGTGGTGTTGGTAGACGGCCTTGGGTACGAGCTCGCCAAATGTCAGCGTAAACGGCACCACTAGCAGTGCGGCCAGAGCCGGTGGGCCCGAGAGGTGTTCCATGACCAGCTTTGCTGCCAGTGTCGCGGTGCCAATGGCGGATAGGTTTGTGCCAATCAGGCAGGTCCCCAGCATTCTGGCTGGCTGATCCAGCATTGCTATGGCCAGGGTAGCCCCACGGCTACCGCGTCTTTGATCGGCCTCCAGTCGCATGCGATCGGCGCTGACCAGCGCAATCTCGCTGCCGGAGAAGAACCCCTGGAGTAGCAGGAGCAAGATGATGATCAGGATGGTGAGGCTCACTTGGTGTCCTCACTTTCCGGTGGGGCCACATCCTGGGTGGGATCGTCCTCGGCTTTTTGGTGCTCCACATCCAGCACGAGTGCGGTGATCTGGTCACCATCCATTTTCTGGATCACAAAGCGAACCCCCGCCCACTCGATCGCATTTCCACTGGCGGGTGCAGCCTCAAGGAGTCCGCCGATAAAGTCCGCGACCGTGTCACCGTGCTCATCGGTTGTGGCGATGTGGAAGCGCTCGGAGAAGTCCGCCAGATCCATGTTTCCACGCACGCGATATCGAAGGTGCCCCAGAGGGGTGACGGCGGGGTCTTCCTTGTCCGTCTCGTCGTGCACCTCACCGATCAGCTCGTTGAGCAGATCATCGAGCGTGACAACTCCGACCACTTCGCCAAGCTCATCCACTACCACAGCCATGTGAATGCGTCGGTCTTGGAACTCCGCGAGTAGATCACCGGATCGCTTGGTGGATGGGACAAAGTGCGGCGGGTGTAGGAGCTTCTGGATCTGTCGGGGGCTGGGTTGCCGCACCGCCTGGGCATCCGGTGTCTCCCCGGTCCGGCTCGCGGTCATCAGGGGCAGCAGCCTCTTTGCTACGAGAATGCCCACGATGTTGTTCTGGGTGCCGTGCCAGACCGGAATGCGGCTGTGACCGGACTGCTGCACGCTATCGAGCAGTTCTTGCCAGGGGGTGAGGAGGTTGATGCAGAAGATCTCCTCGCGAGGCGTCATGAGGTGATCCATTGTGTGCTCACCAAAGGCGAACACATTGTGGAGAATCTCCTGCTCCATTGGGCGGATATGCCCGGTCTCACGGCCGCGATCGATGAGCGCGCGCAGGTGTGCCTCTCGGACGGCTGCGGCTTGGGGTGCCTTGGTACCACCGGTGAACACAAGGAAGGCATCCGCAATTCGACTCAGCAGAAAGCGCAGCGGGGAGACGAGCTTGGAGAAGGACAGCAGGGGCTGTGCCATGCGGGGGGCCAGCTGTCGGTTCAGGCGGAAGGCGAAGGTCTTGGGGAGCACCTCGCCGAAGACAAGCAAGATGGGGGCCAGCACGATCACGTTGATCCATGGCTGATCTGGGAAGCTCTGGAGCAGCACGCCGGCGGTCACCGTCGATAGCAGGATGTTGACCGTCTCGTTGCCAATGAGGATGGACGCCAGCGTGTTTCGTGGGCTGTCGAGAAGTCGCCGCACTCGACTCGCACCACGGGTCTTTAGGCCTTCTATGTCCGACTTCTGCAGGCTGAACAGGGCGGTCTCAGCCGCAGAGAAGAAGGCCGAGCAACACAGCAGGACAATGATGATCAGCAGCACTGTCAACAGGTTCATGAGGCCCCCTGAAAGTGCGAGAATGCCGGCGCAGGCCACGGCATGTCCATCAGGCGGGCCGTGTGCTGGCCCCTGCTGGATAGAAAGTGGCCGATGGGTTGAACCTCGATGCGGTGTTGGGCTGCTGTCTGCTGAATCTTGGCTGTATCCTCGGGGGCGGCAGCGAACAGCAATTGGTAGTCCTCACCAAAGGCGACCTGAGCCGCCAGGGGATCGGCGACCTCCAGCAGGCCTGGTCCTGGCAGGAGGGCGGAGGGGTCGACGACCGCTGAGACCTTGCTGGCCCTGCACATCCGCCCGAGATCCCTCGCCAGACCATCAGAGATATCCATCATGGCGTGTACATGGACCGACTTCGCTAGTGCTGCACCAAAGGCGACGGGTGGGCAGGGCCGCCGCAGTGCTGAGAGACCGCTCTTCGTGCCATAGAGGAAGCCCGATGCAGCCTCACCAAGGCGGCCGGTCACCCACAGAAAGTCTCCCGAGCGCGCGCCACTCCTGCACACGGGCTGTGATGTGTGTCCGGCGAGGGTCATCGATGCGGTGATTGGGCCGGGACTTCCCGTGGTGTCACCACCGACCAGGTGGATATCCCACTGCTTCAAGGCTTCGCCCATGCCCTCGGAGAACTGTGTCACCCAGGATCGGTCCAGTGGATTGGGAAGCGAGAGGCTCAGGACCGCCCAGGTGGGCTTGGCTCCCATTGCGCCGATGTCCGATGCATTGACTGCCACGAGTTTCCAGCCGACGTCTTGAGCTGAGAGGCGATCGTCGAAGTGGATGTGTTGGACCATGGTGTCCACCGTGACCACTTCGCTTGCGCCTACCGCAGCGGCATCATCGCCAGGAGCGAATTGCGTGACAGTACCCCGCACGGCGGTCTTTGCGAGCTTCTCTGGTCGATGGCTCAGCAGTGTTTCGATGATGAACGCTTCATCGGGGTCATCGTTCATGACTTCGCAGCAACTCTCCCACTCAATCTTAGCATGGTGGTCATTTGTCTTGGTCGCCCTCTTCCTCATCGTCTCCCATCATCCACTGCTCAATTCCGCTGGGCTTGACCTCAAGCACCATCATTTTGCGCTCCACCTCTCGGTCGGCTCCAAAGCGTGTCCCGCCTGCAACCGGGCCCGTGATTCGTACCTTGGAGAGCGCCGTACGGATATCGTCGCGGTTGGCGCGTCCCTTCTGGACCGCGGGACTCACCAGTCGAACCGCATCCCATGCCAATGCATCTGTGACATTGGGGGGGTGGCCGGTCGCATCCTCGAACAGAGTCATGAACTGCTGGATGGCGGGAGCATAGGAGCTTGTGTGGAAAGCATCGACGAAGACACCTCCCGATAGGTAGTCGCCACCGTCTCGCACCAAGGTCTCGTGGTTCCAGGCATTGAGCCCCAGGAGCTGCAGGGGCTTGCCAGCCTTTCCTCGGCCAAATCGGCTGATGGGGAAGTCTTCATAGGCCAGAGCGCTTGCGAGAAGAACCAGGCGATGATTGTTGTCCGGAATGAAGATGGCATCGAAGGTCAGGTTGTTGGGGACCTTGATGCGAAGCGGATCCTTTCCACGGCGCTCGGCAGCTGCGCGGAGCGCCATGAGCTCCGCCTTGGCGGCATCATCCAGCGTGGTCTCGGCCAGCGCCTTCGCGGTGGCCCGGAAGTCCTTCGCATCGGTCTCGTAGCCGATGATCGATACCACCTTGCCTCCACGGCGCTCTACGCCGGCTCCGAAGAGATCTCGAGCGGTGTGGCCGTACTTGCTGTTGGGGTGGAGGATCGCAAATCGACGGTGCCCCTCACGATTGACGGCGTGGTCGAGCAAGGTGTCGATCTGCTGGGGCATGGTGAGGAAGGCCCGAAAGACAAAGTCTCCGGCGGAAGTGGGGTCTCCGCTCTGGTTGAGCGTCACAATTGGGGTGCGGAGTGCCTGTGCATGGGTGGCGGCCACCTCACCATTCGCCTTGAGCAGGGGGCCGAGAAGGGCCACGCAGCCCTCCTCGATCACCAATCGTGCCACCTGTGCCTCGGTCTCTTCCGCGGTGCCCTTGGTGTCGGCAAAGACCAGAGTGAGCGGCTCTCCGTGGGTCTTGTTGGAAAGGTCGATCGCCGCCTGGATGCGGGTCGCAGCTGGTTGCCAGTTGCCACTGAGGGGCAAGAGGACGCCAACCTTGTTGGGTGTGGATGGGTTCTTGGCCTTGGCGCGCTTGATGATGTACTTCACCTCGAGCTCATGCGCCGTGGCCGGCCAGGTGTGCAGCAGCTGCTCGGAGAGGCTGACGGCCGTATCGAACCGCCCTTCATCGAGTGCCTTTCTGGCCTTGTCCAGGGCCTGCTCCTCCGCACTCTTTGTGATGACTGTCTCTGGACCATCGGTTGCTTCGATGAGGTCTGTCAGGTCGGCCATCACGCGGGCATGAACAGCGGGCTCGGACTTGGAGTATGCCACCGCCTTCTCGACGTATGCTCGGACCTTGGGGCGCGGTGTTCCTTCGTCTGCGGCAACCCTTGCCAGGATTCGGTATCGATCCGCATTGAGCGAATCTGGAGTGCCTCGGTCTTCGATCAGGGAGAGGGTGGCCAGGCTGTTGCCGGACATGGAGTCGCTGGCATCGATGACGGCCATTCCCAGCTGTGCGGGGCCCTTGAGCGGGTGGGTCGGATGGTTGCTCGCCAGAGCCTCAAACCAGCGGCGTGCTGCATCTGCATCGCCCCCGAGTCGGCGGTGCTCACCTGCCCACAAGAGGACCCACGGTACGGCCTCGGGATCCTTGGTCGGACTCTTCAGGTAGTCCTCCAGTAGGCGAATCGCTGCCATCCGATCGGAGTCGGCCAGGCTCTGCGCGCGGGCAATGATGTTGGGCTGGTCCACTCGGAGGGTTCCACCCTTGGGGCAACCGACGAGCATCAGAGCCGACAGAATGATCAGTCTTAAGTGGCTCACTTGCGGTTCCTCAGGTGTTCGGAGAACTCTCTTCGTCGTGGATGGTAGTCCAAGCCTACCGCGGCGTCGAAGGCCGCGATGGTCTCCTTGGCCTCCTGGTTGAGGCTGCTGGGTACCTCGACGTCAACACGCAGATGCAGATCTCCTTTCCGTCCCCCCTTCAAGGCGGGAAGCCCGCGCCCGGCAAGGCGAAAGACCTTTCCGGACTCTGTGCCAGCTGGGACCCGGATGGTGGTGCATCCGTCGATGGTCGGTACCTCGACATCGGCTCCCAGCGCTGCCTGCGTGAAGGTGATCGGTACCTCGACGAAGAGGTCTGCCGCTCTGCGCTGAAACAGGGGATGCTCGTCTACGCTGATGATTACGTAGAGATCTCCCATGGCCTCACCGGTCCGTGGGGCATTTCCCTTTCCGGACAGCTTGAGCTTCTGTCCAGTGGCGACTCCCTTGGGGATGGTGACCTTGAGGCTCTCTGTCTGATCGTTTCGGCCCACGCCTGTGCAGGCTGTGCACTTCTTGATCGTGATGCTTCCTCGGCCATCACAGTGCGGGCACGTGCTGCGGAACAGTCGCCTTGAGGGGGACTTCCCTGAGCCCAGGCATGGCTCGCAAGCCTTGGTGCCACCCTCCGGATCTGCGCCGCTGCCCTGGCATCGGCCACAGCGGGTTTGACGGCGAACCTCGATCATCTGTGTGCCGCCCTTGGCGATGTACTCGAGGCTGAGGCGGAGTGTGTAGCGGAGATCCTCACCGCTCTCGGGGCTCTTCTTTCGGAAGATGCTGCCCAGTGCCTCACCGACCATCTCCGAGAGGTCTTCGGGAGTCGGTGGGCGGCCATCTGCTCTGTACAGCGGCCCCATGCGATCGTATCGGTCTCTCTCTACGGGGTCTCGGAGGGTCTCGTAGGCTTCTTTGACCTCTCGGAAACGACGCTCGGCATCCTCGTCTTCTTGGTTTCGATCCGGATGAAACTGGCGTGCAAGTGCACGATAGGCCTTCTTGATCTCTTCAGCCTCGGCGTTGCGTCGGACACCTAGGACCGCGTAGTAGTCACGGCGCGCCAAGAGACCTCCGAGTGAAGAAGGATCCGTTTGGCTCAGATGTCGTCGTAGGCATCGTCGTCGTCGATTTCGACCGCGGGTGCCATGTCGTCGTCATCGTCGAAGTCGTCATCATCGAAGTCGTCATCGTCGAAGTCGTCGTCCAGCTCATCGCCGAGGCCTTCGCTCATCGACCCGTAGATGGCATCCGCCAGGCGTTGGGCGGCCTGGAATAGGGCATCGTGTGCGGCTTGGACTTCTGGCAGATCCGTGATGTCCAGCGCCTTGCGGGCGGCCTCAAGAGCGTCGCTCAGCTCGATGGCGTCCTCGCTGCCGAGGTTGGAGCCAAACTCCTCAAAGCTGCGTGCGCTGTTGTAGATGAGGCCGTCGAGTTGGTTCTTCGCCTCGGCGAGCTCGCGTCGCACCTCGTCGTCTGCACGATGGGTCTCCGCGGCATCGATCATCTCATCGATCTCGTTCTCGGAGAGTCCGCCAGAGGAGACGACTCGGGCTGTCTGGGCCTTTCCTGTGCCCAGATCCTTTGCGCGTACATTCATGATGCCGTTGGCATCGATCTCGAAGGTGACTTCGATCTCTGGAACGCCTCTGGGGGCAGGCGGGAGTCCGTGCAGCTCCACTCGAGCAAGCAGCTTGTTGTCCTCGGACATCTCGCGCTCGCCCTGAAGGATCTGCACCCGCACCATGTCCTGATTGTCCAATGCCGTTGTGAAGACCTTGGACTTTCGGCAGGGGATGGTGGTGTTTCGGGGAATGATCGGCTCGACGAGCCCACCCTTCACCTCGATGCCGAGCGTCAGTGGCGTGACGTCCAAGAGCAAGACATCGGTGACCTCACCTTGGAGCACCGAGGCTTGTACCGCGGCGCCAATGGCCACCACCTCGTCGGGGTTGATTCCGTCCTCTGCGGCTCTGCCGAAGATCTCTTCCACCTTCTGCCGGACTCTGGGCATGCGGGTCATTCCGCCAACCAGCAGTACCGCATCGAGGTTTGAGGCGGCGATTCCGGAGTCGTCGATGCATTGCTTGCACGGTCCAGCGATCCGCTCGATGAGGTCGGCGACCATCTCCTCGAGCTGTGCGCGTGTCAGGTGTGCCTGAAGGTGGACAGGGCCGTCATCATTGGAGGCCAGGAAAGGAAGGTTGATGTCCGTCTCTTCGGCGCTGGAGAGCTCGTGCTTTGCCTTCTCGGCGGCTTCCTTTAGGCGCTGCATTGCGACTCGATCACCGCGGACGTTGATGTTCGTCTTGCCTTCGAAGTTCTCAAGCAGGTGCTTGATGATTCGAGCATCGAAGTCTTCACCGCCCAGGAAGGTGTCGCCGTTGGTCGCCTTGACCACGAACACGCCCTTGTCGAGCTCAAGGATGGAGATATCGAAGGTACCGCCTCCAAGGTCGAAGACGGCGATTCGCTCGTGGCCTTTCCGGCCCATTCCGTAGGCCAGCGCAGCGGCAGTCGGCTCGTTGATGATGCGGAGCACCTCGAGGCCTGCAATCTTGCCGGCGTCCTTGGTGGCTTGGCGCTGAGAGTCGTTGAAGTACGCGGGTACCGTGACGATGGCCTGTGTGATCGGCTCGCCGACGTATGCCTCACTGATACTCTTCATCTTCTCGAGGATCATCGCGCTGATCTGTGATGGGGAGTAGGTCCGGCCATCGACGGAGACCCAGGCATCCCCATTCTCTGCACCCACGATCTGGTAGGGCACCAGTTCCTTGGTGTGGTTGACCTCTGCATCATCGGCTCGTCGCCCAATGAGGCGCTTGGCTGCGTAGAGGGTTCTCTCTGGGTTGGTCACAGCCTGCCGTCGGGCGATGTGTCCAACCAGGCGATCACCGTCATCTGTGAACGCAACTACAGATGGGGTCGTTCTCGTCCCCTCGTCGTTGGGAATCACTACCGGGTCTCCGTGCTCGATCATTGCGACGCACGAATTGGTGGTGCCCAGGTCGATGCCGATGGCGCGCGTGGCGCTCATGGATGTCTACTCCAACTGCAAAGGATCATGGCTTTCTACCACAGTAGTACTCAACACGTAGGTTTCTTAGTCTTCCGTCCCCTCGCTCGCCACACAGACTCGTGCTGCGCGGAGCAGCTTTCCGTCGATTGTGTAGCCACGGGAGACTGTGCTTACAATCTGGCCCGGCGATAGCTCCGAGTCATTCTCATTGGCGATGGCCTCGTGCACGTTGGGATCAAAGCTCTGTCCTCGGGTCGAGGGAACGGTCTCAACGCCCAGCCTCTTGAGGTTTCCCTCGAACTGTTGGACCACCATCCGGACGCCTTCCACCATCTGCTCTGGGTTGCTCTTCGCTTGCCCCATGGCCAACACAAGGTTGTCGAGGACCTCTACCAGGGTGAGTACGGCGTCTGCTCGGCCACGCTCGTATTGGTCCTGTTGTTCCTGTTTGCGTCGCTTCAGGAGACGGTCCACATCTTTTTGCTGCTTCTGCAGCGCCTCGCGCAGGCGCTTGGCGCGACCCTCGGCCACCTGCTGTGCTTCCATCGCATTTTGTGAGGAGGCTCGCGCCCTGGAGGCCTTGTCTTGGAGGCGCTGAAGCTTGGCCTCGATGTCGCTCTTGACCCGGCTCAAGTCATCCATTTTATCGCGCAGTTGGTCTCGCTCGGTCTCTGCCTCGATGGCGCGAATGCGCACTTCTGTGTCGACCTTCGCGGATTGATTGAGCCCCAGGGGATCATCGTCGGCGCTCAGCGCATCTTCTTCGAATTCAATCTCGACCGCCAATTCCGCCTCGACGCTGGCCAGCTCATCGAGGTCGATGGAGCCGGCACCGTCGAGCTCGCTTTGCATATTGGCCTGGGCTTCTCGGAACTCCACCGCTGCTACAGCGTCCTCGAGGAGCCCCATGTCGATGTCCAAGGCGAACCCTCCATCGTCAAGCACGGGCTCGTCGTCGTTGTCAGATTCGGTAGACCAGTAAGGCAATCGACTCTCCTGTAGCTCCAATTTTTCCCATTCTTCGCCCTCGGTCGTCAAGCGCTCAGCGAACTGCAGAGCCGCCGAGTGATGCCGTCGGCGACCGGGAAGCCCTCGTGGGTCAGTCGGATCCGGTGGGCGTCCCTGCAGATCAGACCACTCTGACTGAGCAATTCAATGGTCTGTTTGCAGAGTCGATGGCCACTCAAACTGTGCAGAGTCTCATGCTCGGTGCCTTCGACGTGGCGCAGAGTAGATAGGATGTGGTCGATCGCGGCATCGTGGTCGGATGGGTGATCGCTGGTCGGAAGAGGCTCAGACATCCATGCTTGGACGTTGGGCTGGCTTGTTGTGCGGGCTCCATCGGGGCGGAAACCATGCGCTCCAGGGCCCAGCCCTGCGTAGTGCCCGCCGCGCCACACCGCCTCATTGTGCCGCCCGCGGTGCCCGGGCCTGGCGAAGTTTGAGACCTCGTAGCGCTCCCACCCACCGGCCGTCAGCTCATCCACGATCCGGTCGTATTGGGCTCTCCAGTCTTCGGTATCCGGCAAGCGCAGGGTGCCCTGTGCCTCCTGTTGGTGAAACGGTGTTCCCGGCTCAATGCTGAGTCCGTACAGGGAGACATGGGGGGGCTCGATGGCCTTGATCGCATCGATGTCGGCGTTGAGGTGAGCGAGAGATTGGTTCGGGACGCCGAAGATCAGGTCCATGGACCAGGAGTCAAAGCCGACAGCACCCACATCCTTCAGGAGCTGCTGGGCTTGCTCGATGGTGTGCCCGCGCCCCAGTCGCCGGGCCACAGACGGCTGCAGGGACTGCACACCGATGCTGAGGCGGTTGATGCCTGCATCCTTAAACGCACGCAGATCACCGATCTGCACCGTTCCAGGGTTGGCCTCGAGGGTCACCTCTGCGCCTGGCGTCAGCGGCATCGAGTCGACCAGCTTAGCGACCACGCCGGCTGGAATCAGTGAGGGGGTGCCGCCGCCCAGGTAGAGGCTGTGGGCAGTGCCTGGAAAGTGCGTTGCTTCATTCCGCCAGGCCTCTACCAGTGCATCCAACCAGCCAGTCGGGTCGCGGTTGGGGTCAACCTCGACGTTGAATGCGCAGTATGGGCACCGGGCTCTGCACCATGGCACGTGCACATAGATGCCGTATTGCTGTGCGATGGGAGGGCTCATGGCATCTCGGGTGGTGACGGAAGCGTACCGGGTGTGTAGCTTGTCTGGGCGGGACAGCCGGGTCTCGTCCCCTACACCTACCCAACGGAGCA
>Ga0163180_10002534_pt1 | contig 10191 bp, 14 predicted proteins | sample AtlANTMetagenome_2_FD_109647 | JGI IMG/M metagenome (GOLD analysis project Ga0163180, IMG submission 109647) | Marine eukaryotic phytoplankton communities from the Atlantic Ocean - Atlantic ANT 4 Metagenome | ecosystem: Environmental > Aquatic > Marine > Oceanic | place: North Atlantic Ocean...
ATAGAAAATATTCTATAAGGTTTTTTAAAAGTCGTAGACTTTTTGTTAAAAGGGACTCTTCGGAGTCCCTTTTTTTATGCCAAAAAAAACCCACCTCTGGGGAAGGTTGCGAACCTTCAATATAAACCCAAGGTGGGGTGATTGACTATCGACCTCTGTCGTCCGCCGTTACCTTACTTTATGTCATTCTTTCCTTTACCTCACTCACTAAAAACATATTATACTAAATTATGTACCTATAATGCAACTTTTATTTGTTATAAATATAAATGGTATTCAATCGAATACCATCGTTCAACTCCTCATGGAGTCGGAAGTAGGAAGACAAGAAAACCTCTTTCATATCTTGAAAGGCAAGCTAAGTACCCTAGGGGAACAGAGACCGACATCTTACCGAAGGAACGCATGGAGAAGGGTGTGCAACGAAAGTTGTATGTACGAAATCGAAATGAAAACTGGAGGCTACTATGTATTGCTACAGAGGTATCAAATACGATGCAAAAACTCTTAAGAGCAAAGCTAAGAAATCCAAGAAAGGTAAAGAAGTTACTTATCGAGGAATTACTGGCAAAATCGCTGCTTAAGTAATTTTAGGAAGGGAGTTGAAAAACTCCCTTTCTTTTTGATATAAATACATATATGACTACAAGACAAATCTCAACTGCAACATGGGCAGGTAATCTTCCAGATAATCTATCCTATCTTGCACCAACTCAATTTGAATTATTAGTTAAGAAATTACCTAATACAAAATATTTTGCAACTGGTGTGAATGTACCATCTGTAAGTGTTGCAGAGGTACAACAAACTACCAATCTAGGTTTAAATGTAAAAGTGCCTGGCGATAAACTAAATCTTGGAGATATAACTGTTACTTTTATTGTTGATGAAAACATGGAAAACTGGACTGAGTTATATACATGGATGTCACAACTTACTAGTTCTACAGACCCAGACAAATTTAGAAGTCTTGTAGGTGCAAACAGAAGAGCAAATGAACCATATGATGGTTCTGGTGATTACGATGCATTATATTCAGATATGACTATCGTAGTTACTACAGCTGCAAATAATCCCAATAGATATATAAGAATAGAAGGTGCATTTCCTACATCGTTAGGTGAGATTACAATGGATACTACTGTAGCAGGTGGTTTATCATATGTAACTTGTACTGCATCTTTCCAATTTACAAACTTTGAAATAGCATCCACATCGTAATTAGGTGGACAAATACCACTTTCGTGGTATAATTATATTATGACATTAGAAGAAATACAAAGTATGTGGAAGGTTGATTCTGTAATCGACCAGATTGATTTAGATAAAGCATCATTAAATACACCTTCTTTACATGCAAAATACTTAGAAATCCTAAACGAAAAGAGATTATCTCTTAAATCTTATGAGGTGAAGTATAATCAACTTCTAAAGAAGAAGTGGTTATGGTATACCGATAAGTTATCTAAAGAAGAGATAGATGAATTGGGTTGGTCATATGACCCATTCGAAGGTCATAGAGTAATCAAACAAGATTACAATTACTACTTTAATGCAGATAAAGATTTATCTGATATGAAACTCAAAGTAGAATATCTTACTGAATGTGTTGACTGTTTAAAAGAGATACTAAATATCATTACATGGAGACATCAATCAATCAAAAATGCAATCGATTGGTTGAAGTTTACTAATCCAGCTGGTTAATATATTATGCCCTCATTCTTACAAGAACATTGTCTTCAATTATCAAGAGCAATTCCACCTAATATATGTGAAGAAATAATACAAATTGGTAAAGATACTTATACTGAGTATGGACAGATAGGTGGTAGTGAAGAAGGTATTGAAGACCATTATACTCGTAAATCTGGTGTTGCATGGTTAGATAGAGATGCAAAACTATCAGATGGACTTACTATCTTTGACCATATTACTCCACATGTAAGACAAGTAAATGAAGAATATTTTAAGTTTGATTTATCATTTCATGAAACATATCAATTTACAACATATAAATATGATGCAGATAAAAAAGAACATTATAGTTGGCATTGTGATGGACATCATACACCATATACAGAAGAAGAATGTAAGAATGACCCATTGATAGAGGAACGATTAAATACATATAGAAAACTTTCATATAGTGTAAACTTATCACATCCAGATGAATATGAGGGTGGACACTTTGAATGGACTGACCCATTTGGATTGAGTCCTCAGTCTATGACACCAGATAATATCACATATAGAGCAGAACAAAAAGCAAGAGAACAAGGAAGTATAATCGTATTTCCATCTTTTATATATCACCAAGTAACCCCAGTAATAAGAGGAATGAGACATTCATTAGTAGGATGGATAGCAGGGCCGACATTCAGATAACCAAAATCGACAATACTCATATCAAGGTAGATGCAGATGAATCTATCAAGAGAGAGATGTCTGATTACTTTACTTTCCCTGTGCCTGGCGCAAAGTTCATGCCATCTGTACGAAACAAATACTGGGATGGTAATATTAGATTATATGCACAAACTACTGGTAAGTTGTATCTTGGTTTATATTATGCATTAGAACAATTTGCAAAAGATAGAGACTACAACATGGAAGGTTATGGTTGGGAAACTGATACTGAATACCCAGACTTTACCGATGGATTGAATATGGGGTTTCCTCTCAGAGAATATCAAGTAGATGCAATATCAAGAGGTATAAAGTATAGAAGACAATTGTTAGTATCACCAACTGCAAGTGGTAAATCTGCAATCATATATTGTATTGCAAGACATTTTATATCAATGCACAAAAAGAAAGTATTGGTTATTGTACCTACAACATCACTAGTAGAACAAATGTCAAAAGACTTTGCAGATTATGGATATGATAAACCTATTGATAAGATGTATGGTGGTGCAAAGGTAGGAGATACCGATATAGTAGTGACTACTTGGCAGACCCTATCCAAAATGCCGAAATCGTTTTACGATGGTTTTGGTGCAGTGTTTGGTGATGAAGCACACTTATTCAAAGCAAAAGTACTTACTGGTATCATGGAGAAGATGAAAGATATAGGTCATAGATGGGGACTAACTGGTACATTAGATGATACACAAACACATAAATTAGTATTAGAAGGATTGTTTGGCCCTACCCATTATGTGACTACTTCTAGTGATTTAATGGATGAAGGTATACTTGCAGAATTAGATATACAATGTTTAGTATTAAAATATCCACCAGAGATATCTAAAGAAGTCGTATCTATGGATTATCCTAAAGAAATGGAATTTTTATCTGGTAATGAAAAGAGAACACAATTTATAAAGAATCTTACATTAGGTCAGAAGGGTAATACATTAATATTGTTTCAGTATGTAGATAAACATGGTAGAAAGATATATGATGCATTTCAAAAAGCTGGTATCAAATCATTTTTTATCTATGGGGGAACAGATACAATTAACAGAGAAAAGGTAAGAGAGTTGATGGAGAAAGAGGATGGGTGTGTAATTATTGCATCATATGGTACTTTCTCAACAGGTATAAATATTAAGAACCTACACAATATTGTATTTGCAAGTCCAAGTAAATCCAAAATTCGTGTATTGCAATCTATAGGTAGAGTATTGAGAACAAGTAAAGATAAAGTAAATGCAACTCTCTTTGATATTGCAGACGATTTAAGTTATAAGAAAAGAGAAAATTATACTTTAAGACACTTTAAAGAAAGAATAAATACCTATAGTAAAGAAAAATTTAAATATACGATACATGAGGTGAAGTTTTAAAATGAAGTGGTGGGAAATATTATGGAAACAAAAACCTTCTGATACATGGACAAACCCAGACCCAGCAGAAGTGACAATTGATAATGCATATAAGACTAGATGGATATGGTATCATACCATTCTAGCAATAGGAATTTTTATGTCCAATGTGTTATTAATTGCAATCTTATTATTACTGGCAATAAAGCTATGAGTCAATATAGATATATAAAACTACGAAATGGTGAAGACATCATTGCAATGACACAAATTAAGGAAGATACTGGTACAGTAGAAATGACTCTTCCATGCAATGTTGGTCTTTCTCCATCAATGACAGGTAAAGGTTCAGTAATAAAACTATCTCCTTTAGTTCCTTTTACTAGAGATAATAAAGTTGTTATTGCAGCTTCTGAGGTAGTATACACGACATCCATCGATGACAAATTCATACAATTCTACGATAAAGCATGTAAGGATTGGATACAACTTAGGGATGATATAGGATTAGATATAATGTCACCTAAACAAGAACTAGATAAGGGTTCAGATGCATTTCAGAGATTTGCTGAAATGATAAAAGACCAGAGAATGATTCCAGAGGAAGAACTTGCACTGGAAGATGAACTTGATTTACTTGAGTTCGAGAAACAAATGGATAAGAAAAAGATTCTCCATTAGTATATTCTCTTGTTTCCCACGATACATATCTAGGGTAACATGTGATTTTAATTCTGTCAAGTCTTTTTTTTACTTGACAAATAACAATATGATGAGATAATAGATATATGACTAAAGCAAAACCAGAACATTATGTAAACAACAAAGAGTTTACAGCTGCAATATCAGAACACAATCGTGCAGTTAAACAAGCTATTGCAGATGGTAAAGAACCACCTAGAGTATCAGAATACATAGGTGAGTGTATTTACAAAATTGCAACGAGACTATCAACTAAACCAAACTTCATCAACTATTCTTATAGGGATGAAATGATTTGTGATGGTATCGAGAATTGTTTACAATATATAAGTAACTTTAATCCAGATAAGTCTCAAAATGCATTTGCCTATATAACTCAAATTATATACTATGCATTCTTGAGAAGAATTCAAAAAGAGAAAAAACAAGCTGCAATCAAACATAAGGCAATCATGAATAGTGGTATTCTTACTGATGCAGTAGACACTATGGATGGGGAAGCTCATGCAACAAATTCTTATGTTGAGTTCTTGCAAAATAACTTAGAAGAACCTAACTACAAACCTAGAGGTAAGAAAAAAGAAAAAGATAATCGACCTGTAGGTGTAGAAAAATATTTTAACTCTCCCAAAAAATGAATGACCAAATGGAGTTTGATTTCACAACACCAGACCAGAAAACTGCACAACAACAAGGTATCCGATGGGTGCCAGAAAATGCAACACCAGAACAAGTAAAAGAATGGCACGAAACCGAAAATAAATGGTGGAGTGACAGAGCATTGATGTTTGTTGCAATTGCAAGTGTATTACAATTTGGAACATTAGGATTCATGTTGTTCAATTTCTGGGTCATCGACTTAATGACAAAATAATATGAAATTTGCAGTATTGAATGATACCCACGCAGGTGTCAGAAATGATAGTATACATTTTCATGAATACATGAGAAAATTTTATGAAGAAGTTTTCTTTCCTTATTGTATTGAAAATGATATTAAACACATCGTTCATTTAGGAGACTACTTCGATAAACGAACTGGTATTAATTTCTTATCATTACAAAGAAACAAAGAACACTTTATAGAACCATTGATTGCAAATGGTATGACTATGGATTTAACATTAGGTAATCATGACTTATATTATAAGAATACTAGTGAAGTAAACTCATGTGATGCATTACTTAAGTATGATAACATAACAATTTATGCAGATACTATTACTAAAGATTATGATGGATGTTTAATTACATTAATACCATGGATACACAAAACCAACATGGAAGATACATTAGAACATTTGGAACTTACTAATGCATCAATAGGAATGGGACACTTGGAAATAGAAGGTGCAATGATGATGCCTGGCTACTATTCGTCTCATGGTCTTGGATTTGATACCTTTAAAAGATTTGAACATGTATACAGTGGTCATTTCCATACTGGTTCTACAATGCAAAACATAACATATCTTGGTTCACAAATGGAATTCACTTGGTCAGATTATGGTGACCCTAAAGGATTTCATGTCTTTGATACTGATACTAGAGAAATGACTAAAATCAAAAATCCTATTCGTATGTTTGAAAAAGTATTTTATGATGATACCAAATATACTCAAGAAGAAATACTTGCAATGGATTTTACACATCTTAAAGACATGTATGTTAAAGTTATAGTAGTTAATAAAGAGAATCCATATTGGTTTGACCTATTCATGGAAAGATTAAACAAAGCAGAAGTCATAGATTTTAAGGTAGTAGAAGACCATGGTAATCTAGGTGACATGTCAGATGAAGAAATGGCTTCAGATGCAGAAGACACACTTACCATATTATCAAAACATATTGAAGGAATGGAAATCACTGGTGATAAAACAAAATTAGAAAACTTAGTTAGGTCTCTATATACAGAGGCACTAGATGTAGCTTCATGATAAAATTTAAAGCAGTTAGATGGAAAAACTTACTTTCCACTGGTAATCAGTTTACAGAAGTCTTTTTAGACAATCGAAAAGCAACCCTAATCCTAGGAGAAAATGGTAGTGGTAAATCTACAATGTTAGATGCACTATGTTTTGGATTGTTTGGAAAAGGATTTCGTAAGATATCCAAGAACTCACTCATCAACTCGGTCAACCAAAGAGGGATGGTGGTCGAGGTTGAGTTTGCAATTGGGTCAAAACAATATCGAGTTGTTCGTGGTGCAAAACCAAATGTATTTGAAATATTCTTGAACGATAGAATTATCAATCAAGATGCAAACATGAGAGATTACCAAGAACAACTTGAGAAACAAATCCTAAAACTTAATTACAAGACATTTACTCAAGTAGTTATTTTAGGTAGTTCAACTTTCACACCATTCATGCAAATGAATCAAACTGATAGAAGAGGTATTATCGAGGATATTCTTGATATCAATATCTTTACTATTATGAATAATTTATTAAAGACAAGAATGACTGCATTGAAAAGTGAACTCCACGATTTGGATTATGAAATCCGACTTTCAGAAGACAGAATTGAAACCTACAAAAAACACATCAAGTCCCTTGGTGATAATCGTAGACAAAAGATTGATGACTTTAATGAAAGTGTTGCACAAGCTCAAACGAACATTAACAATGTACAAGAAGAATGTAATGTACTGTTAGAAGAAGTTGAGTCTCTACAGAATGAATCTTCGGATAGTGAATCAGTAAAACAAAAACTAACCAAGACTCTTGAATTGCAAAAACAACTAGACCTTGCAAGAGATAGAGGTACAAAGGAGATAAAATTCTATGAGGATAATGACGAATGTCCCACCTGTCACAGAGATATGGAAGACGAATTTAAACAAGAAAAGATATCAACAACATCAGAAAAGGTATCAGAAATCGAAAAGGGAATTGATGAGATTGCAAACAATATCATATCTATCAATAAACGAATCGAAGAAATCGAAAAAATTCAAAGCAAGGTCGACACTCTCAACAGACAAGTTGCACAAAAACAGAATGAGATTTCTGCGTCTAATCAATACATCTCAAAAATAAATACAGAGATAGAAAAGTTACGAACCGAAAATGTTACAGACGATTCTGCAAAATTGAACAAAGAACAAAAAACTTTAAAACATCATAATTCTCAGAAAGAAGAACTGATTGATAAAAGGTCTTACTTTGATATTGCACAATTTTTATTACAAGATACTGGTATCAAAACTAAAATCATAAGACAATATTTACCTATTATGAATAAGTTGATTAATAAATATCTTGCATCTATGGACTTCTTTGTTCAGTTTAATCTTGATGAAGGTTTCAATGAGTCTATCAAATCAAGATATCGTGATGCATTTTCATATGCAAACTTTAGTGAAGGTGAAAAAATGAGAATAGACCTTGCACTATTGTTTACTTGGAGAGCTGTTGCAAAACTAAAAAACAGTGTGAATACAAATCTACTTGTATTAGATGAAGTATTTGACAGTTCTTTGGATGAAGGTGGAACAGAGGAGTTTTTAAAGATACTACATACTCTAGATGGTGATACAAATACATTTATAATATCACATAAAGGTGATGTACTTACTGAGAAGTTTAGACATACTATGACATTTGAAAAAGTTAAAAACTTTAGTAGAATAATAAACAGTAAGTAGGAGATTTTATGGAAGAACCTCAAATAATATTTGAAGATTTTATAGGACACTACAAAGGATTTTTTAAAGATGGAAACATCGATGAATTCTTTGAGTATTGGAATTTTGCAGAAAAGGTTGTACCAGATTCAATAAGGAATAGACGAGAGACAGAGAATGCAGACCCATTTTCAAAATCAGATGAACAATTAGGATTAAATACAATTCGTTTAAATCCAGATTTTAAAAAACTTAATAATGATTTTACTGAATTTTTACAATACTTAAATGGTGATATTCTAAATCAATACAGTGCAAAGTATGGTGGTTTCGGAAGACCAATTGCAATAGAAGGTAAAATGCAAAGAACATTACCATCCCAAGGTTATCATGTATGGCATTGTGAATTAGACTCCGATGTACCTAATAGAGTACTTGCATGGTCTTTGTTCTTAAACGATGTAGAAGAAGGTGGAGAACTAGAGTTTCTTCATCAAAGTAAAAGATTCAAACCTAAGAGAGGAGATTTACTTATTTGGCCTGCATCATTTACACATATCCATAGAGGAAACCCACCAATCAGTAATGAGAAGTATATCGTCACTGGATGGTATCAATATGTAGACCCAACAGTAACACTACCAAAGAGACATGACTAAACTATTACACAAAGACCATCCACTAATTAGAACTAAAACTAAATTTTTTGATTTTGAAAATCCTATTATTGACCCTATAGAATTAAGAAATGAAATGATGGATGAAATGTTTGAAAATGGTGGTATAGGTTTATCTGCAAATCAAATTGGTTATGATTGTTCAGTATTTGTAATGAAAGGACAAAACAAAGAACAATCTATGTTCATTGCAAATCCAGAAATCTTAGAAGTATCAGAAGACAAAGTACTTATAGAAGAAGGATGTCTTACACCTGGCTGTGAAGGAATCTTTGCATCTATATCAAGACCTAGTTGGATTCGTGCAAGGTGGCAAGATGAACATGGTGAATTAAAAGAGTTAGAGTTTAGTGGTATGACATGTAGATGTTTTCAACATGAGTATGACCACTTACAAGGTATTCTGTTTACAGACCATCTATCTAGGTTAAAATACGATAGAGCAGTAAAGAAGAAACAGAAAAGAGAAAAACAATATGCACGATTTAGGGAACAGTTTATACAAATTGCCAGAGAACATCGTAACAGTAATCGAGAACTGCCTGACGAAGGAACAGTGTCGGAAACTGATAAAATATCATAACGCAAATTTTAATCTAGTAACATTTGACGATGCAGCTGAGCAATATAATGGTAGAAGAATACCATTTGTAAACATACGCAATCTCGAAATCAAAAGAATCATTGCAGAGTATCAATACAAAGCAATATCAGAAATCTGGAAAGTCTATGGTGAAAGGGCATATCCAGAACAATCAGAACTTATGTGGTGGCCTTCTGGAAAAGGACAAGACATGCACATTGATGTCATGGCAAAACCATTATATGAAATCCCATTAGAAACTAGAAAGGGAACTCCACTAGAATTTTTAGAAGACGAAGAACAAGTAATCAATGTAGTACCATACACTGATTATGCATCTATCTTGTATCTTAATGAAGACTTTGAAGGTGGTGAAACATATTTTGAAGATGGACAATCTATAAGTCCTAAAACTGGTAGATGTGTAATCTTCCAGAGTATGAAACACTTTCATGGTGTTCATCCTGCTAATGTCGATGGAACTGGAGAAGATAGATATACTGCACCAATATGGTATACAACTCAAGCAGAAGAAATGGAACTACAATCTCATGGTACAGAAGGTACTAATAAGATGGGTGGATGGAGAGATTTAATTGCAAATCCTAATCCAGATTCAGTCAATGTAGGAATAGATTCTGAACCAGTACGAGAATGGTGGGCAAATAACTTTAGTATTGAAAAAATTGACTCATAGGTACATCTTCCTATATAATACACACCTAATCTGTTCTCATAGCTCAACAGGAGAGAGCATCGGTCTTCTAAACCGAGGGTTGTAGGTTCGAGTCCTACTGGGAACGCCAATTGATGGGTCTGTTAGTTCAT
>Ga0163180_10002535_pt1 | contig 10191 bp, 14 predicted proteins | sample AtlANTMetagenome_2_FD_109647 | JGI IMG/M metagenome (GOLD analysis project Ga0163180, IMG submission 109647) | Marine eukaryotic phytoplankton communities from the Atlantic Ocean - Atlantic ANT 4 Metagenome | ecosystem: Environmental > Aquatic > Marine > Oceanic | place: North Atlantic Ocean...
TAAATGATGTCCTGTGCCTGTATTTGTGTTATTATGTGTAAGTGATTCATAATTACGTGGTTGAGCAACAGGAACATTTGATATACCCATGTTAAAAGATATGGGTGTGTTTGACGGAGTCATTCCGTTATATGTATTAGATACTGAGCTATATTGAGCTGACATATTTTTATTTACTATAAATAAAAATATATAAAAAAATGAAAAATTATTTTTTAAAACAATTTTTTCATAAATATTAAATGTCAACTGAAAACAAACTTTATTACGCAATATATTCTAAAACAGCCGAAAAGATTGCCAGAGAAAGAGCATATCACAATAATAATCCCTATTCAGACTATGCATGGCATGATGCAATATACCCAAGAACACCTGAAGCAATAAAACAATCTAAAATTATTGGACAATATTATAACTTGGTTGAAACAAACCAACCAGTTAAATGTACATCTGTTTTGCGATGTTCAGAATATGCAAATATAGAGGAAGCACTCAAGACGGTACATAAAGATAGTGAATTTGTAGGAGTGGTTGATGAATGGCTCAGACATGCATATTCGGATGATATGGAATAAATATTTTTATTTTACGTAAAATAAAAATCATAAAATAAAAATCATAAATGAATCAAAAAAAATTATATTATGCATTTGTTTCTGAAAAATTTGCAAAATTAATTAAATCAAATCAGCAACACACCGAATTGAGAAATTCTACTTCAAAATCATGTAATTGTAAACCAAAAAATAAACCAATGTATCATATTTACAGAAGACTCGATAAGACTGGAAAGAAAATTGATAATGTTAAATGTCATGCTGTTTTTGAATATGATAATTATGAATCAGTGGAAGAAATTACCAGAAATTATTTTACATATGACGATTCAGAATATGTAGGTATAGTTGATAAATGGATAAAAACCGTATAAAAATGAAAATAATATTAATTATTCAGTGTAGCTCTGAAACTATTGCAGCTAAACATATATTATGCTTTCTGAAACAGACGGAAAAAATATTTTTAAAAATATTACTCAGAATAATTTAAATATGCATGATATTAATACTACACTTGAAAATACACTTGGAGATATTCTTGAAAGTAAAGAAACAAGAGATGACGATCATGATGACGATGAACTTGTTTGTTTTAAAACATCACAAGATAATGCAGAACATATGGATGTTTATGGTTGTATGTGTGATGGTTGTGAAAAATTGCTTTATTTTATAAATAATGGTATTGTGTTGTATGAAATTGACAAATATCATTGTAATGTATGTAATTGTACTGATTTGTGTGAAGAATGTTTTAATGAAAATATTGAATCAAACAATGGAATAGATAATATTATGTGTAAGAATACAACAAACGAATTGTGTAAATGCGAACTTGTAAAAAGTAAACATCCGGAGTTGAATGAAATACCTGAAGAATTTTTATAAGTCATTCACAAGTGTAAATAATTTTGCTAAATTACAAAAATGAAAAATAAATAATTGCATTTATTTTTCATGATGATATTGTGATGAAAAAAATTAAAGCAAAACAATTATTAGAACCTATTATAATTATTCCAAAAGAACGTAAAATTTGTAATAACAAAAATATCAATATATTTAATTTAGATAGTTTGGATTTGATAAAAGCATGGATAAATAAATTGTGTGTTTATGATGTAAAATATAATAATAGGAAAGAATATGCTATTAAAATTCACAATAACATTTATGAATTTGTAGACAGATTTGGATTACCAAAATTTCCATGTTGGATCGAAATTTCTGAACATTATCCACCAAATATTTGTGAAAATAATTGGACCAATATATTAGGTTGTGATAAAAAAACACGTCAAACAAAACTGTATATTAGAATACGTGATGAAAGTGGAAAATTTGTTGTTTTTAAAAACGAACAAGTTAATTTGCACAAGGCGCGAGGCGGACAGACGCATGAACGACGAAAAAAACGCTTGCTTGGACTTTGGTTTTAGTAACTTTTGTCAAATAACAAAAATGAAAAATAAATAATTGTATTTATTTTTCAACATAATACCACGATGGCAGACTTGGAAGATATTTTAAAAAATGTATCAACAGATGATAACAATATGTCAAACAATAGTTTGTATCATCCATCTGATGAGTTTAAGAATATAGAACATCAGATTGCTAAATTGTATGAATTATATGAAGAAGTCTTGGAATCATTTTATCAAAAAAAAGTAGAATTCGAACCATTAATTCAAGACGTTAATGAAAAAATTCAAGGATTACATAATATGTATGAAATAGAATATTTGGAACTTGGTATAACACATTTTGAACAATATATAGAAGGTCATTTGTGTTTTAAATGTGGATATTATAGTTTGTTGTATCCCACAGAATTATGTCAAGAAATAGGACCATATTATTATTGTAATGAATGTATTGAAGACATCACAGAAAAAGAAATAATAGATTAAAAATATATTTCATTTTCCAAATCATAAAAATGAAATATATTTTTATTATTTGAACAAATTCATATAACATGTCTAAATCACCTCGAAATTCTGGAATGAATAATACAGAAAAGATTGCCGATCTTTATAACAAATTTTCTCAAATGGAAACTGAAATAATTGATTTGAAAAAACGTCTTGCTGACGCAGAGAAGCTCAACGCAGAGAAGCTCAATGCAGAGAAGCCTAATGCTGACAAGAAACACATACAAAAAACACAAACATCAGTTGAATCATTGGGAATTTGGGACGGAACAACACCAATTATTAAGAATAAGACTGCTCAGGTTCCTTCCTCATCCGAGCAAGGTGTTACGCATACAGTCACAGAAAGTGAAGATGGTAACAAAAGTTGCACTTGCAAAGGTTATACCTACAACCATCGATGCAAACATCTGACATCCGCAGGAACAGCTCGGTATCCATTTAATGCCGAATTTATTTGGCGTGGTAAAACATTTTCAAAGTCAATGTGGGAGGAATTTATTAAAAACGGTTGGGACACTGAATGGGGTGATTATCCATCTGAACCAGATGATGATAAACAATATATTGGTTCTAATGCTGAAATTTGGGTTGAAGAAGATTTCTGGACACAGCAAAAAAACACACATGAATGGCCAGGAGCTGCAGACTGGTATCCATGTGTGGTAGTTGGTTTTGACAAACAAGCAGGAACTTATTCAATTATGATGGATGAACTTTGGAACGAAACACCAACAATTCTTTCAGGTATCGATATTTTGGAAGATCTCGAACGAGAACACTTTGCTTGGATTGTTGACGAAGACTCTGATGAAGACTCTGATGAAGACTCAGAAGAATATGAAGAAGAAATTGAAGAAGAAATTGAAGAATATGATTCAGAAGATGATTATGAAGAGTTTCAGTTTGGTAACAAGGAAGTAATTGAATTGTTGAAGTTTCAAGGTGTAGGGCATCAACATGAACCATTTATGCATATACTTGCAAGAGAATCAACAGATGCAGCTGCTACAAAATGGATTCAGTATATTGAATCGTTGAGAACAGATAATAACTAATAAGTTAGAATAATGGTTAAGTTATATTATATGTGCACATATAATATACTTATTTGTTATGTCGATAATGACATGCTATTATAAAACAATCTCTATTTTGTTTATCTAATATTTTTTGTCTATTTTTTAATTCCATAATCTTTTCTTCAAGTTGTCTTTTTTCTTCATGCATGTAAATAATTAGATCACACATGTTAGTAATAATGTTTGCTTTTGTGGAATTATTTTTAAAATAGTATGGTTTTATTCTATTGATGGTATTTTTCATTTTGTGGACCATTTTTTTTTCTCTATCACGTCTAGATTTTTCTCTCATCATATGTGAAGATCTTTCATCATTTGGTTTAACTGAGCTATCTTGTTGTATTAAATTATTTTGATCATACATATTATACAAAATACAATAATTAAATAAACCTTCCATTCCTTTTATAATGTCAGTAATTCTTTATATAATTATTTGTTTCAAATAATTATCTCAACTATATTTTGTTTTAATAATTGTTTTCATAAAAATTATATTTAGAATAATTTAAAATGAATACTTGTTTTGATTTTCTAAATCCTGAACTAGCTTGAGTATTATATTGATATTTTAAATTCCCCATATCACGTAATGCTTCATCATATGATATGGGATTTTTTGATAATACTTTTATTTTTTTACCTTTATGAGAATTATATTCAGTGACAACAATATATCTTTTTACAAAAACATGGTCATAAACAAACCATCCATATACGATAAAGCAAAATAATAGCAGATTAATATTAATATAGTTGTTTTGTAAAAAAATACTCAACTCATTATACGTTTTTATCAATAACATATCGTTGTAATTTAATTCACTCATTTTATTTAATGATTCGTTTCATTAAATAAAGTTTATAAATTTGTAAAAATTGAAGATACATATTTACAACAACTATCTTTTTCTTCGAATTCCACAAATTTATTATTTAAATTATCATAAATATACAATTTATCAACATTATCTAAATTATTCAAAACATTATATTTTTCATTAATACTATCTAAATTATCTGAAGCATATCTTACTTTAATACCATTTTCATATACCTGAATAATAGAATACATCACCAAGTTTAATTAAAAATTTTAAAAATTAATTTTTTTCATTTTTTGTATTTTCGAGATCTTGATTTTTTAGTTCTTTGTTTTTTCTTTCTTGATTTAGAACGTTTACTAGGGATATCCCTAGCATTCGATTTTTTACGACTCTTGCGTTTCTTTCTTGATTGTTTCTTACGAGTCTTTTTCTTACTTTTTTTACTTTGTTTTCTTGATTGTTTCTTACGAGTTTTTTTCTTACTTTTTTTACTTTGTTTTCTTGATCGTCTTTTTTGATTAAAACTATATTGAGGACCTAATATTTTGTTCCACATATCGGGTGGAAGTTGTGGTAGTAATTTATCATGTGGTGTATCTGGATTTCGTTGAAGAATATCATATGGATGTTCTTGTTGGTTTGAACGAATAAATTTATTATATTTGTGCATTTTAAGAATATTTTGGAAGAATCTAAAAACTTTTGGATGTTTTAATTGACCAGGTTGTGTTTCATGATTTGCTGGATATCTTTCATGTGCAATATCAAATGGTGTTTTTTGTTCTAAACTTAATGACATATTTGGAAATTCACCCTTTATTTCATCTAATATATTTCCCATATTGTTCATATTTATCATATTTCTCATATTTATAATAGTTTCAGGCATAAGATATAATGACAATCTTTGATTATTACCTACAAAGACCGACTTATTAATAGGATTAGTTACATCTAAAATTGGTTTTTGTTCTATGTTTTGATCTTGATCAGATTGTAAAACAAAATAATTAGGGTCATTTTCATATGGTTCTGTATCATTACGATTCCAAGCAAGTGCTAATATTTCTTGTATTTTTTTATCGGGCCATTCATTGAATTTATGCCATGTTTTATCTGATTTTTGATAATGTGATGGTCTACCAAGATCATCACCCGCAGGAATATTACCTATTTGTTCAGATAAACCGAATAATTTTAATTCATGTTTGTTTTGATTACTATTTATTTGACAAATATTTAAAATTAACGCATCTCTTGGATGTCTTGGAGTATTTATCAAATATCTTAATATATTTGCGTGATCTTTTTTTGCTGCTATATGCGCTGGTGTTTCACAATATTTATTTGCAATATCTATATTATACCCAGCCTCATGTATTATCCGTAAACATCCAACATGACCTTGTTCCGCTGCAAGATGTATTGCACTCCATGTGTTATTATCTTGAAACACATAAGGATCTGCACCATTGTTAAGCAATATTTTAGTTAACATTTCATTCCCATTACGTGTAGTACTCATTAAAGCTGTTTTACCTTTATCGGTTAATAAGTTAACATTTGCACCATTGTTAATCAATATAACTGCATGTTGGTTAGATTTTTTTTCTAAAGCCCAATATAAAGCAGTATGTTTATTTATATTTTGTATATTTACATTTGCGCCATTGCGAATTAATAAATCGAATATTTTAATATCTTTATTTACGGCAAACATCAATGCTGTATTATCATTATTATCTTGTTCATTAATATCCGCACCTGCATCAATTAATATATTTACTAAATTTATATTATTATCACGTATAGCAAACATTAATGGTGTTTTTCCATATTCATTTTTAATATTTATATCAGCACCATAACTAATTAGTAGTTGTATTATTGTGTCATTTCCTCCAAATACAGCAATTAAGAAAGCTGATTGTCTGGAGTTATTTAATATTTGTAATTTTGCCTTATTAATAAGTCTAATTATAAGATCGATATCTTGATTGTTTATAATTAACATAAAAGGTGTGTTACCGACACTATTTTGTATATTAATATCCGCACCAGCTTGTAATAAAACTTCAATACTGCCTTTGTTATTTTTTAATAAGGCTATGTGTAAAGGTGTATTATTATTAATACCAGGTTCATTTGGTTTTGCACCAGCTTGTAATAAAAGTGTTAAAATTTCAAGATGATCATTATGTGCAGCCCAATAAAGAGCAGTAGCACCATGTTCATCATGTTTGTCAATATTGATATCAACATCTAAAAGTATTTTCACTGCTTTTGTATTATTGTTTTTTGCTGATTCTACTAATTCGTTACTGTCTGCGGTTTGAATAAGTTTCTCCATTATATCATCAAATTCATCTTCGGAGATTTCATCTGAATACATTTTATATTTTGTTTGATTTTTAATTATAATCAACATAAATTATAATTAAATTATTGAGACAATTTGATCCATTCTTTAATTTCATCCATTTTATAGAATGAATCAGCTGACATTTGCAACTTGCAAAAACCGTAATCAATTAAACTGTGAAAATTATATTTATTTGTTTCTCGATTAAAACATGTTATAGTGATCTGTGCTTTTGATACATTTTTTACATCATAAGTAACAAACTCACCTTTATCTTCATCTGAAAATTTATTTTCTATAAATTTTCGATCGACATAAAACTTACTCCCAAAAAATTCACGATCAGGCGTAAACATAATAGAATTTTATTAATATTTATAATATCTTTTTAAAAAATCATTTTTTTCTACTACGTTTTTTGGATTTTTTTCTACTACGTTTTACCGATTTTTTACGACAACTTGTTGGTAATTGTGTTAATAATTTCTTTTCCATAGGATTTACAAATTTACGTGCAAATATCGCACCAGAACCACACATATATTCTTTTAATCTTGGTGTAACTTGTTTGTAATTAAGTGGATGAATTGCTTCTTTATTAAAATCGACATAAGTAATCAAGCCATTACGTAATACTTTTTTTAGATTTTTACCACCAAATCCATGACGTTGTTGTAACCAATTAATATACATTAATTCATCAGGTGCTAAAGAATCTGGTACAACATTAATACAAAATTTCTTAAATAATTTCATAAAAGATTTATTACGGTACATTGCAAGAAAATCTAATACATTGTTACGTGATAAACACTTCCATTGATCACATGCATAAACATCTTTATCAAAAAATCTGAATTTTTCCATAAGTTTGATACAATCAGGTTTGGGTCTGAATGGTACCATATCTTCTTTATCAAAACGTCCTAATGAGCGAAACGGAGCAATACCACGAGTTTTATCTTTCATAAGTTTTCCATATACCATTTTGAATGATTTAACAGGAACACAAGAATCAGAAACAAGTATAAACATTTTATTTGTTTTATCGGAATATGCTTTTTTATAAAGTTGATGTTCAGCATTGCAAAGAGAAATATCACCCCAACGAGTAGGAACAGGTTTTACACGGTTTTTTGTTAGTTCTGGTTGAGTTATTTCACCTTTTTTAGAATAATGAGAATAAATATTAATATAGTCTTCATAGCCGGACCACCATTTTTTCCAAATATTAAGATTAATTATATTTTTAGTTACCAGAAAACATAAAGCAATTTTATTGTTTTTGTTCATATTTGTTATTTAAAAATATAATTATAAAATTTTTTAATTCATCAAATTTTTAATTTGACTTAATTTTTCTTTTAACATGCTGTTTTCTGATGTTAATTGTTCAATTTGTTTCATCAACTCTGAATTTGATACACTAATTTTTTCAGCTTCTGCTTTTGCCGCTTTCGCTGCAACTGCTTTTGACGCTTCTACTTTTGCCATAGTAGCTTTTTCTTCTGCTTTTGCCGCTGCTTCTTGTGTGGCAATTGCTTTTGCTGCTGCCGCATCTGCTGCCGCTTTTGCTTTTGCTGCTGCTGCTGCATCTTTTTCTGCTTGAACCTTTGCAGCTTGTGCAGATGCGGTTGCTTTTACAGCTGTGGTTCTTGGTGTAGGATTATCTATTTTATTTTGTACTACCGCTTGTTGTGCTTGTTGCATTCTTAATGCTTTTTTAAGTTTTATATCATTTTCTGCTTTTGCAGCAGCTTGCGCTTGAGCCTGTGCAGCAGCTTGTGCTTGCGCCTGTGCAGTAGCTTGTGCTTGAGCCTGTGCTTGAGCCTGTGCAGCAGCTTGTGCTTTCGCTTGTGCAGCAGCTTGTGCTTTCGCTTGTGCTTGTGCTTGAGCTTTTGCAGCCGCTTGTGCTTGTGCAGCAGCTTGTGCTTGAACTTGTGCTTTTGCAGCAGCTTGTGCTTGAGCAGCCGCTTGTGCTTGTGCTTGAGCAGCCGCTTGTGCTTGTGCTTGAGCAGCCGCTTGTGCTTGTGCTTGAGCAGCCGCTTGTGCTTGTGATTGAGCTTGCGCTTGAGCTTTTGCAGCCGCTTGTGCTTGAGCTTGTGCAGCAGCTTGTGCTTGAGCTTTTGCAGCAGCTTGTGCTTGAGCTTGCGCTTGTACTCTTGATTGGGTATTATTATTTTGATTGGATAATGTTGAATTAGAATTACTATTAGTTGCTTGATGTACTTGTTTAACGGGTGTTGAAGATCTTGAATTTGAAGATTTCGGTAATGATCTTTGTTTAAACTTATTGTTTGATCTTATTTTACGAAACATTTTTTTATTATAAAAGATATAAAAAAAATATTTTTAAAAAATGTAAATTTTCATAAATATGAAAATTTTTTAAAAATGATTTTAAAAAAAAAAATAGGAAGATATATAAAAATGAGTGGATTAGAATTTAAAGATATAGAAATATCGACAAAGACGATAATTGGTGTTTCAAATGTTGAATTAGATATTGAGGGTATTTATAATAAAATACCAACATCAGAATATATAGTAATTCCTCGAAGACGTGGTAGACGGAAAAAAGAACCTGAAATGGATCCAAATGAGAATTTACCAATAGGTAGTATAATAACTCTAAAACTTGCTGGACAATGTAAAGGTGTTGATTTAAAGCAGAAGAAAAAGACAGAGAGTCGACGAAAATATTTCAGAAATTCATTAACGGTGGTGATGAAAATAGCTAATGCGAAATTGATAAATTTTAAATTATCTAAAAATGGAAAATTCCAGATAACTGGATCTAAAAATGACGGTCATGCGAAAGACTGTATTAAGTTTTTTTGGAATATGGTATCACCACATGGAGAATTGTATAAAATGGATGGAACTGAATTTGTAATAAATTTTATCACAGTTATGACGAATATAGATTTTAACTTAGGATTTATTGTGAATCGAGAAAACTTGGATAAACATATGAATCAAAATACAGAATATAATTCATTGTTAGAAACAAGTTTTGGATATACGGGTGTTAATATTAAATTTCCATCAAGTATATATCCATCTAATACATTAATACCTCAACTGAGATATAAAGGTGAGTGGAATGATAACATAATAACATATGGAGAATATTTTAAAACATTAAGTGAGAAGGAACAGAATAAAATATTAAATAAAGATAAATATACTACATTTTTAGTTTTTCACTCAGGAAATGTGATAATGAGTGGATTATCAAAAGAGTATATGGAAAATACATTTAATATGTTTATGAATATAGTGAAAACGTGTAAGGATAGAATTGAAGAAAAGCTTGATTAAATAAAAAAATAAATAAAATTTTATTTATTATTAAATAAAATTAAATGAGTAATACAATGTTTGATACAAATAAATTTACACAAGAACAATCAGATA
>Ga0163180_10002539_pt1 | contig 10185 bp, 9 predicted proteins | sample AtlANTMetagenome_2_FD_109647 | JGI IMG/M metagenome (GOLD analysis project Ga0163180, IMG submission 109647) | Marine eukaryotic phytoplankton communities from the Atlantic Ocean - Atlantic ANT 4 Metagenome | ecosystem: Environmental > Aquatic > Marine > Oceanic | place: North Atlantic Ocean...
AATTCATCTTGTTCAGATGATTGTTCTTCGATTAAATTAATATTTCGATCATCAACTAAAAAATCATCATCATAATCATAATCATTAATATTTTTTATATAATTACGTTTAATGATACTTTTATTTTCTTTCTCATTTAACACATTTGATGTATCTACTTTTAAAGTATCTTTATTATCAGTTTTCATGCGTTTATTTTCAGAATCTTTTTTTTCATTTTCTGACTCGTCTGTAACAATATGGTCTGTTGTTTCTACCTCTTTACGTTTTGATCTAGTTTGCATTGATTTAATTTATTATAATATATTTTTATTTTATATCGTTTTATAATTTTTAAAAATGATATATTTTTAAAAAAATTATATTATAAAAATATTATAATGGTTCAAAAATTATATGAAGGTTCAATATATGATCTATTTATTAATTTAGTTGTTTATAAAAACTTATATAAAGTAGATCAAGAAAATGATTATTATCTAAACAAAATACCTTTACCAGACATTCTTAAAGAATTTTATAAATACACCGAATACGATGACAAAATTTTACTAAAAAATGATTGGTACATTGAATCATTAGAAGATACTTCTGAATTTTCACATAAATATAAACATATACTACCCATTATCACAAAATTATACCGTAATAGAATTTATTACGTCATATTTCTCTTAAAAAAAAATCCAGAATATATTTATATTGGTTTTGAAAAAATAAATAGTCAAAGATATATTGATAAATACACAGATTTTGAACCACAAAATTACCAATTGATTAATTTTAATCAATTCATCATTTCTGGAATGAATATGGATCAATATAAAGATCAAATTGATCATGAACTACTATAATGTTCTGGCTTTGTTTGTTCTGGCTTTGTTTGTTCTGGTTTTGTTTGTTTTTATTAAATAAAAACAAACACATATAAAACTTAATAATTTTGTTTTTCTAAATAAAATTGATCGATCTCTTCTTGGCTAATATTATCGAATAATCTATTTATTATTTTTTTAATATTTTCTTCTGGATTTTGAGAGTATTCTTTTTTTAAAATATTAAATCTCTTTCTATTAATAATATCATCACAATATAAATTAAATTTATCATTTTTTGTAGGTACGTATGTACATTTCTCAATTATAAAATCCCGCATTCTCTTATTAAATGCATATAAATTTGATAAAAGCATAATATTTTGTATCAATTGTTCACCTTCATATTCAAATATCTGTTCTTCATGTTCTTTTCGATAATGATTATCATGATATACCTTATAATATATCTTTCTATATAACGATATACAATACTCCAATATTACCGATGATATATCATTTGTTAAATCTTCTAACCGACAATCCATTTTCCAATTTCTTACATTATCTTTTACAGAATCATAATAATAAAAACTAAATGGATCTTCTTCGCAATGTTTTGGTACTTTAACATATATTATATTATTTAATTTAAATTTATTTGGTATAATCACTCTAGCATAATCAATTATATTAAACAATGCTACATTATATGATTCATATAATGATATTATATTATTTTTATTAAAACTTTGATATGTTCTATTAAAACCATACTTGTATCTTAAATATTTTTTGAATAATGATATTTCAGATGTATCTATCAATATTGTTTCATATCCATTATAATCAAATAATCTTAGTTCAATTGGTAGTAATACTTTATTTTTTACTATACCAGAAATCTTTTTTTTATCCATTCTTGTTGACAATATATCTTTTATAATTTTAATATTATTATCTAAAAAGTCTTTATACTCAGATAAGTTTAAAAATTTAAATAATTTTAATCTTGTATATGCAAGTTGTTTTAATTCACCAGAATACTGTCTGGATGTTTTAACAGTTTCTAATAAATGTGTAATTCTATCTTTACATTCTTGTTCTGTTATATTATATAATTCAGCTATACTGGAATCACTTGTTTCTTTATCGATTACATTTTGTATAATTTCATTAAATTCTTCTTCTGTATTTTCATTTCGTATTTCTATACCTTTCACAACTCTAAATATAGTTTTTCTTTGATTATTATCTACATTTAATTCGTCTGATTTATTTTCTAATGATTCTTCTGATTTTTCTTGTTCAGATTTGTTATCAGATTTGTTATCAGATTTATCATCCGGGTTATCCGCTGATTTATTTCCCGATTTATCCCCTGATTTATCATCCGATTTATTACCTAAGGTTTCTTCTAATTTTGTTACACTGGTTGATTGATTATTTACTGTTTTAACAGGTATATCAATATTTGTTTGTTTTAATATTTTTGATTCAACAGCAGTACATTGTAAATTACTTCCGTTATCTTTATTAAAAACTTGAGTATTAACATCACTACTTTCACTATAATTTATCTTAATTGTTGTATCATCATTGTTACTAAACATTTCAGATAAAGAATTTATATTTATAGTTGTATTATCTTGTAATAATCTTGTTAATAAATAAATTTTATTTTTATATTCAACCTCCTTTAATTTAAAATTATTTATAACTGTTTTGCACTCAGATAATTCAACCATTAATTTCATATATTCCTCATAATTTACTTGTTTTTTCAAATTACATTTACTTGCATGTTCTAACATTTCTTTATTACTTTTTGTAATAAAATAACATTGTTCACATACATAATTAATCTTTAAAACAGGATCATTAACTACGTTACTATCCATTTTAAATTAGATTTGTATTTTTTAAAATATTATAAAAAATTTTTTAAATTCTTTCTTTAAATAAAAATGACAAATACTTTAACAGATTATTTAGTTTTATGTAAAAATTATTTTTCAGATCAAAACAATCCATTAATTTCAATATCGACTGAACTTTATAATTCAGATAAACAAATACGATCTGATTACAATGGATGTTCTCGTACAGAAAAATATGATTGTGGACCAAATTGTAAACATAATTGTGTATGTAACAGAAATGGTACTTGCAATTGTTCTGGACAAGTTAGATCCAATTATCAATCATGTAGTTCAAAATCTGCAGATGAACAAGTTAGATCTAATTATCAATCATGTAGTTCAAAATCTGGAGATGAACAAGTTAGATCTAATTATACTAGTTGTAGTTCAAAATCTGATGATGAACAAGTTAGGTCTAATTATACCAGTTGTAGTTCAACTACTGAAAATTATGGTTGTTCATCTTGTAATTATAGTGGTATGCAAATGATGGGTCAACAACTGTTGTTTAATCCACAAAAACAACCAATATCCAAAAATTCAGTAACATGGTATTAATTTTTTTTTATTTTGCATAAAATAAAAAAATCAATATATATATAAATGATAAAATCACGAAAATTATTAAAAATTAATCAAAAAATAAAAAAATGTTTAGCATCAATTAATAAAATTAAAAAATCACGTTCTAGAAAAGCTAAAATTTCATGTAAACTCAAACGATTAAACAAATCTTTGAAATTATACAGAAAGAAAAAAAGTAAATTAAGACTTTCAAGAAAAAAACGTTCAAACACACATAAATCAAGAAAATATAAAATCGATACTATAAAATTAAGTAAAAGATTTTATAGATTTAAGACAAATCGTAAAGTTCTTAAAAACATTTCCGATAAATTTAAAAATTTATCTGAAAGTTATTCAATAGAATCTCAAGAAAAACATCAACACTCATATCATTCAAATAATAAGGTCCGAAATATAAAAAGTCACAAACGAAATATCAAGAACGAAAAATATCATTGTCGATTTGATCTATGTAATGCACGTGCAAAACTAACAAAAAAAACTGCAATATTCTTATCTAATTTAATACCTCGTTCAGATCATGAAAACCAAAATGAAGCTGCTGGTAATTTTTTATTATCATATAATAAAAAAACCAAAATATATAATATTAAACATGATCCCAAACATTTTAATAAAGGTACTGCATCAGATGTAGAAGCTGTTGAAACAAAATATAATTGGCATACTCATCCAGAAGCAGCATACCATATTCATAATTGTGAAATGGGTTGGCCATCAAGAGATGATTATACAACTTTTTTAGATGGTTTTTTTAAATTTGACACCACATTTCACATTGTTGTAACAGTTGAAGGTATATATATTCTAAATATAAATCCATGTATTATTAAAAAATTAAAAAATCATTATGATACCATTAGTGATTCTGATACAGACAAATTTGTTGATTGTGTTGATGAATGGGCTGATGATTATATTAATATTTCTAAAACAGGTCTAACACGTGAACATGGTCTTGAAGCACCTGATGGTACTGTTATCAGAGATGAATATCTTTACGTTGAATTTGTAAATAATCAAATATGTAAAAAAATTACCTGTAAAGGTAAAACAGATTGTTCTATCAAAATAAATTATCCTTTATTTCATATCGAATTCAGAGAATGGCCTAAAAGTATTATCAATAATTTAATTAAAAAAGGAGTTTCCATTAAATATGGTAGAACTTATGGTTTTAATGCTATCACTACACCTTTCCGTATTTCTAAATTTTCTAACAATAATTATTGTGAATTTTAATAAAATGAATCATTTTATTAAAAAACAAAGTTAACAACTGTTTAATTTACTAACATATTATTTCTTATATAAGATAATATATCAGCCATTACTTTACAATCATATTGATTATATCTGGCAATATCTTTCATAATTGGAGCCTTAATTGGATTTTTATATTTCTGATAACATTGCCATGCCTTTATCATTGCCATCATACCATTAGAACATTCTGCTTCTAGATTTGTTGTAATCATATTATGTTTTAACATACCATTTGCAATACTTTTTAAACCATAATCATAGACTCCGTTAATTGCTATATTATGTTTTAAAAAAATTTTCATAATATCATACCACTCAAATGATTCAAAATTAAAATTAATTGACGAATTATTGATTCTTTCAATCGCCTTTTTCCAAAAAAACTCATCAGCCTTCCAATGATATAATCTCACATTTGATTTTTTCATAATAAAATCATAAAACTCTTTCATAATCTCAAATTCTCCCATGTGATCAGGTGTACGTGCTATAAATTGTTTATATTTCCATTCATATTTTGTAGTATGTTCTGTTAGATTGTGTTTTGTTGCGCTATGTTTTGTTACGCTAGTACGTTTATAATTAACATGAATACATTCTTCAAACCATCCAACTCCTATCATAAAAATCATATTAAAATTTTTATACTCCGGTACAGAATTATTGTTTTGACATACATCCGTAAATGTCTCAAAATCCACATAATACTCAATCATATTATTTTGCAAACTTTCTTCTTCTATCTTTTCGGGTATTATTAAAGATTTAGGTTCAACTATTACATAATTATCTTTTGTAATCCTATCTTTTGTATCAGGAAAATTTACCTTTATGATATTTTTTACAATATCCATATTTCTCTTCCCAAGCCCTAACATTTCAACTTTAAATTTTTCAGAATAAAATGAATATGTTTCATTATCATACATATTTTCACGTTGTTTTATACCACAATTCCATAATAAAGTTACATCACCTAATTTAATTGCCAGATCCTTTTTTACACTATTCCATTTACCAGAACAAACACACATATTTGGGTATAATTCTAATACAGATGGTGGATCTATTTTCCATAATGCACCTTTTCTTTGTATAATTCTATACCAAAACACAGCTTCTTTTGTTTTTTGAATAATCGTTTTATCATTTGTATTATAATTAATTACTCCGATTCGTTCTAATGAATTTTTTGTTTCATGTTTAACACTATTATTTCGATATATTGTCTTTCTACCAATAATATAAGTTTCTGTTGGTGTATAACCTTGCATATGTCCTAATGCTTCATTATAAATATACAACTGTGATTTATATGCATTAAATTTTGGATTATTTAAAATAAATTTACCATTTGCAGCAAGATTTAATGTTGAATATTTAATATCAAAAACACGATAATGAAAATTTTGTTTTAATTTTTTTCCTGATACTTCTACATCATTATCTTTCATTAATTTTTCATTCTCCGGATATTCAAACACATCATTAATCACATCACTCCGTATCAACAAATCAGCAATACCATAAGTAGCCGTCTTATTATTCGCTAATGGTGCTGATATAATAATCTGTACACCCTTTTTCATATACTCTAATGTTTTTTGTACTAATTCGGCTGAATAATAATCAGACACTTTCTTTACTTCAAAATTTTTACTTAAATGCTCATATATTTTTCTCTCAAATTTTATTCCTTGATCCGCTAAAAAATTTGTAAATTCATCATTATCTTTTTTACCATTTAATAACTCTTTCCCGTATAGATTTAACCAATCTACCAAATGATTATTCATCATAGCATTATAGGTTTTTGTAGCTGATACCCATATTACATCTTTTCTTTTTTGAGCATTCACAAGCAGTTCTGGTGATGATGGTGATGATGGTAATGATGTTATTACTTGTTCATTATTTGATCTTGTACCTTGATAAACCGTAAAATACGTATATTCAGAATCAATTTCTTGATGTTTTCTCTTCATTTTATTTTATTTATAACATAATTTGTTAAATTATATTTAACAATTTATAATTTATTAATCAATATATTTATTACTAAAATGTTTTATCGTTGGAATAATATTCGAACTTTTTCCCGTTTACATTCTTGCTGGAATGGTTTACAAATAGCCATACTCATTGATCCCGGAGTACTTATGGTCATCATTTCTCAATCTATCATTATAATTTTTAACCCATACATTTTCCCATTTTGTTTAACAGCTATATCTATTGAACTTCTTAACACCGCCATCGAATTAACTTGTGATTACATTTGTCAAAATGAATACAATCTTATGATTAGAGATATTAAAGATATCGCATCAACCGCAACATTTATCACTCAAATTATTCCTATTATCTTAATAATAATCAACACATTTATTCTTTAAGGCTTTGTTCAAAGGCTTTGGATAAAGCGTTTGTTCAAAATTTTATCTGCGTACCATTATTTTTCTTAGACCCATAAAATAATCTACAATTATCTTTAATGATATATCTATTTATAAAATCTTTAATCTCATACGCCTTTACTTTCAATAAATTATCATAATATTGATTAACAGTTAACATATTCTTACCTGTCATTCCATATTGAATTAACTCCTCATAATGATTTGTTAATTTATTAATTATATTACTGGTACGTGACATATCATATTCCGTCTTTATTTTTTCATAACCAGCACTATATATCTTTTTCGACACATTTTTTCTTAATTGTGCTAAACTTTTAAATGTCTCGTCTACACAACCTTTAAAATGCTTTGATTCTGTATTAAATTTAATTGAAAAATCACTATCAAATGTCGATATACTAATATAACTAGATACACCATAAACCCATTTCTTATCTACTCGTAACTTCTTATACAACACACTCATCATACCATCCGTCAATATTCTTGATAAAAATTCTGCAATATAATGATCTTTACTATACGGTTCTGTAGTTAATTTAAAAAATAAACAACAATATACTTTTTCAACTTTTGGCGACTTTACAAATACCTTCTTATTAACATGATAACCCTTCATATGATTTGTTTCTAATATATCACTAACTTGTTGTCCATCATCTGTAACGACCATCTTGTTCAATGGTGCATCGGATGTTAGCATTTGTCTTATAGGAGGGTTTTCCAATTTGGCAATCTGCCGTCTTAATTCTCTTTCAGGAAAATTACCAACTATCAATAAAGTCATATTATGATATACATATTGTTCTTCAAAAAATTTTTCTAAACCATTCATTGTACATTTCATCGTATTATTTAAGGTTTCTTTTTCTGTACTGGCAAGAATTGTATCTTTATATATTGAACTCTTAATTGTATCTTTATAATCTCGCAAACTTTCATCCATATAATTTTTTAATTCTTGTTTAACAGCTTTCATTTCTCTATTGAAAGTTTTTTTTGTGATTTTTATTCCTGTAATTGGAACTGTTACAAATTCGAACATTGTTTTCCAATGTTTTGTAGAACCCATATACGTATAATCAACAATTTCATAATCTGTTGACGCATTTGCATATATTCCTTTTTGTTCTATTTCTTCCCATGCATTCTTAACTGTAAAATTAGGATGACTATCCATTAAAATATGTTCTAACAGATGTGAATAACCTAAAGTATTCGAATTTTCGAAAGCAAATCCAGTTTTTGTAACAAGCATCATATTAACAACAGATGCTTTTGGAATTTTTACAAGACAAATAGATAAACCATTTTTAAGTTTATAATATTTTGCTTTTTCACTCATATTATGTTAAATATTATTTATTATATAAAATAATAAATAACAAAAATTTTAAATTTGTTGTTCATGTTTTTTTTTATAAATAAAATAAACAATTATTCCTATTAGGATTATTAAAACACCTCCACTGATTCCTAAAATAAGTGGTAAAGAATCAGATTCACAATATTCTTCTGTTGGATATGGATTTGTTCCATATATTTCTCCTTTATAATCTGTTTCTTTATAGTATTCATCTTTCATTTTATTTAATATTTTTTCTGTATTTTCTTCATTACAATCTTTTTTAGATATTTTTTCATCACATACTGTAAAAACTTTTTCACTACTCATTCCAGATAGTTCATTAGATAATGAATATTGAATACAACACCTATTTTTTTTGTAATCAGTTATTTTATTTTCTTTGTCCTTAATCCTATAATATGGCACATTACATAAAGTCATTTATTATAATAAAATATAAAAATATTTTATTATGTTTCATAATTTACAACTCTCAATCTTCAATATTTTTAGATCTTGTAACAAACACAATAACAATCGAAAATAATGGTCCAAGTGGTAATAACAAAAGCATTACCGCAAAAGCTACAGATACATTATCCATATATTTACCATTTTGGATAATCAACCATATTGCAAATATTATGATTATTAAATCAATTATCCAAAATATTATCCCTTCATTACTTGTCGCAATTTCTACAACTGTTGGACGATTCATTACACCATTATCTGCAGATCTATCTACAGATCCATCTACAGATCTCCTATTTTGATATAATTCACGCAAACTTTTATAATTCTCTTTTTTTTGCTGTTTTAAGAAGCTTTCTATATCTTCTTTATTCTCATGATAAAAATTCATCAGTTCAATTATTGATCTCATTTTTATTATAATAAAAAAAATTTTTATAAATTTATAAAAATTTTTATCTATTTGTCGGTTTTTCATATTTCATCTCCAACACATCAAACAAATCTTTCTCTGATTTCAACTTTACTTTCTTCTTTGTTGTTGTTTGTTCTGCTGTTTTTTCCGTAGATTTTACAACAACCAACCCTTGATCACTCAATCTCATCCCCATACTCGCCGCTTTTGCTCTCATCTGTGTATTCAACTCCTTCGGACCTGTATGTGTTACCAATGCAGGCCACCAATTCTCTTTCTGCACCATATACACATCCAAATGATAAAATCTTTGTTTATCTTTAGTTCCTGTCAGAGTTCCCACTCCCATGAACTTCTTCTTATCAAGCGCCAATATCTCCACCACTATCCCAAATCCGATCAAGATTTCCACCAACTCTTGCAACGTAAATACCCCATTATTACATATCATCAAATCAACATCTCCAGACTCCGCTTTACCCCGTCTGTATGACCCTGCAGTAACCATATCATAACAGTCTCCCAATGTCTCTTGCATTATCTGATTTATTCTGTTTGTAACAGCTTCAATATACTTTCGTGGAATTCTTTCTTGCAATGGTTCCATGTAACGAATTCCAACCTTTTGTGCATGTGTAAGAATTGAGTTTTTCTTTTTTGATTCTTTGACCAATGCATTCATAGTGTGTATCTCATGTTCTTCATATAACTTTTTAGCATTTGCCGGACCAATCGCATAAACCTTCTGAAACTCTTCCAATGTTTGCTGTTTTGATGATTTCTTAGGTTTGGTTTTTCGAATTTCCTCTAATTCTATGATTTTACCAGTCTGAATCAACTCATCAATCTTGTTTGACATTTTTGGACCAATACCTTTTATTCCTGAAATTTCTTCAGCCGATTCAATATCTTCTGGCATGGTTTTGAAATATTG
>Ga0163180_10002540_pt1 | contig 10183 bp, 7 predicted proteins | sample AtlANTMetagenome_2_FD_109647 | JGI IMG/M metagenome (GOLD analysis project Ga0163180, IMG submission 109647) | Marine eukaryotic phytoplankton communities from the Atlantic Ocean - Atlantic ANT 4 Metagenome | ecosystem: Environmental > Aquatic > Marine > Oceanic | place: North Atlantic Ocean...
AGCGAAGAAGAAGGTGGCCGTAAGAAAGGTTTCAAGAGTGGCTATCGTCCTCAGTTCTACTTCCGTACAACTGATGTAACAGGTGCGATCACTCTCGACGCGAGCGTCAAAATGGTTCTTCCTGGAGACACCAATGTCGATATGGAAGTTGAGCTTATCAAGCCTATCGCAATCGAAAAAGATCTTAAGTTTGCGATCCGTGAAGGTGGTCGAACAGTCGGTGCGGGTACAGTAAGCGAAATCATCGATTAATTGTATATAAACGCATTATTCATTAATAGATGCCGCTTTATGCGGCATCTTTTATCTGAGGTTTTTCATGGACAATCGAAAATACAACATCGCTACATTTCTTGCTCTCGCATTTGTTGTGGCAGTTTGTTTTCAAGGAATCTCTGAAAATGTTTTGCTTCAGTCAGATGATTTTGGAGATCCCTTAATCTTTGGTCTGATTCACATGACTTTGCTTCTTTCCATCGTGGTTTTTGCGATTACTTTTTCCGTATTGAGTAAGATGGTTGCGGTTGTGCAATTCACAGATGAGGCATGGACAGAGTTAAGAAGTGTGACCTGGCCTGAAAAAGATGAAACCATTCGGTCCACAGTTGTCGTCATTGGCGTGACACTCTTTATTGCGTTTATGCTGGCGACATATGACTTTGTATGGACCAAAGTCGCTTCGGAAACCCTTTTCGGAAAAGAACAAACCGAAGAAGATAGAGGATAGAGCATGAGTAAAAAATGGTATGTGGTTCAGACATTGTCTGGGTCAGAGAAACGTGCACAAAAAGCATTGCTGAAATCAATTGAGAATGCTCCTGAATATATTCAGGTTCGGTTTGGCGAAGTCTTAATCCCTGAAGAAGAGATTACAGAGGTTCGCAATGGAGAGAAGAAAGTATCAAGAAGAATTAAAATTCCTGGATATATCTTTCTCGAGGTAGATCTTTCTAATGATCCAGACAATGAAGTTGAAATTTTGATTAAGGATACCAATCGTATTGTAGAGATCAAGAAAACTCCACTTCGCCAATCAGAATTGGATCAGCTTCGTGGCAAGGTTAAGAAAGAGAAAACCCAAACAAAAGTTCTGGTAAAATTCTCTGTTGGCGATTCCGTTCGGATTATCGATGGTGCTTTTTCTGGCATGACGGGGATCGTCGAAGAGGTCAATACAACACGACAACGTTTGAGAGTTAAGGTTAGCATCTTCGGAAGAATGACCTCTGTAGACCTTGAATACACACATGTGGTCGAAGGTGACAACACAAACAACAAATAGTCGCAAAAAAAATCTGTACATACACGCAAGTCTTGTTATAAGGCAAAGAACTTCAAACCGGTGGACATCAATTTGATTATTGAATGGTCGTAAAACCGAGTGCTAGAAGGAGGCTAAATGGCCAAAAAAATAAATAAAATTATCAAGCTTCAAATTCCAGCAGGAGCTGCCCGTCCAGGTCCTCCTATTGGTCCCGCTCTTGGTGGGGCTGGTGCAAATATTCCTCTCTTCTGTAAGGAATTCAATGCACGGACCCAAGCGCAAGCTGCAGAAAAGCTTATCATTCCCACTGTAATCACAGTATACACGGATCGATCTTTTAAGTTTGAATTGAAAACTCCACCTGTTCCTGTCTTGCTAAAAAAAGCAGCGGGTATTGAAAGCGGTTCTGGAGAGCCCAACAAGACGAAGGTTGGTCAAGTTTCAGAAGCAGACATTAAGAAGATTGCAGAATTGAAAATGCCTGATTTGAACACAGCAAAAGTAGAATCAGCAATACGAAGTGTTCGTGGAACTGCACGATCAATGGGAATTACTATCGTTTCATAATCTTTAATGGATTCGTCGCCCAGAATACAGGGCCTTGGGGGAGGGCGATAGGCGTCCAAATACCCCATGGAATCACATCGCTCATTATGAGCAGGGATAATTATAATGGCAAGAACGAGTAAAAGGTATACTGCTTTGCAAGATAAAGTAGATGCCAAGAAAAAATACTCAACTGTCGAAGCATTCACTACAGTCATAGAGCTAGGACGATCAGATTTTAAAGTAAAATTTGATGAGAGTGTTGATGTGGCAGTGCGTTTGGGCGTGAATCCCAAATATGCAGACCAACAAGTGCGAGGAGCCTGTCCTCTTCCGAATGGAACAGGAAAAGGCGTTCGGGTTTTGGTTTTTGCTGAAGGCGAAGCTGCTCGGCTCGCGAGCGAAGCCGGTGCCAATTTTGTTGGTGGTCAAGATTTAATTGATCAGATCAAAGGTGGTTGGACAGATTTTGATAAAGCCGTCGCAACCCGTGCAATGATGCCAAAAGTAGCGAGGTTTTTAGGTAGAATCCTCGGTCCAAGAGGACTGATGCCAAATCCAAAGATTGGTACAGTGGTGGAAGGAAACCAAGTTGGTGAAGTGGTTTCATCTCTGCAGAAAGGTAAGATTGATTTTCGTGTTGATAAGAACGGAATTATTCATACCTCAATTGGTAGAGTCTCTATGGACTCGGAGAAACTAGAGCAAAACTTTTTGGCTTTAATGAGCGCTCTTCTCCGTCTTAAGCCCGCATCTGCCAAAGGAACATATGTTCGAAGTATCACGGTCTCGACCACGATGGGACCAGGTATAAAACTTGATACTATAGATGCACAACGTCAAGCAGAGAGGTATTAATTATGACTATTCAAAGAACTAGCTATCCTCAAAAGAAAATCGATTCTTTGAATGAACTCAAAGGTCTGTTTGAAGCTGCACCTTTGATTGTTCTTGTGAACTATGAGGGTATTACAGTCGAAGATATCAACTCTATACGTCGCAAATTTGAAGAAAAAGGTATTACCTATTTGGTTGCCAAAAATAATATCGTCAAAAAAGCGATAGAAGGTACCGATAAAGATGGTCTCGCTCCTCTTCTCAATGGAATGACAGGACTTGTCCTTTCTAATGAAGATGGAATAGATGCTGCGAAGACCATTCGAAGTATCACAAAAGAAAGGAAGAAACTTCCTGGATTTGTTGTAAAAGGAGGTTTCTTTGATGGAACTCTCCTAGCATCGGATGTAGAAGTGAATAAGGTTGCAGACCTTCCAAGTAAGGAAGAGTTGCTATCTATGCTACTTCGAACAGTACAAGAAGGGCCTCGTCAGATTCTTGGAGTTATTCAAGGACCAGCACGGGATCTCGTCAATCTTATCAAAAACTATGAGCACAAACTTTCCGAAGCAGAGTAACTCCTTTGCTTCTCTTATTGAAACTATAAACGGAGGAATCCAGCATGTCTGTTACTCAAGAACAGGTTGTAGATTACATCAAAAACCTCAAACTTAGCCAAGTGAAAAGCTTGATCGAAACTCTCGAAAATGAACTCGGAGTCTCTGCTTCCGCACCAGTTATGGCTGTTGCTGCTGGTGGTGGCGCTGCTGGAGCTCCAGCAGAAGCCGCTGAAGAAAAAACAGAATTCGACGTTGTCCTTGCTGAAATTGAAGCAAAGATGAAGATTAAAATCATCAAAGAAGTTCGCGCTATTACCGGTGCCGGTCTCAAAGATGCAAAATCTATGGTTGAAAATCTTCCAGCTACTCTTAAAGAAGCTGTATCTAAGGATGCGGCCGAAGAAATTAAGAAAAAGATCGAAGCTGTTGGTGGCAAAATCGAGATCAAATAATCGATGTTTTGTATGGTGATGTCCGAATGTCTTTACTCAAAAGTATTCTTGGGCATCACCTTTATTTTTTGTCTTTATTTATGATAAGTTCTTTGGGCTATCTGTCCGAAGGCGTTTTTGTCTTTTCCATATTTTGCACCTTAGGAGCTTAGTGTGTCCACATCAAGTGATTCAAAATACCTTGCAAATAATTATCGGTTTCGCCATAGCTATGCAACAACACCCCCAAAAGAAGTAGACAATCTAATCAGCATTCAAACACAGAGCTATGCTGATTTTTTACAGGCCGGGATTCATGCTGAAAAGCGTGAAGATATCGGTCTGCAATCTGTTTTTACTTCGGTTTTTCCGATTAGTGATTTTAATGGAAAAGCAGTTCTCGAATTCTTGAACTATGAGTTACAAGAGCCAAGTAATGATGTAGATGAATGTAGAGAAAAGGGTCTAACTTATGCTGCGCAGCTAAAAGTAACGGTTCGAATGAATATTTTTGATCTCGAAGAAGAAACCAAAGAGCCGATCTTTTCTCATGCGCAAAAGCAGCAAGTATTCTTCGGTGATATTCCATTAATGACCGAGAATGGAACCTTTATCGTGAATGGAACAGAACGCGTTGTTGTCTCACAGCTTCACCGTTCTCCAGGTGTTTTCTTTAGCAATAAAATATCGAAGACCACTTTGGAGCAAAAAACAGTCCTGACAGCTAGGATTATTCCCAACCGAGGTTCTTGGATCGATTTTGAATTTGATACCAAAGATCGTTTGCATGTTCGGATTGATAGAAGGAAAAAGCTTCCTGCGATTTATTTGCTCTTGGCCCTTGGCTATGACATGAAGCAGCTCTTGCGATATTTTTATCCAACAGACCGTTTTCTTGCAGCACGTGAGATACAAAATGTAACAGAAGATCAAATAAAAGCGTTGGAGTCGTTGGAGGAGAAGTTCTCCTTGGAAGAGAAAGTTGCAGAGCTATCGATTTTACATAGTGTAATTGCACAGTGTCGCTTCTTGAACAGCCAGAAAGCAAAGCTTGAAGCGTTGAGAGAAAAAGAAGAGAACGAGCTGACTCCGAAACAAAGAAAAGAGCGATCACAGCTCGAAAAGCAGATCCATGATGCTTCTTATATTGCAGAAGATGTTTTTCAGATTTTACGAAGAGCCACCCCCAAAAATAAAAATCCTTTTGAAGCAGAGAAGGGATTTTGGATCAAGCGAACAACCAAGGAAACCTTGTCAAAAGGTTTTGCTTCCTTTGAATACAATTATGAAGTAGAGCAAAATGGACGATATCGCCATAAGTTTATTAGCAAAGGGAAGAAGTTCAAAAGCAATAACATTATGCACTTGGAGCAATTAAATCGCTTTTATATCGAACGATACACGATGCTTGGAAAAGAATACGAGCAGCGTATTATTGATATCCCTTCAGCCATTACCGAAGTGGTTCGATCAGCAGAGCCGTATTTGTATTCTGCAGTTGATATTGTCAATGAGGATGGTGAAATTGTCATTCCATTCAATACAGCTCTGACACAAGAGGTTGTAGATAAAGCTCTTGAAGAAGGTATCACCGACTTTACAGTTCTCTTTATCGATGGTGTTTTCTCTGATGATTCTTTACGAGAAGCTTTTGAAACAGAGGCGGCAAAATTAGCGGTATTACGCGAAAAGAAAGAGCGTGAAGAGGAACGGATTAAGGAGCGTAATCCGACATATGAAGAGAAATCTTTTAGCGATCGAGAGCTTGCGATTTTGGAGATCTTTCAAAAGATGCGTCCCTCAGATCCGGTCAATCTAGAGACGGCAGAGAAATTATTCAGATCGCTTCTTTTTGATCCCAATCGCTATGATCTGTCGACTGTTGGTCGAATAAAAGTAAATCAGAGGCTGTACTCCATCAAGGAGCAGCAAGCATCTCACAAGATTGAATCAGCGGTTTCATCTGCGAAGCATCTTGCACGAACCTTAATGGAGCGTAGTTTGCGAGAGTCTATTCGCGAGCTCAAAGAAAGTACCAAAGTCACAAGAACAGCAGCCTTTCAACTATTGGAAGAGGATATCTCTGATCGTATAAAAGAAGCGGAAGTGTGCAAGGAAAATACAGACAGAGCTGGCCACGAAGAAAGTCATCTTACAGCAGGTAAGGTGCTGAAAGAGCTCTTGAAAATGCAAAAATCTGTACATGCAAAGAAACATAAGGATCTCATCAACACATATAATGAGACGCACGAGAAGTTGACTGGTTGGGCAAAAGAGCTCATCATTTCAGCCAACAATCGTCAAACTTTGATAATGGCCAAAGAAAATCTCTGTCCATTTTCAAGCGAGAGAACCTTACAGCATAAGGACTTACTGCGTGTTATCCGATACCTCTATGACCTGAAAAGCCGTCGAGAAGGTGCGGAAATAGATGATATTGATCATCTTGGAAATCGAAGGGTTCGGTCTGTCGGAGAATTGTTAGTCAATCAATTCCGTATCGGTTTGGTTCGTATGGAGAAAGCGATAAAAGAGCGCATGAGCTTGGGAGAAATTACCAATATGGCTCCCAACGACATCATTAATGCGAAGCCCGTAACGGCTATAATTAAAGAGTTCTTTGGTGCCTCTCAGCTCTCTCAGTTTATGGATCAGACCAATCCGCTTTCAGAGATCACACATAAGCGTCGTCTCAGTGCTCTTGGGCCAGGTGGATTAACGCGAGAACGTGCTGGTAATGAAGTCCGAGATGTTCATACAACTCATTATGGTCGTATCTGTCCGGTAGAAACACCAGAAGGTCCGAATGTTGGTTTGATTGCAAGTTTGGCATCCTATGCTCGTGTTAATGAATATGGGTTTATCGAAACCCCCTATAGAAAGTGTATTGATGGTGTCATTCAAGAGTCATCAGAGTATTATTCTGCCTTGAATGAAAAAGGGAAGACGATATCACAGGCGGCTATCAAATTTGATGACAGCAATACAATCACAGCGAAGAGCGTTATTGTTCGTCAAGATGGTGATATTAAAATCGTAGCACCGAAGGATGTAGATCTTATCGACTTAAGTCCGAATCAGATGGTATCGGTTGCTGCTTCTTTGGTTCCGTTCCTTGAAAATGATGATGCCAACCGTGCTCTGATGGGTGCGAACATGCAGCGTCAAGCGGTTCCTCTGATCAAATCAAGAGCACCATTGGTCGGAACCGGTATGGAGCGATTTGTTGCTCGTGATGCTGGTGTGACCACAACCGCCAAGCGCGATGGTGTCGTTACAGATGTGGATGCAACTCGTATTGTTGTACACGCGGATGCGACCTCTGGAAATATCGGTGGTGATGTTGATATTTACAACCTGACCAAATTTCGTCGTTCGAATCAAAACACATGTATTAATCAACGTCCTTTGGTTAATATCGGTGATCGCGTTGAAAAGGGTCATATTATTGCGGATGGACCTGCGACAGAAGTTGGAGAGCTTGCTCTTGGACAGAATGTGATTGTGGCTTTCATGCCTTGGCAAGGATATAATTTTGAGGATTCTATTCTGCTATCAGAGCGCTTGGTTCAAGATGATGCCTATACATCCATTCATATTGAAGAATATGAAGTTTCCGCTCGAGATACGAAACTTGGAAAAGAAGAGATCACCAGAGACATTCCAAATATTGGTGAAGAAGCCCTGCGCAATCTCGATGATGCAGGGATTATCAAAGTGGGATCATTTGTAAAGCAAGGTGATATCTTGGTTGGAAAAGTGACACCGAAGGGAGAATCTCAGCTCTCACCAGAAGAAAAGCTTCTTCGTGCCATCTTTGGTGAGAAAGCCGGAGATGTAAAGGATACATCGCTCAAAGCAAAGCCGGGTGTTCAAGGTGTTGTTATGGGAGCGCAGGTTTTTGCTCGTGAAGGGATCGAAGCCGACTCTCGTGCGATTGAAATCATGGAGGAGACCTGCAGAAAAATCGATAGAGACCTACAGCAAAATATCAAAATCATTAAGCAGTCTGCCATGCGTCAGATGAGCAAAATGTTGATCGGCTATGCAGCAGATCTTCCTCTAGAGGTTGATGGCGAAGTTCTTATTGATCAAGGAGAGGAATACACCACAGAAAATCTTTCCGCAGTACCCTTTGCAAACTTCTCTGAAGTTACAATATCAGATTTAGATAACGGTCCTGCAATTGAAGGTGAAATCTGGAAAATCGCCGACAAGGTTGAGGAGCGTATTCAAGAGGTCAAAGAACGCTTTGAAGAAAAGAAATCTCGCCTTCGCAAAGGAGATGAGCTGAACCCAGGTGTCATTAAGATGGTCAAGGTGTATATCGCGATCAAGCGCAAGTTACAGGTCGGAGATAAAATGGCGGGTCGTCACGGTAATAAAGGGGTTGTATCTCGGATTATGCCGGTTGAGAATATGCCGTATCTAGAAGATGGAACCCCTGTAGATATCGTTCTAAACCCATTGGGTGTACCGTCTCGTATGAATGTCGGTCAGGTTTTGGAAACACATCTTGGCTGGGCTGCTCGTGGTATGGGTGTTCGCATTCAGAGTATGATCGAGGAGAAACAAAGAGAAATTGTTACCGAGCTCAAAGAGACACTCCAAGCTGCCGGTGAACTGCCCGATTATCTTCGCTCAGCCTCATTGAAAGAGATGACAGAGTTTCTGCAAAAAGAAGATAAGAAAGAGTTGATTAAGCGTCATGATAAGGCTGCACAACAGCATTGTGAAGAGCTCCGAACCTATATGCTACAAGTATACAAGGATACTGGTGATATGGAGAGCTTCCTGAATACTGCTTCCTATGATGAGCTGAAAGCTCTTGCCGCAAAATACAAGAATGGGGTAACCGTTGCAACACCGGTATTCTCAGGTGTGAGAGAGGATCGAATACGTACAGGTCTTCAGCTTGCTGGCTATGATGAGGATGGTAAGACCGTTCTTTATGATGGTAGAACGGGTGAGCCTTTCCAAAATCGTGTAAATGTTGGTGTCATGTATGTGCTAAAACTCCATCATCTCGTCGATGAGAAAATTCATGCACGAAGCATTGGGCCATACTCTTTGGTTACGCAGCAACCTCTTGGTGGTAAAGCGCAATTTGGTGGTCAGCGTCTTGGTGAGATGGAGGTATGGGCTCTTGAAGCCTATGGTGCCGCCTACACACTTCAAGAATTTCTTACCGTCAAGTCAGATGATGTACAGGGTCGTACAAGAATGTATGAGTCGATTGTCAAAGGAGACAATGTTTTGAAGGCAGGTCTTCCAGAAAGTTTCAATGTTTTGATCAAGGAGCTCGAAGCTCTTGCATTGAAGGTTGAGCTTGATGATCCAGGAGACCCGTTCTAGGATAAAAAGTTCCAAGAGTGGATGCTAGAGGATAACAGCATCCAACCTTATTTATTGTTTTATAATTTTTCGTACTGTTATACTTCCGGAGAGAATCGTGTCAGAGATAAGTGCACAAGATAGACTAGAAGATCCAAGCAAAATCAAGGTCGTAAAAATCGGACTTGCGTCCCCAAAAGAAATTAAACATCGCTCAAGTGGAGAAGTAAAGAAGCCTGAAACCATTAACTATCGAACATTCAAACCAGAGAAAGATGGTTTGTTCTGTGCGCGTATTTTTGGTCCTGTAAAGGATTGGGAGTGCCTATGTGGAAAATACAAGCGCCAAAAGCATCGTAATATCACCTGTGAAAAATGTGGTGTACAGGTCACTCTTTCTAAAGAACGACGAAAGAGAACCGGTCATATTGAGCTTGCAGATCCTGTAGCACACATATGGTTTATGAAGAGTCTTCCCAGTCGTATTGGGAATCTTCTTGATGTCTCTCTTCGAAATCTTGAAAATGTATTGTACTGCGATGCATTTATGATCTCTGACATCAATGATGATGTTGTGCGTCAAAAAGAGGACGAGTATGTTCGTAACTACGATGCAGCCAAAAAGGAAAAAACACTTTCCGATCGAGAGCTAGAAGAGCTTAAGGCACATCGCGATTTACTTCGCAGTGTGAAGGTCGGTGTGATCATTTCAGAAGATGAGCAATATCTATTAGAGGAGATCTTCTCTGATACACCTGATGTCATTAAAACCGGTATGGGTGGAAAGGTCATCAGTGAACGTCTTAAGACGATGGATATTTCTTCGGAAGCGCAGCGTCTTCGCCAAGAACTACGTAGAATCGCTCTTGATCCTCTTTCGGCAGCGACTCAGCGTCGCTATACAAAGCGCCTTAAGGTTCTCGATGCGTTTCTCGATGTACATGGAAACCCAAAAGAGAATCATAGACCGGAATGGATGATGCTCGAGGTTATTCCGGTCATTCCTCCAGATCTACGTCCATTGGTTCCTCTTGATGGTGGTCGTTTTGCGACCAGTGATCTCAATGATCTGTACCGTCGTGTGATCAATCGAAACAATCGTTTGCGTAAGTTAAATGAACTGTCTGCTCCAGAGATCATCATTCGAAATGAGCGTAGAATGCTACAGGAGTCGGTTGATGCGCTTTTTGATAATGGTCGCCGAGGTAAGA
>Ga0163180_10002541_pt1 | contig 10179 bp, 11 predicted proteins | sample AtlANTMetagenome_2_FD_109647 | JGI IMG/M metagenome (GOLD analysis project Ga0163180, IMG submission 109647) | Marine eukaryotic phytoplankton communities from the Atlantic Ocean - Atlantic ANT 4 Metagenome | ecosystem: Environmental > Aquatic > Marine > Oceanic | place: North Atlantic Ocean...
CTTCCAGTTCCGGGGGCGGCTCCTCTTCCTCCTCCGGCGGCGGAGGCTCTTCCTCGAGTTCAACGATCTCGGGCGCGGCATATGCCATCGCCACCTCGTCGACGTCGCGCGACGGACCCGGAGCTTCGCCCATCAACTGCGCCAGACCGATGGCGAAGAAGAGCGCCAAAGAGAAAGCCACTCCCACGACGGCTCCCAGGATCGAGTCCCTGCGCTCAGCATGGGTCGTCTGCTTCTCCCGCTCCATGACTTCCTCAGTCGTCCCGCGTAGAGAGACTGATCTTTGTGGCCCCCGCGTTCTTCATCTCGCTCCACAGATCAGAGAAGACACCGTGGGCCGCCTTTGCGTCCGCTTCGATGATCACGGGCAACGAGTTCTCGCTCAGCAGTTGCCGGACCCGCGCGCCCACGCCTGCGACGCTCATCTCCTTCCCCCCGTAGACGATCCTGCTGTCCGCAGAGACCGCGACGATGATGCTGTTCTTCTCGAGTCGCGCATCGACCGTGGCATCCGGCTCGAAGATCTCGATACCGGGCTCTTCGACGAACACCGTCGTCACGATGAAAAAGATGAGCAGGATGAAGATGCAATCGATCATCGGAGAGAGGTTGATCTCGGTCTCCGACTCGGTCGTCTCCAAGACACTTCGCCGCGCCACGTCTAGTTCACCGTACTGAAGGTGAGCTGTTCAGCGCCCGCCCTACGGGCGGCGTCCCAGACCAGAACGAAGGTTCCGTGATCTGCTCTCTCATGTGCACGAATCACGACCGCTTCGTCGCCATCGCTAAGCGAAGACTGAACCCGCTCAACCACTTCCGCAACGCCGATTTCCCGCGAGCCGAGTAACACCTTATTGTTCGCGGTGATCTCGATCATCAGATTCGACTTCTCTTCCGCGGACGGAATCGCAGCCGCATCGGGCTTATTCACCCGAAGCCCCTTCTCCTGGACGAACACCGTCGTCACGATGAAGAAGATGAGCAGGATAAAAATGCAATCGATCATCGGAGAGAGGTTGATCTCGGTCTCCGCGTCATCTTCGGCAAGGCGTCGTCGCGGCATGTAATCAGCCCTCCAGTTTCAGGTAGCCAAGGGTGAGACTCTCGAGGCGTGCGAACTGCGCCTGTAGTTGGTGTCGCTGGCGCTGCACCAGCATCACGAAGAACAGGCCGGGCAACGCGATCGTCAAACCCGTCTGAGTCGTCACGAGAGCCTCCGAGATACCCGCCGCAACGACTCCGGTGGTCTCGTTCCCACCACTCGTCGAGATGCCGAGGAACGTCTGCAACATCCCCAACACGGTCCCGAGCAAGCCGAGCAGAGGTGCCGCCGCAACCAGCGTGCCAAGGAAGCGCGTCCGGCGGTCGATCATCGCGAGCGTCGCCCCCTGGATCTCTGCAAACCGCCCGCGCACATCTTCTGTGGTCGACGCCGTGTCTTGCGTGTATCGGATCACCTCGGCCACCCGACCGTCCGCGGATGCGGGTGAGCGAACCCACTCCCACCAGTGCAGCTCACTTTGCCGATCGAACATTACCCGCCGGACGTAGAGACCAAGCTGGAAGACCTGGCCGTAGAGCAACACGGAAAGCACGAACAGCGGGATCATGACCCAGCCGCCGCTCTGCCAAATCGCCAGGATCTCACTCATCGTTGCGCATTCCCCAACTTCGACCCGCTCTCGTTTGCTGCGAGGGTCGAGACGCCGTTGACGAAAGCCACGGACATCTCCTCGAGGAGACCGAGCTTGCGCTTTGCCATGCGAGACAGCGCACCGTGGAGGATCAGCGTCGGGATCGCGACGATGAGTCCGAGCGCAGTCGTCACCAGCGCCTCCGAGATGCCCGACGAGAGGCTCTTCGCGTCACCGGTCCCAAAGATCGTGATCAGCTGGAACGTTTCGATCATGCCAATGACCGTCCCGAGGAGGCCAAGCAACGGCGCCGCTGCAGCAGTGATCGCGAGAAACGGCAGGAACCGTTCGAGACCTGGCCGCACCCGAAGGATCGTCTCGAACAGGAGTTCTTCCAGCACGGCGCGGGATTCGTGTGCGTGGTCGACGCCCGTCGTCAGCATCTCGGCGGAGACACCGTCCAGTCGACCGGCTTGCCAGGCTGCAGCTTCGACATTGCCCTTTGCGAGCTCGCCCAGGACGACATCGACCTCTCCGGGCGGTGCGACCTGAAAGGAGAGGATCTCGTAGGCTTTGAAAGCGGTCAGCAGCAACGCGGTCAGACCAAGCGCGATGATCACGGCACCGACCGGACCACCCTGCTCTGCGTACTGGGCAAGGGTCTTGCTCGCCTGGGCCTTTTTTAACGCCTTTCCGAGTGTCGCATCAAAGGGCAGCTCCGCCGTCCCGGTTTGGCTGAGCTGCGCAACGCGACTCCCGTAGTCGCCCGGAAGCGGGACCACAACCGGCAGGGCAGCGTTGAGTTGAGTCTCCACGAGCCCCGCAACACTGCCGTCCTCACTCGCGAAGTAGGTGGTCGGTCCAAACGACACGAAGGTGCCGTCCTCGACTACCCCGTCTGGACTTAGAGCCTGCCCCGCGTAACGACGGCCACCGAGCTGGCCCTGCATCCGACCGATCGCCGCCTCGACGACGCGCAATTGGGCATCGCGCTTCCCAGACGCATCGAGATCAACATTTCGTTCGGCCAAGCGCGCCGCCGTCGTTCGCTCCTCGAACTCTGGCAGCTCACTGAGATCCAGCCTCGCCTCGAAGTTTCGAACGAACTCACTGAGGCGACTGCGAACGAAGTCGTCCTGGGTCTCGAGAGCCTCGACCTGCGCCCGCAACGAGGTCAAGTCGAGATTGCGGCTATCATGTAGCTCGTAGAGCCTTGCTCGCTCCCGGCGGAGCCCGAGCACTTCACGTTCCAGCTTCGAGACCGAACGAGAGAGCGGCAACTTCTCCTTTGCGATCTCGCCCCGGCCGGCCGACAACTCCTGCAGCGCCCCCTCTAACCGCGCGTCAACATCGCCCTGCGCCTGCTGGAAGTCTTGCGCTCCCGCGGATGCAACGAACAGCAAGAACCCCAGACCCAACAGAACGACGATGCCGATCGGACGACACTGACTCACCATGATTCCACCGTCGCGGGCAGGGAGACGAATTCGATCACGTCCACGTTGCCTTCGTAGATGTCGAGGAGAAAGCGAGCACGCTCCGCGAGATCCCTTTGGTTCTCAAAGCTCCAGCCGTCAGCCGTGGGTCGTCCGATTCCGGCGGTGTCCCCGACAGAGGCCGCGAAGACGGCCTGAGCGAGCCCCCAATAGAGAGTCCGAACCTGCACCTCGCGGCCGCCCTCCGCCGGTCGCGTTTCACCGACGAAGGTGGCCGTCCCATTGAACTTCTCGACCTGAACGAGAACGCCGAGGACGTTGAGTAGCCGCTGACCCAGCGGCGCGTCCGATGCCGCCGGCTCCGACGGAATCTGAACCAGGAGCGGTTCCAGCTTCTTTAGAAGAGGAGCAGGAAGCGCATCGGTCAGCTCCAACAGACTCATCTCCATCCCGGCGATTTGTTCTGCGAGCGTCCGGCTAGCGCGTTGAAATTCGCCGCGCGCGAGCAACAAAGCTCGACGCTCGTCGTCCGCTGCCGTCGAGGTACGCTCGAGTCGTTCGATCTCCTCCCGGAGATCCTGACGTTCCTGCCTCAAGAGGTCGCGCGTCGCCTCCAACGCTTCCTTGTCCAGCTCCCAGTCGGTTTGCTCTTCCGACAGGATCTGTCGAGTCTCGACCCACTTCGCGAGCTTCGATCGGAAATCGTCGACCGAGTTCTGCCCCGCGGCCTCGCCGCCCAGCAGGAACACCAAGGCAATCACAAGCCAGGTCCAACGGAATGAGGCGAAGCCGGATTGCGCCATTGGGGGGGGCTCCTGAATCGACCGAGTGCCCACCCAACTCCAAAAATTGGTCGGGGCGACTCGCGTGATGGACGTACGGTAACCGTGGCCGCGGGCCTTCCCGTGACTCGACCGTGACATTCTCGTGAACCAGAAGACGAAACCTTCACCAGGGAACTAAACCAATGCCAGCCTTCAGACGTTCGAGGCCGAAAGTGCTTCTAGTTCCGGCGTTCGCGCCTCGGAGGAGCGACACGAGGCCTGGCGGCGGGCGTGACGAAGGACCCAAACATCAAGGTCCTGCTCCGCCCCGACCTCAGCAAGGTGGGTCACGACGGTCTCGAAGATCTGCTCGCAGAGCAACTCGGCCTCCGCGGGGGACTGCGACCGTCTTTCGCAGAAGCGGTAAATCCTAGGAAAGTAGATCTCGTAGAATTCGAGAAAGGCTTCTCTCGACCCTTCGAGAACCCCTACTACAAGCTGTCGCCTCGTCTCCATGCAGGTTCTCCTCCCCGTCGAACTGTCGCCCAAAGCGGGCGACGCGTGCGCCACGTTACGGAGGAAACCGTAAGAATGAGGGGCTTTGGCTTCTCGAAATCTCGACGCATCGAACGCCCAAACTTCACCGAATCGACACATCGCTGGGGTTAGATCTCGTGACATCGAGCGCAGCACGGTGCGCGTTCATGGAGAACCTTCGCGGTGAACAAGACAGTCCTAATCGCCGACCCCGATGTCTCTCTTCGGGAGAAGGTCGCGGAGAAACTCACGGGAGATCAACTCGGCGCGCTGCATGCCGAACTCGGCAGAGACGCGCTCTTAACTGCACGCGAGAGCCAGCCAGACCTCGTGCTCGCAGAACTGATCCTGCCCGACATCACGGGGCTAAGCCTCTGCCGTCAGATCCGAGAAGATCCCAGGACCGAGAGCATCCCCGTGGTAGTGATGAGTCACCATGCCGGCGAGATGGATCGCATCATCTCGTTCGAGATTGGCGTCGACGACTTCGTAGCGAAGCCATTTTCAGCTAACGAACTCGCCGCGCGCTTGCGCGCGATCTTGCGAAGACCCAGAACCCAGATCGAGCCGCCCCCCGCACTGGATGCCGCCCCCACGCCATCGACCCACCTGGCGAACTCGATTCAGGTCGCGGGGGCAGTCGTCGATGCAACCCATCGCGAGCTCCAGATCCTGCAAGAGTTGCAGCGCGAAGAGGGGCGCGTGGTACGGCGCGAGGAACTGCTGCGCCGCCTCTGGCCTCCGGAAGCGAGCGCCACACCGCGCACGATCGATGCCCACATCAAGAGCTTGCGGAGGAAACTCGGCGAGGCCCGGAATTGCATCCACACCGTTCGAGGAGCCGGTTACCGCTACGAAGAAATGGAAAGGAAAGAGTGATGCCCTGGAGCAAGTCAGAGAACAGCAGCCGCCGCACTCGCCTGCCGTTCGCGATCAACAGACTGGCTACCGTTCCCCTTGCCGTTCTTTTGGCAGGAGCGACGCCCCAGGGGGAACCAACAAACCAGGACGTGCCGCGCGCAGCGTACCCTAGTGTGGAGAACATCCTCGAACTCGAGGCGCTCTGGCCCTATCGCGTCAAACTCACTCGCGAGTGGAAACCTGTCGGGGAAGAACGAGCGCTGCGAGCCTCGACTCCCGGCGTTCTCATTCGAGTAGAGGAATCGGGCCTCGCACGCATCGACTTCTCTGCCGGCGGCGTTCACACGGTCCCTGTCGACCACACGGACCTGATCGAGCGAGCCAACGCCATTCGCAGGAACGACTCGAGCAAGCGCGCTGCGAATTACGCGCACGCCATCGGCCCTCGCCTGATCGACGTAACGACCCAGCGCGTAGCGGACATGGTCGAGATCTCCTCGGCGACCGGCTTCCTCAGTTTCGCAGCCGACCCGAACTCAAGCGACTTTCCGGAACTCGCGAAGCGCCTGCGCTCACTCGAATCTCTGAACGGCTTTCGGACCGTGCTGTTCCCGATCGGCGAGTCGGACAACGACGCCATCCTGACGACGCTCGAACGCGAGGACTGGCCCATCTCATTCGTGATGGAAGAGTACTCCGAGGCGTACGCCCGCGGGTTGATGTCGAGCATGGCGCTGCCGCGCTTCGCTCTCCATTCCCCTCAGGGTCGCTTACTCCTGGAGTCCCAGTGGACCGACACGCTTCCGACCGATCTGTCTGAAGCAATCCGTTCCTACGTGGAGGCTCGTAAAGCCTCCGCGCGCGCCCCGACCCAACGCACCGCTGACTGAAAGCCATGAACGGGCCACCGCATCCGCATACGGCCTAACGAGGATCTACTAGACCATGATGACCAACGAACGAAACGATGCAGGACGCGTATCCGCCGTCGCCCTTGGCGCGGCCTGCCTCCTAACGGCGAGCCTGGCGCAGGGCGAGACCACAGTGGCGGGCTGGGACTTCTCCCAGTATCTCGGCGCTGGCGCACTGTCGACCGACGGCCTCTCCCTCTCGACATCGTTGCCCGCGAACTACTCGGACTTCGACCCGACCTTCGGCGCGGGCGCCGAGTCCGCAGCATTCGGCACGATGTATAACGACGGCACGCACGGCTCGACGGCTACCACCGGGGCTTTCCAGCCCTATCTCCCAACCAGCGGTGTCATCACCCTAAACTTCAACGCGCCAGTCAACGGCGTCCCGTCGGGCGACGTGGCCTTTTGCGGCGGCATCGAGTACTTGGCCGGGTGCGTAATCCAGAACTCGGAGTTCCCCGACCGCCCCGCGCCGGCTCAGGACGTTTCGATCATCAGCCTCGAGCCCCACAACTTGGTCTTCGAAGCCGACCTGTCGTCGCTGCCAAGCCGTCCTGGGGGAACCGAGTGGTCGCTGAGTTTCGCGGGCAAGACACAGTCCAGCGGCACGAGCGACGTCATCATCGACTTCCACGACGGATCGAGCTTCAACCTCAACGTGGCGACCGCAAATCTGACGGCCTCCGAGAACGTCTTCGCGGTACCCCTCGGGCAGAGTTCGGCGGACACCGTCCTCGTCCGGCTAGTCTTCCCTGCGAGCTCCGCTCCTGGCACCGAGCCCATCATCGATAACCTCGTGATCACGCTGCCAGAGCCCGGCACCGCCGGCACCGTAGCCGCGCTGCTGACCCTGAGCGTGCTGGCACGCCGCCAGCGCAACGCGCTGCGGGCCTGAGCCCACCGCGGGCCCCGGACCACCGGGGCCCGCGCCTCCCGCCCCTACCCCCCTCAGACTGGCCGAGAGCACGCCCCCCGCGGTCCACGCTACGCGAGGCTAGGGCGCACCCACCTTCTTGCCCTCGGACATCCTCGCCAGGTTTCGGCGTGCGGCGACGAGTTTCGGATCGAGCGCGATCGCCTGCCGATAGCGGGCGGCCGCTTCCGCGGACCGGCCCGCCCGCGCCAAGGCTTCACCCCAGGCATTGTGGTTGACGGCATCCTCCGGCCAGAGCTGGTGAGCCCGCTGGTACTGCGCAAGGGCCTCTTCGAGCTGATCCATCTGGAGCAGCGCGTTGCCGAGGTTCGTGTGAATGAACGCCGTGTCCGGCTGGAGCTCGAGCGCTTGGCGGTAGTGCCGCGCCGCCTCGCCAAACCGACCGAGGCGTTGGAGCGAGTTGCCGAGGTTTACGTGCGCGCCCGGGCCGGTCAGCTTCGGGTTGAGCGCCAGGAGCCGCTCGAGCACCTCGACCGACTCCGCGCTCGCGCCCACCTCTCCGAGCAGGTATCCGAGGTTCAACAACGCGGCTTCATAAGTAGGAAGGATCACGAGCGCCTCGCGGTACTTGTCGATCGCCTCACGCACTCGCCCCTGCTCGGAAAGCAAAACCGCCGTATTGTAGAACCAGGTCGCATTGCGCTCGAGGGGCCGACTGCGGCGCCGCGCTACAACCTCCTCGAAAGCGCCGCGATCCAGGGCCGGGGGGGCCTCCACTGCACCGCTCGCCTCGATCGCCCGGGCCACGTGCCAGGCGATGAGCTCGTGACCGGCCCGGGTCGGGTGTACGTAGTCTTCGATCCATTCGAGCCCAACGAGCCCGTTCGCGCTGCGCTGCCGAAACAAGGCGTCTACATCGACAAGGGGGACGCGCTCCTCTGCCGCGACCTCACGAATGGCTCGGTTGATCGCGGAGGTACGCCGAATCGGCGACGCGTCACGATCCGCTGCAGCCTCGTATGCAGCGGCGGCCTCCTCGAACCGGCCAGCACCCTCGAGCGCCTGCCCCAACGCGAACTGCGTGGCTGCGTGCTCTGGCACCAAGGCCACAGCACGCTCGAGATATCGAGCCGCCCGTACGAAGCGCCCCTCTCGGAGTTCCCGATCCCCCGCCTCGACGGCCGACGCCCACTCTGCTTGATTCGGTCCCCGTAACGCAGTTCCACTCGCCGACGCCTCGGGGCGCCACTCGCTCAAGTTCGCGGGCACCGTACACAGAACGACGGCGACCCCGGCGTCACGGGCACGCTGGACCAAGAGCTGTAGCCGACGACGAAAAGCAGCTGAGACCTCTGCCTTCTCTCCTTCGCTAAACCGGCGTGACTCGTCGCGCGCCACATCCATCCCGACCGAGAATGACGGTTCCCTCGGGGCCGAACCGAGACGCTCCGAAAGAGAAAGCAGCAGCGTGTACAGGCGCGAGTGGGCGAGGGCATAGTCCAGCCGTTCGCGCGCGGCGTTGCGCTCTTCGAGCTCAGTAAAGAACGCCGGCTCGATGAACTCGTTATGCCCGCTATAGATCACGAATACATCGGGTTCGTAACCGAGCAGCTCGTCGGCAACGAGGCTGACCCGGTGCATGGCGTACGAGGTCCCGGCGGCGTTGACCGCCTCGATCGTCCGCTCCGGGTGCACCTCCGCCAAGGCTTCGCCCACGATGGCAGGAAAGGCGGCCTCTGCCCCCCAGGGAAAACCGAACGCGCTCGAGCCCCCGAGACCGAAGATACGGAAGCCGTTCGCGGGCTTCTCCGCGAGGAAGGACTGGTCGTTGAACGTGTGGAGCGTGTTCGCGGGCGCCGTTCGGTACCGATCGGCCTCGCGCTCGTAGACGTGAACGAGCCCTGAGAACCCACGCGAGGGGTCTTCACGCTCGATCAACGGCGCGACCCCAATCGCCGCAAGACCGAGCTCACCGGCGGCGAAGAACATGAGATAAGCCGATCCACCGAACAAAAGCTTCTTTTGCCAGGAGAGGTCCGAGCGGGTCTCTCGCCCGCGCCTCTCCGAGCGCGCGGTCTGCTTCCGACGCTTTCCGGAGCTCCCGGTCTGGCGAACACGCTTGGTTCTGTTCTTGTTCTTCGGCATATGCCCTCTTCCAGGGACCAGACACGACAGGAACGTCGCCTCGACATCTTGCCACCGTGGAGCGTACTGGCGGGGATGGGGTCGATTCTGTGAAGAGCCCACGAAGTTTGTGGCCCTCCCCAACTGCCCGGAATCGCTCGGCTAGGATCGGCGAGTCATGTTCGGTATCCGCCCCACCGTCTGGATCGCCGTTGGAGTGCTGCTCGCCTGCAGCAATTTCATCCTGTGGCCCCCCCCCTGGGAGAGTTCCACGCAAGCAATGAGAACCTCCGGACACAGCCCATCGGTGCGCCCCTCCACTGAGGAGGGGGAGCACGATGCGCGAAGCGCCGCGGAGAGCCTCCCGCTCGATCCCACATGCACAGGAGCCACAGCACAACCCCGCCCCTATGATGCAGCAGGCGACCCCTCGGGATCCGCTACGACGCTGCGAGCGGACACAGCGAGCGGGGGCACCGCGAGCTCCGGCGATCAGGCCACGCAGCGAAGCGACGCGAACCTCAGAGCCAACTCCGCTCGTTCGGACCAGCGAAACGCCTCCGCCGTCCCCGCCACACCATCCACCTTCTCTTCCACAGTCGGAGGCCTCGAAAGCGCGCTCCCGGACGAAGCCACCCTCTCCTCCTCGGCCGGGGAGCAAGACACGCGCGCCGCGCTAGAGCCAATCGACACCGAAGCGGGCGCCGTAGCCGCGCGAGACTGGCGTGACTCACCCCAGGAGTTCGCCGGTCGGCTCGATCCCCGGTTCGAGACAGGAGATCCGTTCGTCGACCTGCTCGTGCGCCGGCGTGTTTGGGGGGAACCGTCGCTGCTCGAGGACCCGGCCCGGATGGAACTCTTGATCGATTTGGCACAGGACACAACCCGGCGGCTCGGCCCAGGCGAGGGCGATTTCTTGCTCCAGTACGGGAGCCCTTCGCACACCGCGACCGGCCAGGTGCGCGCCTTCATGCAGACTCCGATCTGGCGCCCAGGGGAGAACTAATGAAGGACCGCGTAGCAGTCGCCGGGCCC
>Ga0163180_10002542_pt1 | contig 10176 bp, 6 predicted proteins | sample AtlANTMetagenome_2_FD_109647 | JGI IMG/M metagenome (GOLD analysis project Ga0163180, IMG submission 109647) | Marine eukaryotic phytoplankton communities from the Atlantic Ocean - Atlantic ANT 4 Metagenome | ecosystem: Environmental > Aquatic > Marine > Oceanic | place: North Atlantic Ocean...
CCTCGTCGGTCGGCCCAAGCTCCCAGAGATGCGTGCTGAGCGGCTCGAGCTCCCTGATGGAGACTTCCTCGATCTTAACTGGCTAGATAGCAGCTCAGCGCAGGCGCCCATCGTCTTCATCTTCCATGGCCTCCAAGGCTCCGTCGATTCTCCCTATGTAGGAAGGAGCCTCAACGCACTGAAAGAGCGTGGCCTACGCGCCCTCTTCGTTCACTTCCGCAGCTGCAGCGGAGAGCCGAATAGACTCGCGCGTGGTTATCACGCAGGTGACACAGGGGACATCGCTCACGTCATCAAGACCATCCACGAGCGCGAGCCCCTGACGCGCCTCGGAGCGATGGGATTCTCTCTCGGCGGGAACGCCCTCCTAAAGCACCTCGGTGAGGCTGGGGAAGACACTCTCATCCACGCAGCTGTCGCGGTCAGCGTCCCTTATGACCTCGCGGCTTGCTCCGGCCGCCTAGACAGAGGCTTCTCGAAGATCTATCGCGGCTGGCTGCTCGGAATGATCTTCCGCTCTGTAAAGCAAAAGCGCGCGCTGCTCGAAGCGGCCGGCGTTGACGTTGACGCCGTCATCGCCTCCAAGACGCTCAGAGAGCTAGACGCGCGCTTGATCGCGCCGCTGCATAATTTCACAGGGCCTGATGACTACTACGCTCAGAGCTCATCTAGGCCTTTCGTCAAAGAGATCGCTTGTTCAGCGCTGCTCATCCAAGGCATCGACGACCCCTTCCTCAGACCAGGCATCGTCCCTGAAGAGGCAGAGTGCGGTCCACTAGTTGAACGTCACTTCAGTCCCAAAGGAGGCCATGTAGGCTTCCTAGAAGGCAGCATCCCTGGTCTAGCGAAGCCATATCTCGCAGGACCTCCGATTGACTGGCTCAGCAATAAGCTCAGTGACTAAGATCCCTTTCACCTGAACCTCAGCTGTGAAGCTGCGTTCAGCGAGGAAGAGATGAAGAAGCTACAAGCCCCTCTGCTTAAGCCTACGTCACTCCTGATAGCGCTCCTCGCTCAGAGCGCGTGCCAGGCTCCGGAGCCATATGCGGAGAGAGCGCTCGAAGATCCGCAGCCAGCGCGCGTCCTCCTCGATCAAAAGCGATGGAAGCTCGGCGACCTTGACGCTGAGACTATCTTCTTCTTAGAGGATGGTATCCCTCAGCACTCAACGACCGTCACGAACAACAACGCCACAGATCGCTGGTGGACTGGCTTAAAGATCTATGGGTACAAGACCTGGGGCACGACTCCTCCCGTCGACTCAAGTCCGATCTCAGATGAGGAGTGGGAGAGGCTCTCTGATGAGGAACTCAACTTGAGGTTAGAGAGTCACTGGGGAGGAGGAGGCAGTAACGCCGGCAGGTCTGCTAGCGCTCTACCTGAGATCAAGAAAGGCACGGTGCTCATGAGGCCTGGTGAGACGCGCAGCTATCAAGACGCGCACCCCAACTACCCAGACTCACCAAAACGTGAGAACGTCACCAACTGGAGCCTCACAGGTAAATCATCCCTGCCTTCCGACAAAGCTCTCGATGAATGGCCTCCGTTTCAGATCAACCTCGAGTTCAGCTGGGACGAAGAGGATGGGTGTCACGTAGCAGTGAAGCGCTCAGATCTTTAGCGCGCTAAGAGCTCATCACAGCGCGCACGCAGGCGCTCTAACTCAGATCCATAGCTCGTTTGGTGACGAGGCGTCGCCAAATTGATGAGCTGCTGTGGATCAGCCTCGAGGTCAAAGAGCTGCTCGTAGACGGGCTCCTCTTCGTAGTAGCGCGCGTAGACAAAGCGGCCCTCACGCACTCCCTCGCTCTGAGGAATCCTCGGATGATCAAAGCGATGCTCATAGAGAAAGTCTGTGCGCCACTCTGTCGCCTGACCACTGAGGAGCGGCGAGAGGCTTCGCCCCTCATAGCCTTCCGGCGCTGCGACACCAGCCAAGCTCAACAGAGTCGGTGCGAGGTCGAGGTTCAACACCATCTCTTCAACGACCTGGCCGCGGCGCTCCTTCGCGACGCGAGGGTCATAAACGATGAATGGCACTCGCACTGACTCCTCATAGATGAGCCACTTACCTGCGAAGCCGCGCTCTCCCAAGAAGTAGCCATTGTCGCTCGTGAAGATGACGACCGTGTCGTCCGCAAGGCTCTGCTCTTCCAAAGACTCTAAGACCCGAGCGATCGCGCGATCGACGCCGCTGATCATCCGCCAATAGTCGAGCGTGCGTTCGACCTGCTTATCGCGTGTGTCAAAGCGCCAGCCCCAGCGCTCTCGATTGAGCGAGGTGCGCATGAACTCCGGCAGCGCGTCGAAGATCTCCGGGCTAGAGAGCGGCGGTTCGGCGACCTCAGCTCCTTTATAGAGCTCAGCTAGATCGGTGGGCGGGATGTATTGATCTGGATGTGGATCCTCAGCGTGCGGCGCGTTGAAGCTGAGCGTCAGACAGAAAGGAGCTCCCCCCTCAGCTTCGCTGAGGAAGCGGATCGCCTCATCAGCGGTGCGATCGGTGAGGTGTCGCGCACCCTCACCATCACGCTCCCGAAGATAAGCAGGAGACATCGGACGATAGGTGTCTAAGTGCTCGCTCATCACTCCTTGCTCAAACTTGACCCCCCACTTCCCGACGAAGCCAGTGCGGTACCCAGCGTCTTTTAATCGCGCGAAGTAGGTCTCATCAGCGAGCTCCTCTCCCATCGCTGGCTTCCCGAAGGTGTAGCCATGGCTGCCCTCATAGCGCGAGGTCATCCAGCTCGCACGGCTCGCTGCGCAGATAGAAGTCGTAACGAAGGAGTTCTTGAAGCGCACCCCCTCGGCAGCGAGTTGATCGATAGCCGGCGTCTTTAGCACGGGGTGTCCCTCACAGCCGAGCTGATCAAAGCGCTGATCATCTGTGAGCACTACGAGCAAGTTAGGTCGCTTACCCGGCCACCAAGCGTCCAGCTCACCCCGCAAGGCTCGCTCTAGCTCAGGGTCCTTGATCGGACTCTGCTCATAAGGGTCTTCGACGACGTCGTAGAGCTCCGTCCCTTTGGAGGGGTCATCGTGAACCAAGAGCTTGTGCGAAGCGTTGATGATCCAACGCGTGAGCAGACTGCTAGAAGGCTCACCGAGCTCGACCAGATCATGAGTGAAGGCTGCTCCAAAGACCGGTCCGTGCTCTTCAGATCCGAGGAGGTCGACCCCAGGCAAAGACGCAGGCGGCTCAACTCCACAAGCAGCTAAGATCGTTGGCGCTAGATCAATGCTGCTGATCGCTTGAGCGCGCTCTGCGGGCTCAATGTGGCCTGGCCATCGCAAGAGGATCGGCGTTCGCACCCCAGCCTCATAAGGTGTCCGCTTAGAGCGCGGTGCATAACCGGGGGTCTCTTCCTTTTGAATCCAGCCATTGTCTGTGACGAAGACCACTAAGGTCTCCTCGCTGAGACCTCGCTCATCTAAGTGACTGATCAGGGCACCGCAGGTCTCATCAAACCACTCACACATGGCCCGATAGCGAGCGACAGAGTCCGTCACGCCTTCGACGCGGTACTTGCTGAGGAGTCGCTCTGGCGGATTGTGTGGCCTGTGTGGCAGGAAGGGCGCATACCACAAAAAGAAGGGGTCACCCTCCTCGCTGCAGTCATCAATGAAGTCGAGAGCAGGCGCCATCGTCTCCCGCCCGATCTTCAAGCCCAAGTCACCATGCCGACCTCCGCGCCCGGGGTCGCCGTGAGTCATCCCCTCTGTAAAGTCGCCACAGGCGCACTCTCCCTCCCACCACTTGCCCGTCTGCAAGCTCCGGTATCCGACCTCGCCTAGGAGACCAGGCAAGGTGTCCACCCGAGCGATGTGCTCAAGCATGCGAGCGCGATCTACTCCATCAGGTGGGTCATTGCCCGTGATCTCATGCTGGTGCGGATACAAACCGGTGATGATCGTCGCGAGGCTAGCGCGACAGAGCGCGGTCGGTACATAACCCCTGGGAAAGACCAAAGACTCTTTGGAGAGCTGGTCTAAGTGAGGGGTCTGGATGACCTCGTGCCCCATGAAGCCGAAGTCTGTCCAAGACTGATCATCCGAGATGATCAGGAGAACATTCGGACGCTCAAGCTGCTCTTGCTGTGTAGACAGGAGCGGGAGCGCGAGAAGAGAAGCGAGCAGCGGGAGCATCTAGGGATTCTAAGCGCTCATAGAGAGGAACGCTCGCGAGCGCCCCTCGTTGCCGATAAGAGCTCGTCCCCTAACTGCGACGTGTGCGCGCGCGACCGATCCTCGATCTACGAGCTCGATCACCACCGCTTGAAGACACGCCAGAACCAAAAGCTGAGCCCTTAGCGCTCTGACCGCCTTTGCGCTGCTGCCCGGAAGCACCCTGAGCTCCGCGCGACTTGCCCTTTGTCACGCCGTCTCCGAAGGACGAGCTGGAGCCCTTCTTAGCAGATGCGCTCGAAGAGCTTGCCTTCTGAGGCCGACCTCGACCACCAGCTTTCGGAGCAGAGCCATAGTTATTAGAAGAGCCTCGCCGGCCCTTCCCAGACGAGTGTCCGCCCCGCTTCTTACCGGGTCGACCCTGCCCAGGTGACCGACGGCCGCGAGAGAAGTCCGCGCCCTCGTCACGCTCAAAGTCACGGATCTTTATCCGCGGGATGTCCATCGCGAGCTTCTTCTCGATGGCCTTGACCCCAGGGAAGTCCTCTCTCGTGACGAAGGTGCAAGCCTTGCCGTTCTGCTCCGAACGCCCGGTACGACCGATGCGGTGCGTGTAAGCCTCTGGAGTGTTAGGCAAGTCAAAGTTGATCACATGACTGACGTTCGGGACGTCGATGCCGCGAGCTGCGATGTCTGTCGCGACGAGCACCTCATAGCGACCATCACGGAACCCTTGCATCGCGCGCTGTCGCTGCGCTTGGCTCATGTTCCCTTGAAGAGCGATCGCGTTGATCCCAGTCTTACTGAGCACCTCTGCTAAGCGCCGAGCTCGATGCTTCGTGCGTAAGAAGACGATCGCTGAGGTGAAGTTATCTCTCTTCAGGATGTGCTTTAACAGCGCGGTCTTGTCGGGATGATCGACCGGATAGAGCGCGTGCTCGATCGTCTCGATAGGAGCAGCGTGAGCGAGCTCTACCACATGAGGATCTCGCAGCATGCCCTTCGTGAGCGAACGGATCTCACGCGGCATCGTGGCCGAGAAGAGCAAGTTCTGACGCGACTTAGGCATGCGCGCGACGATGCGCTTGATGTCCGGAATGAAGCCCATGTCCAACATATGGTCAGCCTCATCCAAGACGAGGACCTCGATCCCGTCCAGATTCACATCACCGCTCCCCATGAGATCGAGCAATCTCCCAGGACACGCGACGATGATGTCAGGCCGCTTGCGGAGCTCTCGGACTTGAGGGGTAGCGTTGACCCCGCCGAAGATCGTGATCGTGCGGATGTTCGTGTACTTCGCGAGGATTTCGATCTCGCTATGGATCTGAATAGCGAGCTCACGAGTCGGAGCCAAGATGAGCGCGCGAGGGTTCTGGCCACGCCCAGCGAGCAGCTGCTCGATGATCGGGAGCGCGAAGGCTGCGGTCTTCCCCGTGCCTGTCTGGGCGAGGCCTAAGACGTCTCGGCCCTTGAGGACCTGAGCGATGGTCTTTGCCTGAATCGGACGAGGCTCGGTGAAGCCGGCGTCATGGATCGCACGAAGTAAGTTCTTGCACAGACCGAAGGTCGCGAATGCGTCCTTCGACCGCGCGGGTCGTTTCTCTGACATGTTTAAGTATCCCTGTGGCTGCTATTGCTCTGCGTCTAAACACGCGAGAGCTCCCGACCCATCCAGCAGGAACAAGTGAGAAACGAAAGAGGCGCGTTCTTCGAATGGCTCTTCATTGAGCTGCCATGAAGTCTGCTGCGCGCCGGATCGCTGATGCGCGACCTGTGAGAGTGGGAGGATAGCTCTGAGTTTCGGAGCCGTACATGTTTTCTTAAAAACACCCCTTAGCGCCTGAAAAACGGGGGTTTCGGCCCCCAGCGAAGGAGCTGGGATCCTACGCCAAGAAGCGCCCGAGCTGAGCGGTCATCAGCTCACAGACCTTCAACGGCATCTTCGACCAGACCTTCCGCACGAGCGCTGTCTTCGGATTCGAGGGGTTGAAGCCCGGGACCGTGGCTCGGTCATTGAGCAGGGCATATTGGTATGAGAGCGGCTTAGGAGTGAAGCCTTGATGAGCTTTAAACGCCGCTGCTCCGGTCCCTTGACGACTGCGCCCAAGGTCTAGAGTGCGGTAGCCCTTTCGGATCGCCCACTCTGAACACTTGGCGATCATAAACTTCGTCGCGTTGTACTCCCTATTAGCCTCTGGCGTTGTGCCCACATAGAACAACGAAGCCTCTTCTCTTCCATGGAATGTGAGCGTTGACGCGGTGACGACTCCATCCTTCAAAGCAGCGTGGATCGTGTACTCATCCTTCAGGTGCTCTTCTAAGGCTGACCACCAAGCATGCGAGAGGCCCGGTGAGCCCAGCGCTCTCTTGCTCGAGAGAAAGAGCCTCTCTAACGCTGGACGATGGTGATGTCCTTCTTCAAAGCTTAACCCGTGCACCTCTTCCGCCCGACGCAGGTATCTACGCTCGCTCTTTTTATAGCCAGGCATCACCTCCTCTGGAGTCGCTGGGAGCTCTTTTGAGAAGGTCGCGTACAAGTCCGAAGAGACAAAGCCGTCGAACTCACCAGCCTCTCTGCAACGCAGCTCTAGCCTCGGCACACCATCGGCTCTCGCGCGCTCCACAGCGCTCTCCGTCAGAGCTTGAGCGGTAGATGGCAGATCACCCAGGGGGTCTCCATAGACCCCCCAAGGCGCGGAGATCCAAGTTCGAGGCTTATAGAAGCGTCGGCAGGCCGAGAGTGGCAGCACCCCCACCACCTCATCGCCGTCTAGCGCGATGAGGTCTCGTCGATGCGCACCAAAGGCAGAGTGCGTCGCGCTACCCCACCCCCAGAGATGGAAGACCGTGCCGAGGGGATGCCTGCGCACATATTCATCCCAGCGCGGCGCGTCAGCATCGACGGCCGGTCTGATCTCTAGACCGAGGCTCTTCTCTTCACTCAATTGAGCTCGCGCAGGAGCAGTTAAAGCTCCCCCATCAACTCTTCGATAGCCGCATCTAGCTCGTCACCGCGGACATCCTTAAAGCGGAGACGTCCCTCTGCGTCGATGACATAGATGGTGGGCCAACCACTCACATTCCACTTTGAAGCGATCGGTCCGCCGGTGCCTCCACCATCAAAGAAGGACCGCCAGCTGATCCCCTCCTCTGCCATACGCTCCTTCAGCTTGTCTCGTTCGCGATCAGAGTTGATCCCGACGATCGCGAAGGGCTTGCCTGCATACTTTTCAACGAGCGACCGCTCGTGCGCGTACATCGCGCGGCAGGGGCCTCACCAGTCTCCCCAGAAATCCAGCAAGACGACCTTCCCTCGAAAGTCGCTGAGCTTCATAGGCTTCTCATTGACGTCAGCGCCTTCGATCTCAGGGGCCATCATCCCAATCTGTAAATTCCTGATCTCGAAGAGCTCAGCCCCTGCGGACTCGCCCAAGGTCCGACGGCGGCCTTTAACATCAGCGAACTCATTGACGACTCGGTCAAGGAGCTTCTCGCCGACCGCTTGGATCACCTTCGGATCGAGCATCATCGCGCGGTTGAGCGCGACCTCCGTGTAGTACCCCTTGTAAGCCTCGAGAGGATCTTGACCATCCTCCTTAAGCTCAGCGACCTTGCGCGCCAGACGCGCAGAGCTCAGCTTCTTCATCCCGAGGTGATAGCAAGCCTTCCCCTTCACCTCGCGGTGCGGACTGCTCGTGAAGATCGTCTGCAAGGCGCGCTCCACGGAGAGAGTGCTTGAGCGAGCGATGGTCTCAACGAAGGCCCCCAACTCAACCTGCTGGAGGTGCTCTCTTAACACCACCTTGAGAGATGAGTTCACGAGCTTCTCGTCTTGAGCGTTACCGACGACCCAGCCGAAGCAATCAAGGGCTACCGCGCCGCCAGGGTGAGCCGCTGCGACCGCGAGGAAGGCGGGCGCGAAGACGTCTGGGTCAGGGCGCTCTTCACTCCAGATGCGCTCTTGCTCTTCCTCTGTCTCAGCGGATCTATACGCTTTGCGGTGTTCCGCTTGGGCCGCAGTCCAAGCATCTAGGGCGTCCTCATAAGCCTCGACAGCGACCTCTTCAGCTTGAGAAGTGTCTTGAGAGCCTTCCTGCGCCGACGCGCCGATGAAGGGCGCGACCACGGCGAAGAGTACAAAAGCGAATCTATGCATCGGATGTCTCCTTGTAGGGATGAACCTAAAGACTAACAAGCCCCGCCGACCCCAAGCAAAGAGCCTCGCTGATGCGTCTTTTGCTCAGGAGACCGTCGACTTCTGCCGCTTGGAGTCCCGCTTACGCTCTAGCTCGGTCAAGAAGCGCTTGCGCAGTCGGAGCTGAGTGGGAGTGACCTCCAAGAGCTCATCATCCTCGACATACTCCAAGCACTCCTCCAGGCTCATAACGAGCGGCGGCGGCAGCTTGACGTTGTCATCGCGCCCGGCAGCCCGCATGTTGCTGAGCTTCTTCTCACGACAGACATTCAAAGCGAGGTCAGAGTCCTTGTTGTTCTCTCCGACGATCATGCCCTCATAGACCTCAACGCCCGGCGGGACGAAGAATGTGCCTCGATCTAGCAGGCCGAAGAGCGCGTAAGGCATCGTGCCTCCGCTCCGGTCTGAGATCAGGACGCCATTGGTCCGGCGAGGGATCACTCCGCCATCAGGACGCCAGTCTTCAAAGACGTGGCTCAGCACCGCCTCACCTTGAGTCAAGGTCAGGAGCGAAGTGCGAGCTCCGATCAGTCCGCGCGCTGGGATAATGAACTCGATCTTGGAGAGCTCTCCGATCGGCTCCATCTGAACCATCTCTCCACGCCGCTTGCCTAGATATTCGATGACCTTACCCGCGTTGTCTTTCGGGACCTCGATGCTCGCGCGCTCATACGGCTCACAACGTTTCCCGTCGACCTCCTTCAAGATGACGTGCGGCTTACCGACAGAGAACTCATAGCCTTCACGGCGCATGTTCTCGACGAGCACGCCGAGGTGCATCACCCCGCGTCCTTTCACCTCAAAGGCATCCCCGGACGAAGAGAGCTTCACTGTGAGAGCCACGTCGCGCATCGCCGCACGCTCAAGACGAGCCAAGATCTGTCGACTCGTCACATAGCGTCCCTCCTTTCCAGCGAAGGGAGAGTTGGACACTTGGAACATCATCGAGATCGTCGGCTCATCGAGCATGATCGCCGGGAGCGGCTCAGGGTGCTCAAACGGACAGATCGTGTCTCCGATGGAGAGCTCTTCAACGCCCGCCACGATCGCAATGTCTCCGGCCCGCACCTCTTCAACAGCGACGCGCTCTAAACCTTCATAACGCTGAAGATCTTTGATCGTGACGCGAACAGGCTTCTCCCTGTCGGGGTGACAGACGACGTGTGTCCCTCCCTTCTGCAAGGTCCCACGAACGACGCGACCGACCGCGATTCGACCGACGAAGTCATCGTGATCGAGCGTCGCTGCTTGAAACTGCACAGGCTCAGTCACGTCCCGATCAACCGTAGGGATCTCCTCAAGCAACATATCGAAGAGAGCTTTGAGGTCCCCCTCTCCTTCAGCGCCGAGGTCTTCCACCTCTGCGACCGCGTAGCCATCACGACCCGAGCCGTAAACGACAGGGAACTCGAGCTGGTCATCTTCCGCGCCGAGCTCGACGAAGAGGTCAAAGATCTCATCAAGGACGGCCTCGGGCCTCGCGTCTTGACGATCGATCTTGTTGATCATCACGAGCGCACGGAGACCGTTCTCAAAGGCCTTGCGCAAGACGAAGCGCGTCTGCGGCATCGGGCCCTCAAAGGAGTCGACTAACAAGAGGACCGCGTCTGCCATGCGCAGCGTACGTTCGACCTGACCGCCAAAGTCAGCGTGACCTGGCGTATCGACGATGTTGATCCTCACGCCCTCGTATTGAATCGCGGTGTTCTTCGCGAGGATGGTGATCCCGCGCTCTCGCTCTTGATCTTCAGAGTCGAGGGCACGCTCCTGAACCTCTTGGTGAGATTGGAAGGTCCCCGCGAAGCGGAACATTGAGTCCACGAGGGTTGTCTTGCCGTGGTCGACATGGGCGA
>Ga0163180_10002543_pt1 | contig 10176 bp, 17 predicted proteins | sample AtlANTMetagenome_2_FD_109647 | JGI IMG/M metagenome (GOLD analysis project Ga0163180, IMG submission 109647) | Marine eukaryotic phytoplankton communities from the Atlantic Ocean - Atlantic ANT 4 Metagenome | ecosystem: Environmental > Aquatic > Marine > Oceanic | place: North Atlantic Ocean...
AATGCCTTGATAGTGTATCTCGCCATTTCAACCTCCTTTGACAAGTTATTTATCTTAACTTAGGAAATAAGCTTCAGTGTGTCAAGAGGTAACGTCAAAAAATTGACGATTGTTAGTGCAAAACTTGGCGTCAAAATTTTGACAGTCAACCCCCTACGTCCGGGGGGAAGCGTAAATAATTTGACACCCGATCAAAATCGACAATTGTTCATAGGGTACCTGTGGCGCAGACAAAAAAATAGGGCGCAAAACGCGCCCTATTCTGAAATTGCTCAGGTGTCATATTCGAGTAGTTGTCACTCGCCCTGACTGGAAATATTGAACCACATCATATGGCATTCCAGCCCATATGGACAAGTCACCTATCTGATCATCAGGCAATAAAACAGCATCACTTGTCACTGTTTCTGTGCGGTTGAATGATGACAGGATTTCATAACCGCCTAGGTCATAGTTGCCATTACTTGCACCATATCGATGATTATAGTGCTGTTGAGCATGAGTTAAAACTGCATCTTGCCCTATCAGATTGCGGATTTCAGAAAACCGCGCCCTAATGTTCTGAGGACTCATACCAGTTAAATGCATCATATCGCGCACAGTAGAGCCGCCGTCTTGTCTCGCGCTAGTGTATAGCTGTCCAATATTAGATGACCTTCTATAGGGACATTCTGGAGTGTCTATAGACTGTGTAGAAGTCGCATAGTTTTGACCATAGCGAATGCGATTAGCGTCTGAGTATTCAGCCAATTGAATTATAAGGCTTACCCAATTCATCACCTTTTTTGATGATGTAGTACTTGGATGTTGTCTGAATTCAATCGTTGCTCTTGGCTTAGTATTAACCGCATTGTATTTAGCGTCACGGCCTCTTCCTATTAATGAAGTAAGCCCTTCAATAGAAGTAACTGCATCCAGTTGAGCAGATGGATCGGGATATGATAACCAGCCTATAGTCTTATACATTGTGCTATTTTCAGATTGTCTAGACAGAGGCATAAAGCGATTGATTGTTTCTTGATTGTAAGCATAGCGCCTCACAATATCTTTTATTAATTCAATCTGCATTTCATCACCAAAGCAATCTTCATCAGGCATCTGAAAGCTATTGCGTGCCATATAGCAAGCGTGTTGGATATACATATCTAGATTAAGCGCTGGCCTTAAACGCCTCTTACCTAGATGAATATGCAAGCCGTTTTTCTTTTTATATTTCAGGCCAAGTGAAACAGCCACATCCATAAAGCCGGACAATTGTTGTCTTAACCATTGACAGTCAGGCAACGGCGGAAAGACGCATTCAATGTCTACTTCATAAGTGCCATCAGTTCTATAGTCTATCCAATCAAAACCAGCGTTATGAAACACTTGCCGCGCATGAGATATGGACTGACAAGCTGAGGTGCTAAATGCAAACTCCAGCTCTATGCCTACGACTGCCATAGTATAAGGTTGATTCCAGTAAGTCATTGTTTTCATTCCTTTTTTTCGTTTTCACACTGCAAGGGCAAGCCCTAGCCTATAGATTTTACTACAGAAACAAGCTTCAAACAAGAACAAATGTTCAGGTTATCTTATTGAAAACATTGGATTTTTTATTTTCGCGCAAAAAAAATTTTCACGGGATTTATGGAACGCGCACCCGCACATATACCAATACCATTACCAAAGTATCAAATGATACCAATACCATATATCAGATCCCCGATGTCCCCGATGCCCGATGTTTCCGTGCTGCCCGATGCCCGAACAATTATACGGCCCGGGCCCGAAAAAACGGCGAGCTGCCTGCGCTGCCCGCCGAACAATTCCTAGTTTAGTAGCGTGTTGTAGTCATGCGCGTATAAGAAATCTTCAAAGCTAAGGCCACAAGTGGTCAACTTAAAAATTTCCCATTCACGACAAAAATCCTGTGCGGCCTCACCTTGCAAAAAGAAAGACCACCCAGACTCATGCTGTTTAACGGTGATACAACGCTCACCGTTAAACTTCTCATCTTCCATTGAATATCCACCAATAACCATTTTACATATCCTCCAAGTCTTCTTCTAATCCATTCTCTGCAATATCTTGCTCGATATCATTGACAACCCAAGTCCAAAACTCATCGAACGTATCAAAGCTGTTCCTATATTCTTGGCTGTAGGTATATCTTACGTCACTGCCAGAGACAGCGATAACTGTGTCCAGTGTGCCTTCATCGACTAAAGTAAATTCATATCCTGATTTACTCATCGTCATTCTCCTCAAGCAACCGCAAAAGGTTTTTTGCAGTTTCATCGCCCCGCTCTGTCATTTCGCGCAAATACGCTAGAACCATTTCTTTTTCAATATCGTTCATTATTTTTCTCCTGTTTCGTTTTCACTCTTATAATATAAGAAACAAACTTCACAGCAGCAACAAAAAAATGCAGTTTACCGCGTCAGTAATTTGACACCGTCCCGGCAACAGATTTGGCTCGAGACCGGCAGCAGGACTTCGCAATCTGAACAATTGTTCGGCTATGAGCCCGCAGCCGGAACAAAAAAAGGGCTGCCCGAAGACAGCCCAGTTAGTTGGAGATCGCCGGGATTACGGGCCCGGCACCCGAACAGTTTTACGCATCCCGGACTTCAAGGCCCCACTCCGGGTTATATGCTGGCTCAAAATCCAGAACAATTTGCTTTGCAGACTCGGCGCAGCTCGCATTTACATAATAGGAACGCCGGGTCTTGGTTAGGGTCACAAGGTAGTTTCTCATTACGCGGCCTCCATCTCATGCTCGTAAGGCATTTTTTCTTCACACTCAAGGAACATCTCGGCGCAATGCTTCACTAGACTGTCACTGCACCATTTGCCTGCTCCATCGAACCAATCATGGAACCTGTATTCGATTTTTTCAATCTCGTTTGTATCTTCGTTTTTCGTGTAGATGCGGAACTCATCAGATGGCCCACCCCAAGACAACTGCCAACGGTAGAAGCCCCAGCCTTTCGGGTCGTACTCTTTGCATACATAGTCCCAGCTTAAACCGTACTGATTAATACAATCGAAAAAGTCTTCATAGTTACAGTATTCGCTAGAGTGCTCTGGATGGCTTTCTCTTTCGTCCGCGTCTAAATCAAAATATTCAGAAGCAGTATGGATGTATTCTAGTGTATTGTTGTACTGTTCTTCAATGCGCTCTGCACAAGTTTTATCAGTCATCGTTTTGTTTCCTTCTTTTCGTTTCACTATATATATAAGTATAGGAAACTATTTTCACACAATCAAGAAAAAAATGCACTTTTTAGTGTCAAAGATTTGACACACTATCAGTGCCATCTGCCTGGTGCGCGTCCTCCAGGCGGGCGAACAATTGTTCGGCTTGAATCCAGGGGCTCGCCAGGCCGGATGGTGCTGACACGAACAATTGTACACCGAGCCTGGCGTGCAGCCTGGGAAGAACTCAGTGCCTGGCCCGATTCAACGAACAATTGTTCTACTTATGCCTCCTGCTGCCTGGGACAAACCCCGATTCGCCTGCTGCCTGGCCTGCTGTCCCGAACAATTGCACGGGTTTTACCCCGGTCCCCAGGCAGCCCCGAGGCCCGAACCCGAACAATTTGTCCCAATTCCCAGGCGCAGCACGCAAAAAAAGGCCCGAGCAGCAGCCCGAGCCCCGATACCCCGAACAATTCCCCGACCCCGAGCCCGAGGATCCCCGCCTCCCCGAGAAAACGGAGTTATATGCCCGATTATGGTTTTATTTATTATCTTCTGCTATCTCAGCCACATCATCTGATGCTGGCGTTACGTTCTTCATTCTTCGCTCTGCCATACGCCTAAACTCGTCAAGCTTCTCAAGCACTTGTTCTCTGTTCATTGCGTTAACATCTTCGTGCATAACGTGGCTTTTATTAACAAGTAGTCCAGTTGCCTTCAATCTCAGTTCTTCAGCCCGAATAGCTTCCCCAAATCTACCCAGTTCCCAAGCCTCATCACGCATCTTTTTTAAGTCACGCACCGACTTATCTACAGTAACCCCATATTTCGTTCTGGCTTCCAGCCTCATCTCTTCAAGACGCTCTTGCACCACAGGATTACGCAACAGCCTTACAGCGGCAACCGTGGGGTTTTTATACCCTGCTTTTCTTGCCGCAGCAGTCTGGGTCATATCACCATTAAAGTAATTATTTAGGAACGTCTGCTGTTGAGGTTTCAGACGCTCCATGCCTATGGAAGTTTGTTCCTTTGTTAAGGTCTCTCCGACTTGTGGCATTTGCCTCTCCTTTTACAATAATATACGGGGGGTTGGTTAGCACCCCCGTATATATATATATATACAAACCTTGCTAACCTTGCTAACCATAAATCTTTTCAATAACTTAATACAGGTTAGGTAAGATTTTACTTTAAAACCTAACCTTGCTAACCTAAAACATAAAACATTGATATAATTAAATAATTTAGTTAGCAGCAATTTGGTTAGGTTGCCAACCTCCTAACTGCTAACCAATTTAATGTTGTTTTTTCTTAATTTCCCACAACCCGAACAATCCCATTACGGCAATCACAGCACCCATCAACCCGAACAATAATACGGAAATGATTTCAGGTGCTGTCTGCTGAAGCGGAACAATTTGGTAAGATGACCAAAACAAGAATAACCCGAACAAAATACAAGACCAAGATACACCGCGATAAATCATTTTCTACCCCTTTTCTCTAGTTCCCGAACAATTTCATTAACACGATTAATCATACTCATACCAGTATCAAATCGGTCAACACATTTCTCATGCTTAAAAACATCAGGCAGAATTTCCACCTGATGCTTTAAGTCGTAGGCATTTGTTAGAAGTTCATCCATCACACTGCCTCTAATCCGAATACGTTATCGCGTTCATTCTCTTCATGGGCTGACCAGCCAGCCGCATCATACAGGTATGAAGTGTCTAGCCCGAAATCGTGGTAGCCTTGTAGAATAGTATTGAAATAACTTGTGGCTGGCCTAGCAATATCACGCCTTGTCATTTGATAGGTCATAATGCCGGAAACCTTAATCTTGTCATACAAGCCCTTACCGCTTTTGCGATAGCCCTCATATAAATCCAGTTCATATTCATCGCCTGGCTCAATCTCCCAGATGCCGACAGGCAACAACATGTTAGGATCTTTTGACTTCACAATGTCGGCGACACCGCGAAACACCAGTTCCCAACCATAAATCATTGCAGAACCTACAGGTCTTGCAGTAGGGCAACGGTAAGCCATCTGGCCCTTATTTAGATTAGAGCCATACGCCAAGTATAGGCGCTTGTCATAGGCCTTATATAAAGGCGTTGTCATTTTCGTAAACATAATTTTTTCCCTTCTTTGAAAAATGTTTCACTTTTATTATTGACAATGATAGCAAAAGATAGTTTACTTGTAAAGTGAAAAGAAACGATTTTCTTAAAGAAAGGTAAAAAAATGACAGTAAAGAGAATTGAAATGGCACTACACGTTCAAGAGTTATGTGCGGTAAATGATATTAGGGTTTTTTATCAGTCGTTAGAAGATGCTGAACCTAGATATTGGGCAAGGCCATCAGATAAAAGTATTTGCATTCGCCCGACAAAGAATACAGGCTATTATGTATCTGCACTGCACGAAATTGGTCACATCTTAGGTAAGTTTCAAGACAGAACAAGATTGACCAGCGAATTGTGGGCGTGGGTATGGGCTAGACAAAATGCTTTAGTCTGGACAGAAACAGCAGAACGTATCATGCGCCAAGCTATGGATAGTTATGGTTGGACAGAAAAACAGAAAAATAGATGGGCGGAGTTGTTTGATGTCGTGGATTGATCAGGTTGCTTGGGGGACTACCCTTGTCCTCGATAGAGAGTTTGATGAATGGATTTACATTCAATCGGTAGAACAAACGTATACGTCAAAAAATGGAAGCTACGGTACGTTTATTCCGAAAGGAAAAGAAAGTTACGAGAGGAAAGATAAAAAAGAAAAGTGAAAAAGGGGGCGGTATGAACCGCCCTTTTTTTATATGCGTATTATGTAAGGGGTAGAGAATTTTTAACTAGCCGGTCCCAAACCCATCTCTACCCCATATTAAAATTTAACTACAGGCGACTTATACCCGACAACCCTTTTTCTGTTCTTTAGTCGCTTAAAATCAAACCAGCGCTTTAGTCTTTTGCGTGTGCGAAACATTGCCATGTTCTCCCAAAATCTGATGATCTCCAGGCCTGCGGGCTGCCACAAACCGAACATTTTCTCTCGAACAAGTTCTTTCTTTCCCGCTGCACCGGGGCAGAGCCGAACAATTCTTCGGTTTTGCCTTGGCTGCTCTTCCATTTTTTGTATTCTTGTTCCTGTTTTTTTTGTTTCTCTGTCTTGCTGCTCATGTTATTCTATCCCTCTGTCCGAACAATTCGGGCAGGCCGTAACCACGTTTTTGTAAAACAGCGTGGTTCACAATATATAGTCATCACGAAAGAAAGCAGGCAAGCGGGCAACCCCGAACAACTTGTCTGCTTTTTTTATTCTTGTGATATCTCCCCGCCCAAAGCCGCATACCCAGCTATGTCTACCCAAGTATCATCTTGCTTCATATCATTTGTAAGCCGCGCTAATTTGAGCCCGATCATGCAAGCACAAACTTGTTCGGGTGTAACTTCCTGGCCTAAGATAACGCCCCATATATCAGCTATTCTCTGGTGATTTAAGCGAGCATCTCCATAATCTGAAGCTCTCTGCCCGCTAATAAGCTCGCCCGCTTTTTCTAAAAAATAAGCCCGATTCATACTGTCATAAGTCATCACTTACATCCGTTTCGTAAATAAATGCAGGCGTTAGCTCGCCCACATAAGCCCCGATTACATTGAACTCCATATACTCAATGGCCTCCTCTGCGCTCATGCCATCGCGTTCTTTAAGTATGTCAATGCATTTCCAATAATCATATGCCAGCACATCCTCACGCCCGCATATACGACAATAACCAATTATTGCCTTATCAAATCCATCTGCTTTATACATTGTCCCTCGCTGTAACCGCTTCGTATTCACCACGACTCATCACACCGTTTGTCGTGCCAAGCCACTTACGCCCGCCCGTTGTGGTAAACGAATACTTATCTATACGCCGCTCTGATAACAACTCCCGAACAATTTGGTCAGCAACATACTGGCTAATGTTTTGAAGAATAGCAGGAGCATCTGAGTCCGTTAATCTCTCAATAATACTATCAGCACCACCACGCTGACACAGAGCCCGACCATTTGCTTCGCAATCCTGAATCCACCTGAACATAGCATCTTTACGCATTTGTGATTGATTACTCTGGTTTAGATTAAGAATTTGTTCTGTTCTGTCTTGCAGCAGTCCCGTGAATGTATCCCGAACAAAACTTCGGATATCACGGTTTGCAGGCCCGTTTGACTTCACAACCGCCCCGTCAAAACACCGATTACGTTGGTATTCTATGCCTAAATCATGGCAACGACTTCGAGCTGTTTTCTCATCCAACTGCCAGATAGCAAACGCACAACGTACACCATCAACCAGCGCTGACGTACCCCGAATAAGATTACGAGCTTCTTCAGGCTTTGATATAATTTTATCGCCCTGAACTTTAGTCATGTGATGACACACAATGACTGACGCCCCTGTCTCCGTTGCAACCCTAGCCAATAGGCCTGTGAGAGCCGCGCCAGCCGCAGGATCAGAGTTTACGTCCGCATGTACAAAAGATGCCAAAGGGTCAAAGACAATGAGCTTTAGGTTTTCAAGCTGCAAAATTTGCTCGTATATTTTCTTGAACTCATCTGTCTCGCTGTAGTCGCCCATATTGTCACGCAAGATAGGGAACACACCGCCCACGTTTGGCAGCGGAACAACATGCAATTTGTTCGGGTAATCAAACCGCAAGCCCTCCTCGTCCAGACGATCAATACGTCTGTGCATCTCCGCTTCATCATCTTCTGCTGTGAAAATGACAACATCACCGAACTCTTTTACCGTGCCACCAAAGGCATTCTGTAATGGCCTGCCTGCTGCTACCTTCATAGCCAAGTCAAGGGTCATCATGCCTTTGCCAGCATCGCCTGCTGCTGCAAATATTATTGGAACCCCGATAGGAAAAGTGCCATCAACCAAGAACTCTTGTATAGGCGCACTGCCTGTAAACCTAGAGATAAGCAGGCTGTCATTAAGTAAGTTAATAGCCCGATGTGTATGCCCGATACCGCCTTCTATAAACTCCCGAACATCAAAACCTTCGCTGATAGCATCTGCTGCGTCCCATTTAGGAGGTTTGCCCGTGGGCGATTGCAAGATTGTAACGGTATCTGCATCCGACTCTAACGCAACTTCCCGAACAATTTCAGCAAGCCTCCTACCCGCATCATCATTATCAGGCCAAATAATTAAATCTTTGCCCCGCAACGGTGTAAAATCAAACTTCTCTGCGTTCTTACGAGTCAATGCCCCAGCCCCACCTAGTGTACATGTGGCTGGAATGCCTGCATCAATTAAAGCTTGAGCGCACTTTTCGCCCTCTACCCATACAACACGCTGCTCATTTAAAATGTTCGGGATATTATACAAAGGCCTGACTTCAGGGGCTTTAGGGTATGTGACCCCTGGCACCCAAGGCCTGAACTCTTTTTTACCGCCAATGTCATATCTGCGGACAGTAACTAATACCTCACCATCACGGCTAATGTAATCCCACTGCCCGTTGTGAGGTGTGTCAAATCCTATTTTTATGCTTTTTTCTGCGGCCTCAACTGTAGTTTTTACAGGTATAGTGTTGAGATTTATGCCCGAATCTGTTTTCCAAGAGGGTGTTGGTGCCGGACTTTCCTGGAGATAAGACCCGAACAATTCTTTGATTTGTGGTAGGCGCATACCACGCGCCTCCATCAAAATCTTTACAATACCCCCTACACCTACACCGCCATTGAAATCTTGACCTCGCATAAAGTGGGGACTGTTTGGATTTATATCAATCTTCAGGCTTTCGCCTGCTTCGCCCGCCAATGACCCGATAAAAAAATCATTGCCCCGAACCTTTCCATTCGGATAGGTTTCAAGCAGTACATCTACTTGAACTGAACGTGGAACATCACGGCTAATTTTTTCAACCAAATCATGCGCCGTACCAGATTTAGTATTGTCAAACCTTATAACACTCATTATATTGTACCCTGAGACTGATCGTTTTCCTTTCTGTATTAGTTTCGTTTCACACTAAAGGGGTCGCTTTCGAGCGGCCTCTTTTTCTATGACCAACATGTTTTACGAAACTCACAGAATTTGCAAGTAAAGTAATCTGAGTTTGCTGCAATCCTTGGCAACATCTCACCAGCCTTTGTAGCCTGCAATATCTCTACTCCTCTATCACTTGTCTTTTGAGCCAACTCTTTATCAAAAGGAATTAGCTCGTAGTAAATCTCACTTGTATCTTTGTTCATAACTGTGAACAAGGCAGGATTTTCTGTTAAATCCATATATTCTTGATACAATGAAACCTGAGCCGCATAAACAGGGTTAGCAACAGCCACCCCTTTGCGAACAAACTCATTAAATTTTTTGCTGTTAGATGATTTACATTCCCATAAGAACGGATATTTCATAGGGACAGGGCCAGAACATATAACACCGTCTATATGGCCCCTAATTTGCTCGTCAGCGACTGAGAAGCCAAACTGCTTACCCTGAGAGTTATGCGTTTTTAATTCAAAGCCAGCACGCCTTAAATAGCCAGCAATCATATCTTCTATAAAATGACCCATATCAAATATGCGTAATGTCCTGGCTGAGAACTCTTTGTCCTCATCAGGTTGCGTCTGCATATATCTGTATTGAACTTGACGAACACATGCGGAGCCCAACGATGAGCCGCCCAGATACGTTCTCTTGGGTTGCTCATCGTTATTCTGGCAGATGCCTTTGTCGATATTGTATGAAATTAATTCTATAGCGTCAGAATGGTATGGGGTCGTTTGGGAACTCCTCGGTGTCAGAACTGGTGACACTCTGTTCAAGTTCAAGTATTCCCTGCTCTGTAAACTCATCGTTTAGCTCCCTCATCTTTTGGAAAAATGCGACCATTCCCAAAACCTGTTCTTCTTTTAAATCGCAAAGTCTTTTTTCCCAACCAATATTGGCAAATATAGTGGCTGCGTTTGAGAGGGTGTCTTTATCT
>Ga0163180_10002544_pt1 | contig 10171 bp, 7 predicted proteins | sample AtlANTMetagenome_2_FD_109647 | JGI IMG/M metagenome (GOLD analysis project Ga0163180, IMG submission 109647) | Marine eukaryotic phytoplankton communities from the Atlantic Ocean - Atlantic ANT 4 Metagenome | ecosystem: Environmental > Aquatic > Marine > Oceanic | place: North Atlantic Ocean...
CTTTTATTTGTGCAGCTAGATCTCTAATTATTACTTCATCAGTTCTATTAGTTATTTCTAGACCATGCTTAAGTGCAGCGTTAGTTATTACACTTCCTAATCTTCCATAAGAAGTTTTAACGTTATTAGCTATTTGAGCTGCATCAATAGATGCACCAATAACACCATCAGCAGATTTATTTATTAAACCAGATTCTTTTGCATCAAATACATCATGTACACCTAATAAAGGTTCTTTAGAATTAGGATTAGTTGCTTTTAAATAAGTTCCTAAGTTATCAAGCTCTTTTTCTCTACGAGCAGTATTACGCATAATACTATCCTCGATAGGATTTTCAGAGAATTTAATATCTGTAAACTCATCTGTTACTAATTCTTCTAATCTTTTTTGATGACTGACATCAGAGGCAATAATCGTAGCTCGTTTGGTACTACGTCCAGCTTTAGCTAAGAAAGCTACTCCTTCGACTATGTGACCAAGGGTACCAAACACGGCACCTTCATTAACATTCTTACTTCTTTTAATGTCAGGACTATCTCCATCACCAGTTGCCCAGACATCAGGAATAAACTGGTATGTATTCGGCCAGAAATCTTTAAGAGTAGCAACTAAGTTGTCATCAGTTTGGTTTTGTTCAGCTACGTAGTCAACAGCAGTTGAAGTACCAACATCAGCACCAAACTTAGAAAACCATTGAAATGATTTTTTATTACCTAAGCGTTGTAACCATGCTGGACCAAACTTGGCAGCTTGTAATTTAGTTGCATTGTTAACAAGCATGGATTTAAAACCCATGGAAGGTATAACTAATCCAGATATGTTACGTATAGCCTGAGATACATTTGATTCGTAAGCTCCAACTTTAGGTACGGCTGGAATGTTAAAACCTTTTCTTGCACTATGTGTAAAGAAGTTAAAAGTATCTGTAATAGTATCTACTACACCTTGTGAGGGTGCATTAGTTAATTGGTATAACCCTGTATCTGCAAAAGTTTCTCCTGCATCATAATCAGGTACAAAGAAATCTTTTAATTTTTCTTTAGCTTCAGGGTTAGCATTGTTGCCACGTCGTGCGTCAATTCTATCTTGAAATGTTTTGGAGTCAGTTGTTTCGGTTTCAGTATCCTCAGTTATCATTGAAGCATCTTCTACATCAGGTGGAGTTCCTTCCAAAGCAGCTAATTCTGCTAAATTTTCTTGATGTTTTGCTTCTAGATTTTCGGCTTCGTTAAACTCTTCACTGCCTCCCGTAGGAGTTGCTGTCATTAATCTTCTGAGTTATTGCGAAATATGTTAAGGTCTCCGTAGACACTCTTAACAGCTTCTTTATCGTTAATACCGTTTGGAGACATACTTATACAAAGTCTCTTAGCAGTTTCGGTGGGTAGATTTTGGATGCCTACTTTTCTCATAAGGCAAACTAAATCAGGTGCAGCTTGTGTATCTACTGCATCTAAAAATTTAGGTTTAGGTGGTATCTGGTCCTCTTCATAACCTAAAGCATACATTTGCCTTTGTAAGGTCTCATATATATCTAAAGTTGGATATTCCGATTGTAGTGTCGTCATCCATTCAGAAGGACGCTCTTCATTTATGGCAGAAATAGCATCATTAACTTGATCTTGAGTAAAATAAACTGATGGTGTATCCATAGCGTACTCATGTTTACCACCAGCCCATTTAATTCTTTGGCTTGTATATAATTTCTTTTTAGCTAAATCTATTTTGCTTTTATTTACTTCGTCATCTATAGCTTTAATTGCTGCAATTTGTTGCTTTCTAAAATTAGGAAAAACATCACCACCAGATTCATAAGCCTGTTTATCTACTTCAAATAAACCACCTTCAGCTTGACCGTTATTGAAATAAGTTTGTGTTTCAACAGCAGCTTTATTTATTGCTGTATCTATGTTGTCAGGATATTGGTCTATGTATTCGTTAACTTTACCTTCAAAGTATTTATTTAAATGTGCCTGAACTTCTCCACCTTGAGGTGATTGAATTGAATCTAATAATTTACCAAATTTAGCTTTAACAATACCGCCTACGTTTTTCTTCTGTAGTTTGTATGTATCACCTTTTCTAGTTTCTTCAGATTTTCTAGCATCAGCTAACCACTTCTCTTTAAGCAAAGCATTGCCAGTTTCATTAACCATATCAACAGTTAAAGTACCGTTACCTTTAGCAATTTTGAAAGCAGCATCATATGTTGCTATTTCAGGATCTTTCATCTGATAACCCTTTTTCAAGTTAGCAAGCTTAGTACTTTCATATCCAAACTGCTGGTATAACATACCTTCAGCTTCAATAATGTCGTCTATTGTGTAATCACCGTTTTCTAGTCCGGGAATTAAATTATCTAAAGCTACGTTTTCAGCAGCTATTTGCTTTGCTTTTTTAGCTTCTTGTTTATTTTTTAAATCTTCTAATTCGTTTTTACTAAATTGTTTATTTAGTTCATGTAGGTGTAGTTTTTTACCCATGCCTTTTTCCATAGATACTTTACCCATACCTTTATGATCCATAACACCCATTAAGAAGGTGTAGTACTGATCTCTAGATACTTGGTTGTTTTCTACCATTGGCATGACGTATTTTTCATACAAACCATCAAAGGTCTTACCAAGATCCCCACCGTAGTTAGGCATCTCTTCTGTAATTAGACCCATAAAATCTTGTACGCCAACATTACCATTGACGTTGTTCACAGCGTTATAAACAAACTTTTCGTTTTCAGCTTCGTATTCCTTATCGTATGCAGCTACTTTTTGTTGTGATTTAACACTAACTGCTGTTTTGTATAACGAATCGAAAGCTGGTTTATAAGTCTCTTGATATAGTTCATCACTAGCATCTAACTTGCCATCCTGTACAAGTTTGATTTTAAAAGCATCATAATACTCTTGCTGATCTGCTGCTGATTCTGTACCTGTCCAAGTTACTACTCTGCCATCTGACAAGGTTACTGGAGTACGTTGGAAATCAGCCCATTTTAAAGGAAGACTATTGGCATTAGTTTGAGCAACTAATTTAGTACCAATCAAAAGTCTACCTTTACCCATACTTCTTAAGAACTTAGCTTGCTCTTCGTTGTAGTTGGCTTTTAGATACTCATTTAATTTAGCTTGATCTTTATGGGATTCAGCTTTAAATTTGATCCAATCATCTAAGCCTTCAGTTGTAATCTCTAGTTTTTTAGAATCAACATCAAGAGCTGCTATTTGTTTTGCTTCTCTCTCTTCTTTATTAGCATCACGTCTATCTTTTAAAGTTTTTGAGAAACCAAGTGCAGCATTAATTAGCTTCAATGGTTGCTCGGCTACTTCAGCAGCTTGAGCATCAACAGTGTTTGCTCTTTGATTGTAAGTCCGTAAAGACTGTAGGTCCTGATTAACTTTCTTCTGTAAACCACTAGCTAAATCTACAGGACCATTAGGATTAAATTCTCTCATTTTTTATTTAGCCGGGAAATAAGCCAACTATTGACGATGCAATACCGAGTCCTTCGGTTAGTGCAGCCATAGCGACGTTTTCATATACTGGTTTTTCTGGTGGACGTTGGAAGATATCTATATTCATACGATCAGCAAATAGTTTATCTTGATAATTCTTTGCTTTGTTTCTTGCATCTTCAACTTTTAATTTGGACGCATAAGCACTCTTAGTAAATTTATTTACATCTTGGCTTCCTGCTGCTAAGTACTGACCTAACTCGATAGCTTGGGTGAATGAAGCACCTCTTCTACCAGTTTGATTACCACTAGCTGCCATCTTCTCTCCGACACTTCCAGAAAGGTATTTAATAAATCTGGCTTGATCTCTTTGCACAATCTCATCAGATTGTTTAGATAATGCTACATCTGCTGAGGCATAAACTTTAGATAACTCAATACCAGCATCATCTTTGGCAATCTCATAACTAACATTTTTAGCTTTAGTTGTTGAGATCTTACCCATTGCGTCAGATACTCTTTCCTGATCGGCACGTTTGTAAGCATTTAATTTAGCTTTATTTCGGGCTTTCGCTCCGGCTCCTAAACACACGGCAAAACTCTATAAAGGATAATTGATTGGGTCCATGTTTTACTTCCCTTAGAAATTTGAACCCTAGGAATCTGAGTAGTTTGATATGAACTGTGTTTCGTTTATCAACGATATTCCACAGCAACTTCTCTTCTCTACTTTCTACAAATCGTTTAGCTTCTCTAGCAAACGTTTTTGGATATTTCAGGATAGCTGGTGTACATAGCATCCAGACTCTGCCATCAGGTTGTACTCCTGCTACTCCTGCTAATTGACCATCAGGGACATTGAAATATACAGTGTCGCCTATTTTTGAGCATTGTGGTATTGCTTCGATAGGATCATGTCCATGACCCTCTGCCACTTCTCTATAGTCATCTGGTAAAAGGTTGGAAGCTACAGCTAGTGCAGCCTCCTCCGTTATTGGGTGAATGTATTTAGACACTACGATAAAATTTATTGTTGTAATCACCTTCCCAAGACAACGATACTAATGATGCTGGTAAGGGATGCTTAGAACTAATATTTATAGTTACGTTTTTATTGCGTTCATATATAGGTACAGTCTGCTCAACTTCTTCAACTGCTGTAATTCGGTTTGCCAGCACTTGTGTAGCTGGAGTCATTTCATAAGTTTCAGAGTAGTCATCCTTACCTAATCTTTCAATAGTTGTTTTATATAAACCTAAATCTGTAAAATTAAATTTAACTCTATGTATTGTTAAGTATGCTCTGGTGTTTGCTCTAAACTTATCACCTTGTGTTTGTCCAATAAATATTGTTGGCAGTTGTATATCCATATTAAATAGATAACCAAGTATAAAAGTTTCTCCTGTCCAATCACCAGTTAATGATACTGTGGATCCGCTAACTGTAGCTTCAGAAAATCTACCAAAGTTATTACTAAAATCTGCGTCAAAAGCACATAAATCTGTTGTGCGTTCAAACCCTGTAGGTTTAGTAAATGTGCTTGTATTGGTTCCTGCGTTATAGGTAATTGATGGAGTTACAGTTTTAGCATTATCTAAATGGACACGATATATAACATCATCATCAGTTGATCCAGTTCCTTTTGTATCTGTTGCAAACAAACCATTATCATCTAATCTGATAGGAAATTTAATTAGTTGATCTTTACTATTATTCTTATAAACAATATATAAAGCGTCATCCAGCATACACATATACTGAATTTCACCTACTACATCCCATTCAAACCAAGCCTGTAATAATCGTTTCTCACTGCTAGTAAAATATCTAAAACCCTGAACTTTAGTACCACCTTTGGTAGCAAAGAATATTACTGAGTTCTCTCTACTATTGGCTACTAAAGTCAAGTCTTTAGCTAATAAACTACTGACAACTTTACTTTGTTCAACTACGTCTGGTTCACCTTCTCGGAGCACTCGAGCCATCTCAAAAAATCTACTAAATTTATTAGCGTTATCTAAGAAAGCAATAGTTGTACCTAAGCTTATTGGATTAGTTTTATGATTAAAGTTATAAGAAGAAATAGCATTTATTTTGGCTGTTTGTGGGCTCAATACATCACTATCTGTAGTCAACATAAACTGTTGATTTTTAGTAAATAAAACTAAACCCGCATTTACCTGTATCCCATCGTAAACAATAGCTGGATACTCAGAACTACATGATAAGTCAATAGGATCTGTAGCTGAAAAAGTAATAGCTGTATTAGACCAGAAATTAAAGAAATCCCCGGGACGTGACATGATTACATTTTCATCACTAAGCATTACTAATCTGTTTCTGTAAAACAGCATTTTATTAATAGTCTTTCCTACAAAACTAGGTTGTGGGTTAGTACCATCAACATCAGTATCTCCTACTTGTGCTTCATCCCAACCAACGGTACTAACAGTAAACGTTCCGTTAGCATTTCTTATTAACTGTACAGGCATAGTTGAAGCAGTAAACTTCTTTTCAACTCCCGGTTTTAAACACTCTTCCCATACTCCTTCACCATCTTTATTGTTATGACCGAAAAACTTAACGTAGTAATCGTCTTCATCGTTTTCACTATTTGCGACTTTTACAACATAGCCATGCTTACAGACGTTAGGTAGATCACTTGCATCTTGAATTGAATCCGTTAAAACATTAAGTAACTCACCAACTGGTGTAGATATATTAAAAGATGAGCCTCTAGTTATATATAAACCATTACCTATTTGTTTAACTTGTGCTGAAGTAAAATTTCCTGTATCAATAATACCTTTACGAACATCACCTAAAATAGCAGAAGCAGTAACTGTTGTCTCAGTATCAAAAGGTGTGGGTGTTGGTCTAATTAAACCTAAATTAGCTTGTTCTTGAGTAGTACTATGGGCTGTGACCGTAACTCTATATTCAGCTCCGTTCATCCATACAAAGAATTGATCTCCAGTTACCCAACCTTCACCGCCATATAACAAGTCATGTGTAGTTGTATATCTACCATGGTATTGAGGTGAGGAACTATTACCCTCTGGGATAGCTTGCCCAGTTGTTCTAATTCTAAAATATAGATTTGATTTGCCAGCAGTATTATTGTAGTTAACACTAACGTTGTATGTATTTGTAGTACCTTCTACATCTTCATCAGTTAGTTGTGTACCACTACCTATACTAAATATTCGTGTCGCTACATTTGGCAAATAAGAATCTTTAGCTTGATTATCGGAACTACCAGTACCAGTACATCTACTACCATCAGTGTGGCGTAGTGCATACGATCTTAAAGAGCCATCAGTATGGCACATATTATTACTTGACTTATATAGCTGTACTTCTATTCGTGTAGCTGTAGATGTAGCTTGCGTAGTATCATTATCAAATAAATTTACTGAATACTGTTTAGAGTAAGCTACTTGTTTTAATTCAATAAATGCTTCTGCTGGTCGTACAGGTTCAAGATCAGTACCTTGAGCCATAGTAACTGTTTTAGTTCTATTGGTTATGTAGGTAAAATCATTAACTGTTAAAGTCTGTACTTCATCATCAGCAGTATGTATTAAATAGTCTTGTGTTCCAGCATCATGCGTCACAGTCATATCTTGACCGTCAGAACATCTCCACATTCTAATCTTGCCATCATCAGCATGAGAAGTTCCATCAGCATTTTTTTTCCTAATTATCTGACCTATATATTGTTCTGCTTCGTCTCTGTAGTAATGAAACCACTTACCTGTATCGTTAGAATTTAAGGTTCCATCACTTAATGAATCTACTAATTTTCCCCCGGGACGTTTCTGTAAACCCTGTGTTACGTCTGGTAATACATTGGTTGCGACATTAACTTGTCCCGGTATTTTTAGTTCATCTGGTTGTTGAGATAAACCACCAGTTAATGTTGGTATTGATTGAGTAACACTTGCCATTTATCTAATTAAAGCTCTGTAAGGTTGATAAGATCTGTAGTTAGTTTCATGCGGCCAGCCCAAGAATGAATGGTCTCCTTGTTCACATTCATATTCAATAACAGCAGCACGGGTACGAGCTTCTTGTTGTTGTAATAACTGAACTAATGAAGGGTTATTAACTAACTGTGTTGCAGCTCTTGTTGAAGCTAATGCAACTATGTATCTTTGAAATGCAGATGGTATATCTATAAAATCATAAAGATAAACGACATCGAGTTCTAACTCATCATCGTCAAATTCATTTGTATGTTTAACTTTGTCATATAACTTCCCATCTCTTTTTACTAAATCCATTGATCTCATGGCTTGACCATCATGCAAATCAAAGCGTAGATAATTTGTTGGAACAGGAATTTGTTTATTTGCGTCAGGTTGTTGTTTTACATGTTCTTCAGTATTGAAGTGCCAACCTTCATTAAGTACATCTTTAATACATTCCTTAAGTATGTTGTGTACAAAAGTTATTTCTGGGTTTGGATTATTAGCTAATACAGTTATAGGTGCTTGCCCTATGCTACCCAAGATAGAATTAACTGCGGATAGTTCGGTATCGGTTGCTATTGGAGTAGTCATAGATAAAAAAAAAGGGAGCCGAAGCTCCCGTATAAAATGTATAAATTTAGAACGCTGAAGGAGCTGAAGCACCAACATAAAGTTCTACTGCGGCAGCAGGATTTAAGTAATCTGCACCCATTGCCATTCTTCCAAGGATTACGTCACCTTGATAAACAACTGAAACGTCGCCTGAAGTTACTTGAACCTGTGGTCCAATAGCTTCTACAACACCAGCAGCTTCTTTCTGGAAAATCAAACCACAAGACTTAGCTGTTACTTCAGCAGCAGTACCGTAGTCATTGTTGATTCCTGTTGAAGCACCTGAAGCGTTTTCAAGAGTAGGACCAACATGAGATCCAAGATTGCTTGGAGCTGTCTTACCTGTAGTACCACCGAAAGCTGTACCGTACTTGCCAAGGAATGGAATATTCATTGACTTGTAGATTTTAATTCCAGCTATTTCGATAACACCATTACCACTTTGTAATGCAGTACCTTGAACGTCTCTGTTTACAAGACCGTTAGAAGATACGTCAGTTATAAGTGCGTAGTATTGACGTGGGTTTAGTACCGCACATCTACCTTGAGAACTTACACCTTTCTCGTCAAGAGCAGCAGCAGCATCATAGAAAGCTGTTACTAGATTTCCTGCGTTGAATGCGTCAGAGTCATTAGTTGTTGAACCAACTCTGATCTGTGTTCCACCGGGTTCTACAAAGTTAGCCTTTGTAATTGGAGAAGCAGCTCTAGCTCCTCTAGTGATAGCTCTGAAGATGAGTCTGTCATACTTCTCAGCTAATGCGTATCCAATCTTCTTGGATATCTCTCCTCTCAATTCAAAGTGTGCAAGAGTCTCGTCTAATTCATAAACGAATGCACTTGAAATAAGTAGGTCGTCGACAGTAATTGTTTTTTCTGCGACTGGAGGTGCGCCATCACTGTTACCTAAAATTGAGTTACCGGGAGTATGGTATTCCGCAGTTGTTCTACCTGTGTAGATGAACTGAAGACTCTTACCGTTCTTCAATGTTCTCTTCATCACCATGTCACGAGCGATAGTCTCGTGCTGGAATCCTTTGAACATTTCTCCACTGAACAATTTAAGGTAAAGTTGTCTAGCGTCACCTGTTGAGTTTGACTGACCTTGGCGTGTTAGCGAGGTAGTCAAATCTGAACTCTGATGAGCCATGATTTACTTAAATGTAAGGGTATATTTGCTTGTCTTGTCGTACGAAAAGTTGTGAGTCTTACTTGGACTCAGTTGATATTGTGGTCTATCCCACCGTCTAGACGGCTGATGAGTATCTCCTTAGAGGTCAAAAGCCAAATTGAATAGGGAGGACTTGCACCTCCCAGACCGCTTAACCGATTATTCTTGTGTAAGCAACGCCACGATATACGAAAGTAACTTTCATGGTTATCTCCATATACTAAGCCCCGTTCCATGCTTAGTGGTCATGCGTCCCTGAGTAGGGATGAACGGACGTAGCGTTAATAAGAAGGATCACCCTCAGGTTCTTTTAACCTTTCACCTGTGAGAGCTTCTTCTAAAGATTGATATTCTTCAGGATATTTCTTTTCTGGTTCTGGCTCAAAAGTAATTCTATGAGCTTTCATCTTATCGTTTTGATGTGGCATGTTATTCCAATGTCTAATTACGCCCGAACATATAAATAAATTAGTTAATAAAGTTAAATAGATTAAAATTTTTTCAACCAATTTCTGGGGCGGTGAGGGCAATTTGTGTGGATCCAACACTTGCTAAATCGAGTGGGAAGTTATGAGCATTACGCTCGTGCATTACCTCAAAACCGAGGTTAGCTCTATTCAATACATCAGCCCATGTAGGGATTATCTTTCCATTAACATCTACTACTGACTGATTAAAGTTAAAACCATTTAAGTTAAATGCCATTGTGCAGATACCCATGGATGTCAGCCATATGCCAACAACCGGCCAAGTACCAAGAAAGAAATGAAGAGCACGGCTATTATTGAAACTTGCATATTGAAAAATTAGTCTCCCAAAGTACCCGTGTGCAGCGACAATATTATATGTCTCTTCATCTTGCCCAAACTTATAGCCATAGTTCTGCGATACATCGTCTGTCGTCTCTTTAATAAGTGAGGAAGTAACCAAACTTCCGTGCATAGCAGCGAAAAGAGCTCC
>Ga0163180_10002546_pt1 | contig 10168 bp, 17 predicted proteins | sample AtlANTMetagenome_2_FD_109647 | JGI IMG/M metagenome (GOLD analysis project Ga0163180, IMG submission 109647) | Marine eukaryotic phytoplankton communities from the Atlantic Ocean - Atlantic ANT 4 Metagenome | ecosystem: Environmental > Aquatic > Marine > Oceanic | place: North Atlantic Ocean...
CTTTTGCACCGACAACTATTCTTTGGTATACATCTTCAGTTATATCAGGTGTTATTATACCATCTTTACCATCACGAACAGCGCGTATAGCACACTCGTTCATAAGGTTTGCAAGATCAGCACCCGAAAAGCCCGTTGTCTGTTTTGCAAGGTCACGAAGACTTACACCCGCACCTAAAAGTTTATCCTTGGTATGTACCTTAAGTATTTCCTCGCGTCCATGCACATCGGGTAAAGAAACTTGTATCTTTCTATCGAATCTACCTGGACGTAATAGAGCATCATCAAGTATATCGATACGATTTGTTGCGCCTATAACAACAATCTCTGTATCATTTTCAAATCCATCCATTTCCGTTAACAATTGATTAATCGTTTGTTCGCGCTCATCGTTAGCTGCAAACCCATTCATACTTCTCTTTTTACCAATAGCATCAATTTCATCGATAAACACGATACATGGTTGGTTATCACGTGCCATTTCAAACACGTCGCGAACCCTTTTTGCACCTACACCCACAAACATTTCAACAAATGACGATCCCGAACATTGGATAAATGGAACGGATGATTCGCCTGCAATAGCACGTGCTAAAAGAGTTTTACCTGTACCTGGTTTACCTGTTAATAATGCACCACGTGGTATTTTAGCACCCGTACCAAAGAATTTTTCTGGTTCCCTAAGAAAATCGACAATTTCTTCGAGTTCGTCCTTAGCACTATCTATACCTTGAACATCTTCAAAACGTGTTTGTATCTGTTTTTCCACATCAATATCATTTTTCATCATGGAAAACGGATTTTGTCCCACACCACCATTAGCACCAAATATCATTCTAAAAATAGCAAAAAACCCTATAGTAATAAACATGAAAGATATAAATTCAGTCATATTCCCACCGTTTGGAATTCTAATTAAATCAAAATCAACTTGACTTTCAGACATTGTTTTCCAAAAATCTTCTGAAGGTGCGTAATATGACGTAGCTATAGTCCCATTTCTTTCTTCAAAATATACGACATCTTTATTAGGATCTACTTCAACTTTTGTTATTTCGTTTTTCTTAACACCTCTAATAAAATCGCTATATATTCTGTGTTCATATTCAGGTTTTTTCTCTATTTTAATTGGTGGTGAACTAAATATTCTATTTACAATTGGTAAGGTCACCATTATAATTAAATAAGATATTAAAAATAAATTAAACGCGTGATTTTCTATAAATTTACGTTTTTTTCTTAAACGTTTACAGAACCTCCTACGAAACCGTCTCCAGTTCATCTTGTAATATAAATTTAAATTAAACTCTAGTATATCTCGCAAAACTTTCTTTTTCACCTGTATAATATAATTTATACGATTCAATAATACTCTGTACTTTATATTTGTCGGGCATACATGCTGGTATTCGCGTGAGCCCGGGTTTAAAATCACGTGTTGGATAATATGCAGTTTCACTTTCACGAAGTTCGAAATGTGAAGGTTTATTTTCATATAACCAAAGTATATGTTTAGAACACGCGTGCACTTTACCGAACCTCTTTTTATACTCGAGTGCAAGACACATTCCTATTTCACCCGCAAAATTATAATTATCAATACTTGATGATATCCATAATGTTGTAGGATGCTTTTTATGTGCAGCTTTGTACCCTCGACACTTTCCATTTACGGTATAAGGTGCATTTGATTCTACATAATTGGTTTGACCCGAATAAAACCATGTTGTATACATCATTTGACATATTTCGAGTAAGATCTTGATTACATGTTGATCACAGTACATATAAGCAAGCTCTTCGGGGTTCATTGAGAGAAAAAATATATTCATTTTGTAATTTATATTTTATTAAAAAAAAGTCTAACTTAAGTTTTATTCGTCTCCTCCATCTGAAACATATTCATCTTCGACAGCTTCTTCTTCATCACCTTCTTCGTCAATTTCAATTGCTTCATCCTCTTCGGGTTCATCATCATCTTTCTTTTCTTCTTCGGGATCTTCATCGTCTACCACTTCCACTTCCATTTCAGCTTCGGCTTCGGCTTTCTTACCCGCTTTCTTCTTTTTATTTCTTGACGCTGTTGAAGGTGCGTCAAATCTTTTCTCAAGTATTTTCCATTTCTTTTCTATGAGTGCATTACGTTTCTTGTATTTTACCATCATGGAATCCATAAACTCTTGTGAATATCCAAGTGATTTTAATGCACTCGTTATACTCTTTATTGGCGGTGGTTTATATTTGGAATAATATTTTTCGTTTAGTATCGCCATTTGAGGTAATACTTTCACGCGAACTTTACCTGATTTTAATACGTTTAAATTAACTACAATTTGGTCGAGGTGTTCAATATGTGTCTCGATAGAATCATCAACTTTTTCGTATGGTGGTATTTCTTCAACATATGGTTTTTTAAATGGAATACCCATTTCTTTACAATTTCTTTCCAAACTTTCTAAATAATCTTTCTTATTCTGGACGTAAAACGGTTTTTTCTCTATGATATTGTCATTTTTACCATGTACGATATTATATAAAAAGGATCCGGGTATGAGTTTCGTCATTTCTTTACTTTATTATACTAAAATTTTATTACAACTTAGGTCTAATTCACATTCTAAAATTTGATGGGCCGAAAAGTGTTGGAGTGACTCATACGGTCCCCAAAGTTCAATAACTTTTCGTTCTTTGTCGTACCACATATACGAAAGATCGAGGTATCGTGTTAACCAATAAAACTTCTTACCACTTTTACCGATAAACTTGAAAATATCGTCTTCTTCATACATTGACACGTCCATTTGACTGTAGTGTGTGTTTGGTGGGTTGTACGGAGCCATCTTCTTTCTTATTATTAGTACTAAGCGTCTCCTGTTTAAGTCTGATATACTTTTGTGTATATAATCCCTTTTTAGCCTTCTTGTCATTCTTCGTGACGCGTTTCTTAAATGGATCCATTAGTACTATAGAGTGAGATTACTTTAATCCACACGCACCACAATATTTTTCACTTTTGTTTGGTTTATACATGAAGGTATAAAGAACCACGAGGGCGACTACGGAAGCTGGTAACATATATTGGTTTTTCATTTATAGTATACCAATATTAAAATTCTTCATCGTCCAGTGATACATCCGATTCCGATTCATCATCTTCAGAAGATGTCAATTCGTATTCAAAATCGGATTCGTCTACCTCAACATACATACCATTCTTAAGTTTTTCATATAAACCCGTATTTTCAAGATCAGTAGTGTCGTAAAATCCTGATACAGAATCTTTCATGATAGTAGTAGTTTCTTCTGTATCAAAATTCCATTCACCGTCACCATAATATTCAAGTAGCGCTACTTCATATTCACTGGGAACATCTCTTAATATTCTAGCTATAGATGTATACCCATCATCAAAATCGACATCAATAATCTGTCTTTCCATTTTATTTTAGATGTTTTTAATCTTAAAGTATATTAAATGGACGCAATTCTTAAAAATAGAGTGGTTGGTGAAAAAGACGCCGTTATGTTCGACATAGACGATACTCTTATTTTTACGAATGGTAATGCGAATGTTCCTATTATTAAGTTATTACATTATGCTAAATATTTAGGATATAAAATTATTATTATTACAGCTCGACCAGCCATGAAATGGAATTTAGAATTTACTCAATACCAACTTAAACAGTATGGGATACCATACGATCAACTTGTGTTAACACCAGCACATAATAAAGGTAATATTAAACGTGAATCGAGTTTAAATTATGTTTTATCTGTTGGTGATATGGATACTGATTTAACAGATACACAATACGCCATGAAAATTATGATTTCCACCTAGAATTACAATTATGACACGTAACAAATACAGTCATAGGTTCATCAGCACTGCGTGTTTGCATTTGGTAAAAAGTTGTCTTATATGATTTACACCGATTACACCTAAACATACCCTTATATTCGGGATCGTTAATCATATTCGTAACCCAGTCCTTTTTCATATTCTGTCTAATATTTTCTTCTAATAATTTTGAATATGGTCCACCTGGCCATAAACCCTGATGAGATAATTCTAGAACACTTTTAGGTTTTAACTCACCACTTAAAATACGTTCTTTGAGTGTTGGTGAATGTATTAAATTATGTTTAATTTTTAAAAATGTATGTTTGTATCGGTTTACGAAAAACCTATTCTCTGTAGAAGGTACATCCCCAAGTTCATTTGTTCTACGTATGGCCGTGTTATACGTAGACTTTTCTAAATTTATACATATTGTATCTTCTTTAGGTAAACTAAGTAATTCAGCATATTTTTCAAGTGTGTATTGTCTTGATAACATATTAATATGTTTGAAATTAAGCTCTACTTAAGTGTGGCATTTTAACTTTTTTACAATCACCAAAAGATTCAGGGGAACATTTGTTAAATGGATCGGATGTAGTAAGTGGCATGTTACGTGTTCTCTTCCATTTCGTATCTAATACGAGGTTTGTGTATAACTCAGACTCTCTGAGTATAAAGAATACAATAACGATGGCAATGAATGATATGACAACTTTGTTCATTTATTAAAAGCAACTTTTTTATTTGTACATCCTAGGAATGACACTTGCAGTTTTAGTAAATGAGGGAAAAAATGATATTCATGAAATAGATTTAGATATTTCACCTGAAAAAAATGAAATTTATAAAATTTTACGGGGTAAAGCCACATTTCTAGGACAATGGCCTGATAAATCTGTTGTTATAGTTACATGTGAATCGTCTATATTTGAATTATCGATGAATTTAAATAGACTTCCCAGACCCTTTACAAATATGTCTGTTATGGGTAGGATTTTACTCATACGAATGGACGAAGAATCTGAACCACAAGATTTTACAGTCAAGGAGTATCATCAGATGACAAAAGAGACACACCCCAAAACCAGATCATCTGCACACTTAATCAGTCGCCCCTTGAGTAGGAATGAAAGCTACTCCTCGGAAGACAGCTTGTGTAAACTTCATACAGAGTTGAAAATGTGATTCCGCCCATTCCATAGGATTTTTCATTTTTATACCAAATGGGTTATTATTTACTATTTTCATGAAATCGACGCTACCATACTTTTCTTGATTGCTTGCTTTTGACATGGATACATCTATTTCTTGTAACCATTCCACATGTTCCTTTTTACTTGGATCGAATTGTTTAACAAACGACATTTATATTATATATTTATACAATCTTTAACCTAATTTCCAAACGTGATTTATAATATCTATCATCTACTTCACCTTCAATTTTTTGCCCCGACATTGTTATTCTCAATAAATCATCTTTGTAATCAAAAGTATGACAGTAAAAATAACATAATCCTGTTCCAGCAGACATTTCATTAAGTTGACTTTTAACCTTTTCTTCTAAATAAATATATTTCTTTATTTCTTCAGGAGTTCTCTTTTTTGCTAATGGATCTGGATTTATACGCGCCACTGGAATCTGTAAGTTTGTATCTGGCCATACACCGTATGTGGAACGGTATTCAGATATATAACTTATACATTTACGGGCTGTTTCCCTTTTGCTAAAACATATCATACGGGGTTTACCCTCAGGATCGATTATAGTAGTGTATCCACCCCGTGTAATACCTATAAAATGAAACTGCTGCATATTGTATGTTGGAAGAACGTGTGTGCTACCTATCATCTTATATTATATGGAGAAAAACCTTTATACTTCATCAAGAGACCTACTTGGTTCTATAGCCAAGTTAAGTGATTTATCCAACTGTTTTATAGACAAATCCATATTATGTTTAGTCATTGCTATACCTGCATCTAAACCACCCGTACTTGTTATTTCATGTATCCATTGCCTCATTAACCCATCTCTATTTGTCATTATTCTATTTGCAAGCTCGGGTTTACCTGCATCATACAGAGCTTCTATAAAAGGATCGCCCGAACTTGGTTTATTCTCGTTTGCAAAATCAATTAACCAATTAAATTCCAATTTCATGAGCGATGGATCCGTCTCATAAACTTGACCTATTGTGTATTGTACAGATCTAAATGTAAAATATTTTACTAACATCGTATTGACATCTTCAAAAGTCTGGTCAGAATATGCATAATTAGGGCCTGATTCACATTTAGTAATCGTTGTTTTCCTTTTATCCACCCGATTAATGGATAAACTACCTGTAAAGCTATTTAAGCTACGATAAACCATTATATAAATACATAAGAAAAAAAACCTTAAGTTAATTTATATATATGAACTTTCCAAAAACACATGGTCAGTGTAAATACATGAGGGTATTGCAATCTCATAAACCTATTATAATAGCGACAGGGCCAGCTGGTACAGGTAAAACCATGCTTGCGTGTCAACTCGCAACAGAAAATTTAATGAATAGAAACACTAACCGTTTGGTATTAACACGACCAATTGTAGGTGCGGATGAAGATATGGGTTATCTTCCAGGTGAAATGGAAAGGAAAATGGAACCATGGACGAGACCAATGGTAGATGTATTCGAGAACTATTTAACGCGTGGGCAACTTGAACATCATGTTCATATAGAACCCCTGGGTTTTATGCGTGGAAGAACATTTGATAACGCGTATATAATTGCTGATGAAATGCAAAATAGTACACCTAATCAAATGAAAATGCTAATAACAAGACTAGGTAAAAATACGAAACTAGTTATAACGGGTGATTTAAAACAAAGTGATTTGGGTGAAAATAGTGGACTCACAGATCTCGTAAATAAAATAGATGGTTTAAACCTAAACTATATCGAACATGTCACTATGGAAAACGATGACATCTTGCGACACCCTGCCGTTGCAGAAATTCTCAAGATTTATTAGTTACGTTATTTTTTAATGTTTTTATTCTATTCCGGACTTCTTTTACCTTTTTTTCATACTCTACAAATTCATCTTTATAAAGTTCCGCCCAGTCTTTCATCTGCTTCAATACTTTTCTATTATGTGAATACCAAACTATTACCTCTTTACTGATTTTATCACAAGATGTATACTCATCCATAACGGATTTTGAACAATCTCGGCCCATTTGACAATATTTTAGAACATCTTCAAGCTCAGCCATATTATCTGTATTAAATGTGCTAAGACCATCAATATGTTCTAATTCTTTCTCGAGCATACTTTATCGTGATATTATTTTTTTATACATGGATAAAATGCGTTCACTATCTATTTTCTCATCTTGAGCTCCAAACGACATGTGTGAACACATAATACATGGATATATATACGGTTTATATTTACAATCTCTTATATTCGGGTAATTGAACATTGTTTCATCGATAAAATGTTCATGTGTTTTAAATAGTTCTTTTATATACTCAATAAGATGTTTATTAAAAAATAATGTATTTATCTGTATATACCCCATATATTCACCACCAAAACATGTTCCTAAACGATCACCACCATATGAAAGTTTCCCATCTGCAATGATTTTTGGAGCTCTAGGATAGTTGGGTTCATATTGTTTAACGACATTTGGAGAAAAAATTGTATTGGTTAATTTATTATTTGTAAATAATTCATGCATAAGTTCGGCAGCTTTATGATCATTTATTACATCTACAAGTTTATCACCGGCTCTTATCACTTCCATGAAATTTGTTGTATTTATGGTTAAGGAGTTATTAACAATTATAGGAGTAGTCCATAGAGTATCATTATTTTTTACAAAATCAAATATCTCATCGAACTTATTTATGTCCACATAAACTATATCATCGTCCATTTTTACAAATAGACTATCCTCGTATATTTCTTTTGTGTATTCTTTCCATACCAAACTAAAGTTGTCAACTTTCCAAGAAGAACCCCCATTTTCATAATCTATTTTTGTTTTATCATCAGAAGTAAAAATCTTTATTTTATCAGATTTCAAACTGTTTACCCATGTAGTATCAGAATCATTCCTTGAATAATTCCAGAGATGTATTTCATCTAACTTTTTTTCTTTTAGAGCATTATTTAAATAATGCATTAAAATTTGCATTCTATCTTCTCTACCAGCAAATACAATACATATACGCGACATTATAGTAGAAAATACATTAATTTCTTTAACTTTATAATTGTTTAGGTACCAATATATTAAAGAATACACATTACATTTTATAAATGAAACTATCTTACGCTATTTGTGTATGTAATGAATCGCGTGATTTATTTTCACTCGTATCGTTCTTACTAAAAGTAAAGGACGAAGAAGATGAAATTAATATTTTAATAGATACATTACATGTTACTGAAAATGTTAAAAACGTCATCGAATATTTCGGTGATAAAATAGTAACGTATGAAAGGGATTTTTGTGGTAATTTTGCGGATCATAGAAACTTTCATATAACTAAGTGTTTGGGTGATTATATATTTATGATAGATCCTGATGAAATGCCAAAAGAGAATCTTATTATAAACCTTAAAAAAACGATACGTGATTCCTGTGCCGAATTGATAATGGTACCAAGGATAAATATTCACCCGGGGCTTACACAAGAGTGGCTTGAAAAATATAAATTTAATACGAATGAACTCGATTGGATAAATTGGCCAGATTATCAAGGTCGTATTTTAAAAAATGACGAAAATATAAAATGGTCTCGTGGATTACATGAAGTTGTATCAGGCACGGATAAAATTGTACAATTGCAAGCTGATCCAAGAATCGCTTTATGGCATATTAAATCTATAGAAAAACAGGATAATAGATGGGACATCAATGGTAACTATAAAGTTCCAGAATCAAATGATAATTTATATGATACTTTAATGTAACAATATAGGATTTCTTTTATAAAAATCACCTTTTTGAAAAATATAAGAAACACATAAGTTAATATGTCTATAAAGTATATGTTTAGTTATGGGATTAATATGTCCCAAATCGGGTTCCATTATATCACTTTGTTCAAATTGAGTTAATAAATTTGTAGGATTAATAAACATAATTTTATTTTTTTTACATATTTTTTCGAGTAATGTGATTAAATAATCACGCTTATGTAATTTATTACCATTATACGTTACATTTATATGTGATATAACAATAATAGGGCGTGGAAACACAAGTTTTTCTATTTCTAATATATCATTTTCAATTTCTTCATCTGTTTGTAAAATAACATTTGTTTCGTTGAATATATCTTCAGGTGTATTTTTATAATCCTGATCAAAAAGACGTCTATCTACAGCCATATGTGAAAAATACTTATCTTTATACATATACTTTTTCATAGATGTAATTTCTATCACGAAAACATCAGTTTTATCGAACCTTTCCTTGAAACTTGGATTATATTTCATAGATTCTTTATTTATTATAGATTTTCTCATACAAAATCTATCATAATAATTTTCTAATTTTATGTCGCCATTTATATATTTTATGAGTTGTATAATTTCCTTTGTACAGTGTGTATAAGAAATTTCGTTACTTAAATTGGAAGAATATGCAATACCTTCAATTCTACAAGAACCAAATGGTGTAACTATCATTAAATAATATAATATATTTTATTTTTTTTAACTTAATTAAAGAGTTAAATAAATATTTAACATATGATCGCTTTAATTACAGGTATAACTGGACAAGATGGCTCGTATTTAGCTGAATTTTTACTTGAAAAGGGGTACGAAGTACATGGTATAGAAAGACGTTCCTCGTATACCGAATCTCGTATTAATACTATTATAGAACCTAAATACAGAAACCATGAAAATTTACATATGCATTATGGTGACATGACAGATTTACCCGCGCTCACCGATACAATAAAATCTGTTCAACCAAATGAAATTTATAATCTCGCTGCACAATCACACGTAGGTTTGTCGTTTAAAATGCCCGTGTATACATCAGAAGTCGATGGTATAGGTGTTTTGAAAATTTTAGAAGCTATACGATTATCGGGGCAAATTAAAAAGTGTAAACTATACCAAGCTTCTACGTCAGAACTATTTGGTAAAGTTAGAGAAGTACCACAAAATGAAAACACACCGTTCTATCCCAGGTCACCTTACGGTGTTTCGAAACTCATGGGGTACTGGTCTATAGTTAACTATAGGGAAATATACGGTATGTACGCGTGTAATGGTATAATGTTTAATCATGAATCA
>Ga0163180_10002547_pt1 | contig 10165 bp, 12 predicted proteins | sample AtlANTMetagenome_2_FD_109647 | JGI IMG/M metagenome (GOLD analysis project Ga0163180, IMG submission 109647) | Marine eukaryotic phytoplankton communities from the Atlantic Ocean - Atlantic ANT 4 Metagenome | ecosystem: Environmental > Aquatic > Marine > Oceanic | place: North Atlantic Ocean...
TAGAAAATGAAATAAAAAAGTTTGGTAGAACACCAAAGAAAGTCAAAGTAGAAAGAGGAGAGTACAAAAATGTCTATAGTAGCAATGGAGGAGACTCTATTTCCAGTTAAAGAAGTTCCAGCAACATTTATGAAAGCTGAAGGCAAGAAAAGAACTTTAGTATCTGGAACAGGTCATAAATTCATCATAAGAGAAGATACAGGAGATGTATTGTCTTGTATGACTGATGAATATAAAGTAGTTGACAACAAATCAGTTGTTAACAAAGTTCAAAAAGTATTAAAAGGTTCTGGTGCTGAGTTATCAGAAGCTAGAACATTTTCCAATGGTCAAAGAGCTATTTGGAAATGGAATTTTCCTAAAACCGAAGTTAAGGTTGAGAAAGGTGATTTAATAAATCCACAATTAATAGTAGCAAATAGTTACGATGGTAGCACATCTGTTAATGTTATGGGTGGTGCATTTAGGCTTGTATGCTTAAATGGATTGACAATTGGTAATGTCTTAACAAAAAAGAAGGCTGTACATAAGAATAATAATACTAGCATTAATCAAATAGATAGTACTATTACTGATACAGTTGCTATGTTAGTTCAAATGTTTGAAACAGAATTTCCAAGACTAACAAAGACTAAGTTAAGAGGTCAACATTTAGTTGATATGGCTAAATTGATTCCACAACAATATATGGAAGATTTTACAAGGTATTGTGTAAATAATAATATGAAAACATATTGGGATTTATTAAATGCTTGTACTTGGGTAGCAACACACGTTGCGCATAGAGATAGAGAATCTATTCATATTATGGAGAATCAGATTTATCCAACAATAACAAGATTAGCAAGAGCGTAGGTTCCTGAAACGTAAAAGGTCCCTGAGATTAGACCACTTGATAGAGACTGGCTACTGTACAGAAGTCATATAGAGAACGTAGCGTGACCCTCTCTACAAAGTCTATTCTCTTGCTAGTAATAACTACAGAAGACGCACATGTAATCATTCCTTGTGATAGTTGAAGCCGATAACTATTTAATACCAGGTACACAAGGTTTTGCCTTATTCTGTAGTAAATTTAGTCTCACGGGAAGCATAGCAGACCACGTGGACGAAATTAGTAATTATAGTTAAGTTATCTGTAATAGCCTGAAGCCTAGGCAAATGTATACAGAAAAAGCTGGTTGGCGTATACACTTAACTATATAATTGGGCGGTGATGGATTAGCCAGTAGACTCTAGAGTTTATAAGCCGCCTAAAAAATTAGAAAGTTGATATGGAGAAACCTCATATCGTAAAACTCAATGACGGACCGAACCCTAGGGCGATACCTTTAATATAATCGGTTGGGGACAGAGTTTGAGCTCATATTTGAAGCGAATCTTTCTAACATTAGGAGTAGCAACAGATAAATGCGATTCGGAGATAGTATACTGATTTATACTAGCTACTCCTATAACATTATAGGAGAAAATATGAGTTTAAGTTTACATGATAAAAACAACAATCCCTTAAAATGTGAAAGCAGTTTTGAAGAAAGACTTAAAAAATTTAAGACAATCTATGCTTATACAGAAGAACATGAAGCATTAACTGAAAAGTTTGCAAAAGAACATGGTAGAGCTTGGTGGATTTTTTGTAGTACTCAACAAGTTGAAAAGTTTAAAGACCAATGGATTGAACAGTTTAGAGTTAAGGAGGAGCGATGAGTGAAAGAAAATCAAAAATAGATATGGATGATATGTGGGTATGCGATTATTGTGGTACAGAAGAAGTAGATGAAAAAGCATGGGTTAATATGAACACTGGTATGATTACAGAACCAGATGATTATACTAATTATTGGTGTAATTGTTGCAATGATGAAGTAAGACCAATATCATATTTTGAATTTAAAGAAAAGATTGCTGAAGAATGTGGAGGCAATAAAGAAAAGTATCATCAAATTTTAGATGGGAGTAGAATGTAATGGGATATTTCAAGAAATTAGAAATAGAACGTATGGATAACTACAAGTTAAGAGAAGCAGAAGACTTTGAAGACGGAGTAGATAGGTATCCTATGCCTCATATACCTACAGAAGAGGAAATAGAAGATACTAAACAAGATACTACGTGGAGTATTAAACACGAAGGACACTTGAACAGAAATAATATAATCTTCCATACTAATAAATATCAAAAACTTTACCAAAAGATGAAAAAAGTTGATGATAAATTGAAGGAGCATAGAATGAGTAACGCTGAAAAAGCATTTGATTTACAAGAAAAAATAGCAAAGTTAATAGATAAACTAGATGAGCTTGGATTTGAATATATGTATTATAATAGTATAAGCTCAATAAGAAGAAAGAGGGATTATGGAAAAAGAAAAACAGATAGATGACACTATTAGTGTAGATGTATACTATTCTTTTGATGAAGAAACAGGATATTATCTTGATAGAGAAGGTATAACAGATGAATTTATGTCAAGGTTAGGTGAAATAGAGGAAAATATAGACAATCTAAATCACGAACGTAATGACCATTTAAGAACTAAATATATGGAGGGTTAAGTGAAAGAAACTTTAAAAGAAAAATACGATAGAACTAAAATGTGGTATGATTCAGCAACAAAATTGCTTATAGGTAGAACCATTGAACGTGTATGGTGGCAAAACTGGGATGAAGATTACCCAGATGAAGGTACTGGTTTAGTATTTGAAACAGATAAAGGTGATGTATTCTTTGTAGGAATGGATGATGAAGGTAATGGTCCAGGTGCTTTACACATTGGTATGGATGAAAAACGTAGAGAACAGTTCAGAAAAGATGGATTATGTGCTTCTTGTTTACCAGTAGGTGTGGAAAGTAGTAAATCATATAGAGATATGTGGGAAGAACTTCATGGGCTTAAAGATGGTTAAGAAATATACATTTGAAGAGCTATTAGATTTATCATATGGAGAAGACCCTTGGTGGACTACAGCTGAAAGTCACGATGAAAGAATGTTTTATACAGCTATACATTATCAAATGATGGCTGATATGGCTATAAAGAAAAAGTTTCATCCAGATTATGCTGGTGGTGTTGTAGATAAATTCGTGTTTGAATATTACGATTCAGCACATGATTTAGTATTTTGGAAAACATACGGTACTGGAAGAAAGAAAAATGAAGAATGATTGTCCAACTATATTCCCTTATTATGGAGGAAAATATAATTTATCAAGGAAACTTGTTCCTAAGCTTCATAGCCATGAACGATATATTGAAGTATTTCTTGGTGGCGGGAGTATGTTCTTCAGAAAAAACAAAGCAAAAATAAATATATTAAATGATTTGCATAATGATATAATAAATTTGTATATTTCAGTAGCGGAGGATTTCGATAAGTTTAGACATTATTGTAAACACATATTATTGTCTAGAACTCTTCACGAAGACTATAGAAAACTAATACATAGTAAATCAAAAGTAGATATACCAGATTATAAAAGAGCGGCAATGTATTTCTTTGTACTAAAAACTGCTTTTAACAAGAATCCACATTTGCCTTTATCTAAAGATGCAAAATGGAATGATGATATTCTGGCTGATTTAGAACCAAGTAGACAAAAACTAAATAATGTATTTATTGAAAATATGGATTTTAGAAAGTTAATTGAAAAGTATGAGCCAAAAGAAGGAGACATGTGGTATTTAGACCCTCCTTACTTTGCAGCTACAGATAGGAATGATTACTATATACATTCATTTACAGAAGATGACCATTTAAGCTTAAAAGAAGTTTGCGATGAAATTGATGCAAGCGGGGGAAAGTTTATGGTGTCTTACGATGATAGACCTGAGATATGGCAAATGTATAGATTTTATTTTATAGATATAATACCTATTAAATATGCTGGTCAATTACATAGTGATGAAAAGAAAAATGAATTAGTTATTACAAACTATATTCCAAAAGAAAGACAAATTAGTTTATTTACAGAATCGGAGGTGTAATGAAAGAGCTTACAGATAAAAAAGAACTTAAGCAGACAAACGGACTGGAACCTATGCCCAAGAATGAAGAAGCAGAAATAGCCTTATTAGGTAGTATTTTGCTAGAAGGCGATGAAATCTTTGAAAAAGCTAAAGCAATTATTAAAGAATCTAAATGTTTTTATACTACAAAGCATCAAGAGTTGTGGAAATCATTTCATAGGCTGTATAAAAACAATGTGCCAATAGATACTGTTACAGTATTTGGAGATTTAAAGGATAATGTGAAAGACCATACTTTAACTACTTATTATTTAACTGGATTGGCTGATGGAGTTCCTACTACTGCGAACGCTGAAACTTACGCTAAGAACATTTGGTATAAGTTTATACAACGTAAAGCGGTAAAAAGTTCCCAGATATTATATAACTTAACTTTACAAAATACGGATGATATTGTAGAAGTCTTACATCAACATGAAAAGATTATACAAGACTTAAAAGATATTGCTCCAAGTAAAGTTGTAGAAACAAAAGATATATTAATTAATACAGTAAAAGCATTAAAAGAAGGCACAAACTTAATACCCTTTGGTATTGAACAGCTAGATAATGCGGCAGGTGGTATGACTAGAGGCGAAATTACAGTTGTAGGTGGTAGACCAGGACATGGTAAAACTACTATGATTATTAATATTGTTAAACGATTACTTGAACAAGGCAAAAAAGTTATGCTATTTAATCGTGAAATGACTAATGTTGAGATGATGAAAAAGATTTTGGTAATGGAATTTCAACAATTTAGCTATGAACGTATTAGGAAAGCTTCTGATATTAGTAAAGAAATAACTGAAATTAATCTAAAGAAAGAAGAACTTGGTGAAAAATACAAGAACTTAATTATGTTAGATGATTGTAAAACACTTGCAGATGCTATGAAAGAGATAAGCAAAGAAAAACCAGATGTAGTCCTTGATGATTATATCCAACTTATTCGTACAGATGGAGGTAATAAAGACAGAAGGTTTGAAATAGAAGATATAATGCTTGACTATAAGTGGATTTGTAAGAAAATTAAGTGTAGTGCTATATTAGTATCACAATTAAATAGAGAAATTGAAAGAAGGTTAGACCCTAGACCAAAGTTATCAGACTTTGCGGAAAGTGGTGTAATTGAACAAACTGCTGAAGCGGCGTTCTTTGTATACTATCCTTATGCGGTAGATAATAGAGACAATGATAAGTATGAAATTGAAGTGATATGTCAAAAAGCTAGATATGGGCAATTAGGTTCATATAATATGGGCTTTAACGGAGACAAATGTAGCGTATACTTTGACCGAAATGAAGCAATTAGAATGATGAATAAATGAAAATTATAACTATAGACCCTGGATGGAGTGGGGCAGTTGCTTTCTTTGACTCAATGAACCTCCAATTCACTACCAATTGTCCTACTTCCAGGGAGCCTAAAGATATGGTTAAAGTAATAAAAAACGCTATAGGTCGTAAGAAACCTAAAGTATACATGGAAAGAGTCTGGGCTAGACCTTATGAAAGAGGTGCTTTTACTTTTGGAGAAAACTATGGCGTTTGGCTAGGTATTATAGCGTCATTAGGTTTGCAGAGAGTAGATGTATTACCTAAAGTATGGCAACAGTTCATTGGAGGAGAGATACCAAAAGACTATACAGAACGAAAAAGATATTTTAAGAAAGTTGCTCAAGATTGGGCAGGTAATAATCATAGAGTTACATTAAAAAATGCAGACGCAATTTGCATTGGAATGTACGCATTAAAGGAGGAAGAATGAATAAAGAAGAATATGAAATGAGAATGTACGAAGAGCAAATGAAAGATGAGTACAGAAATAGAAAACAAAGATTAGATGCTAAAAATCTGTTTAAAAGACTAAGACCTCAATTAGAAGAAATGAAATATGAATCTTTTGAAGACCCTGAAATGCTTGAAAAAATATATAAACTAGAAGAAATAATTACTATTGGAGAGAAAATAAATAAGTTCTTTGATAAATTAGACGATTAATTATTTAGAAATCTTTTCCATTCTAGAAAGAGAGTCAAGAATAGCTTTATTGTAATCATACACTTCAGCTTTCTTAGACTCTTTTTTCTTAGATTTTTTCTTATCTAATCCAATAAATTTTCTTTTCTTTTTAATATCTTCATTAGGAAACAATCCTAATTCACCCTGTATTAAAACTCCAAGGTTAACACCTTGTGACCATTTAGGTATTGTACTATATATAAGTCTGTGTCCTTGAGTGTTGATAAGTCTTACAACTTCTTCTACTTTTTCATTATCTGATTCTTCAGACATATCTTGATAACCAGCTAAATATGCTGTAGCTGAATCTTCATCCATTTCATAAAGCCCTAATATATTTCCCATATTAACAATATCAGAAATCATAGGACCTCCAAATGTACCTATCAAAGGACCTTTACCAAAAAATGCTTTCTTTTTTTCTTCTTCATCTCCAATAAAAGCATCTCTATAGCTGTTTACCTGCTCTAAAGTGTCATTCTGTATAAGATTACCAAGGTTAGCATTTAATAAAGGAGCAAACAGACCATTTACTGCGGTATATAATATGCCTAAACGATACATTCTCCAGGCTGCTGGACTGTCCCATTGTTTTGTAAATACTGATTCAGCACCATCTCTTACAATTTTTCGTTGAAGATTAAAAAAGTTTATTCCATAATGTCGGAATTGTCCTAATACTGAACCTACTTTAGTAGTTAAAATTTTTGATTTAGCTGTAGGGTTATAGTCAAAATGTAAATTATTAACTGCAAAGTTTCCAGCATCTTCTGCTCTTTTTCTTCTATGCATTTCAAATTTAAATTCATATTCATTTACTTTAGTTCCAAATAACTCAAAATCTTTTTGAGTAGAATCTCTTAATTGTTCAACAGTTTCTTTTCTTTTATCGTTTTTTAATTCTCTTTTAAGTTTTCTTTCAAACCCTTTACGTATATAAGTTTTATTACCAGCATCAGCTGACCATTGTTTAGTGTATCCTAATTGGAATGTCCATCTACGATTAATATTGTTTTCCACCCATTGCATAGGTTTACCTAATGTTTCAGCTACTTTAGACATACTTTCAGTTATAGCATCTCCCATGCTTAAATCTATAACCTCTTTATATGTACCTGTTTTAGCGTCAAATTCTGTCTTAGTTAATTTTCCACCATAAATTTCTTGTATCTCAGGGAATAAAACACCATTATTAGCAAGACCTTCATTTACTCTTGTTAACATACTATCGTTTTTTAACATTCTTCTAGTTTCAGCAATACCGCTTCCACCAAACCAAACATAATTAAATAAACTTTGTGTAGAGTTTCTAGCTGCACCTCTTAAATTTAAACCTAATTTACTAGCAAATTGAAAGGCTGTAATACCTCTAGCTACTTGACCAGAAATAGCATTTCCTTCATATTTTGTTCCTGATACCATACTATATGTATCTGAAATATATCCTTGTAAAAAGTTTATTTTTTTATTTAGCGCTACATTATCTCCTCTATTTAAAGTATCTGATAAATTTTTCATAACACCCATATATTCAGCAGTGTTATAAGAAGCATAATTAAATCTTGAAACATTTTTAACGTAAGAATCCATAATTGGAAATACATTATAATCTATCATATCATTAACTTTGTTTTGCTCTTTTAAATGCCTACTAGTGTAAATATTTTCTTCAACTACATCTTTTAATCTTTCCAATATTTCTACACCTTCGCTAAATTGTTTGTTGTTCTTAGCTCCTGTAAATTTATTAGAAACTTCTGTTAAAGTAGGTAAAACATCAAAAGTTAATACAGGAAAATATCCATTCTTTTGTAGTTCTTTACTACTATATTGTGCTAACAAACTATCAAATTCTTTTATAGAACGGTTATACCCATCAAATTTTTGTAATTCAGGATTGCTTTCTAAAGCACCTTTTAAATTTTTTATTCCTTGTATAAGAAGCTTTGTTCCTTCTGGTTGTATATTATTTCTCCAGATTTCAGCTGCCGCAATAACTCTTTCAGGATATTTTTTGCTTTTAACTAAAGATGCAAAATTACCTTTACCATCTTTTGGAGCACTTGCTAGTTCATGAAATTCTCTTAAAATTTGACCTTCACCTGTTTGAACATAATCATATATACCATCTTTTTTGCTATACAATTTTTCAGCACCAGCAAAATCACCTTTCTGTTTTAATCTATTGTATTCTTTATACATTTTTTCTAGATTTTTTTGTGCTGCATTTCTTTTACCAGGAACAAATCTTTTTAAATATTCTTTAGTACCAATTGTAAAAGAGTCTTCTTTTAACAATCTAATAATGTCGCTAATTTCAGAATTAAAATAAGATGTGTTACCTTTAAAACTTTGATGTGATTTTTGTACATTTTTATACCACTTGTCTACAAAGTCTATATCTTTAAATATTTCTTGAGGCAAATAAAACCATTTAGCAAAATTACCTCTTTCTTTTGTAATTCCTTCTAAAGTTCTATCTACAACTCTATTTAAAAGCTTTAATTGTTCAACAGTTGGAACTTTTTCAGATGCTCCGTATTCACCCATTACAGAATCTACTAACCTCCACCACATTTTTGTGCTTTGGTCTCCAAATTGTTTTATAACTTCATTTGATTCAAATTTTTCAGCTATTTTTACAAGATTTTCCGCATTTGTTTGCTCTTGTTTTGTAGCTTTTTCAGTTAATTTTTCTGTTGGTAAACATCCCATTAGTCACATACCTCTTTTGTTAATCTTTTCATTTTTTCTGACGTAGATTGCGATGGTGTTCTAGCTTCTCTACTACTTCCACCTACAGGACTTACATTATCTATTGATACTTCACTTGCTGAACGTAATATACTTACACCGCCTTGTCTTTCTGTAATATCAGTAATAAATGCTTTTTCACCTTCTTTTTGAGCTCTCATTAAACTTTCGTAACCACCCAAAGTGTATTGCCTACTACCAGCAACTAATGAAGTAGGTATTTGAGTTAGCTCAGAATTGTTTACAATATCTCTAATCATACCACTTCCAAAAGTTTGATGTAGTTTTTCATAAGCATCTAATCTAGAATATTTACTTCCCATGTCTGCTCTTAAAGCACTTGGAGATAAAGCTCCAATTAACATTCTTCTAGAATGGTCTTTAGGCATTGTAAATGGTTCAAAATAATAAGTAGATTCTACATCTACGCCTCTAGCATCATTTTTTAACAATCCTGGAGTACCGTTATTCAATTTTTTGTAAATTCTATTATAAGATTCTCCAAGACCTTTAATAAACATATCTTGACTTCTTGTGTCATAATAAGGACTTTTAATTACATATCCTAAACCTAAATTAATAAACTTATTAGCGCCGCTCATCATTGGAGCTGGAAATAACATTCCGTTATATTCTACTACTTTAGTCATATTATATTCTGGTGTCATAATTCTTGCAATAGCCCAATTTCTCATTTCTGGAGATTCTACATTTTCAAGCAATCTATCTATTTTTTCAAAAAATTCTTTTTGAATATGATTTTCATTTACCCATTCAACATTTTTCAGATTATTAAATTGTTTCCAAGCTTTATCATATTCTCTTTTTAAATCTCTAATTTCAAATTCTAATTTAGCATATTCACTTCTACTTGCATTATTTCTACTAATATTTTGCAAACTAGAAAAACCAAAAGCTTCTGTCATTGCTATAGCATTAATTACATCTTCGCTTCTAGCACTTTCTACATAAGTTCCTTTTGTTTCTTTAGCCATAGCTGCTTCAGTATCTTTACCAACTTGTTCTATTTGTTTGTCTGATAAAGGTTGAAATTTATTTTGACGTAAAGCTTCTTTAGTTTTTTGTTCAAAAACACGTTTCTTTATAATATTTAATGCTTTAGGGTCTACTTTGTTTAAATCAATTTCTTTTAATAGTATTCTATGTTGTGATTTTAGTTTTTCAATACGTCTTTGAAAGTGATTAGTACTATTATAATTATTACCAACGTTGTTAGGTCCATTACTGTATTGTTGTTTATTTAATTTTTCTAATCTTTGTATTCTTTTATTCATTGCTGTAGCAATTTGAACACGTTTCATGTGGTCTGGAATAAGTTTTATTTGTTCTTGCATAGTTGATTGTTTTAAATCACCTATA
>Ga0163180_10002550_pt1 | contig 10163 bp, 8 predicted proteins | sample AtlANTMetagenome_2_FD_109647 | JGI IMG/M metagenome (GOLD analysis project Ga0163180, IMG submission 109647) | Marine eukaryotic phytoplankton communities from the Atlantic Ocean - Atlantic ANT 4 Metagenome | ecosystem: Environmental > Aquatic > Marine > Oceanic | place: North Atlantic Ocean...
GCTTGATTTATCTGTACTGCGTAACGGTACTAGCGTTGTTTACCAGCGGATGTCGTATAGTCTAAGTCAGTTTTATCAGACTGTTTATCTTGGACAGAATATAAATATTCAGTTTGAAGGTGCTAATTATAATGACCACGAAACCACGCTGACCGTTGTTGACCCAACAGGTGATCGCACCATTACGTTGCCGGATGCGACTGGTGAGGTTGTTGTCACAGACAGCAGTGGTGTTACTGCGCTTACATCGACTACAGATGGAGGTGCTATTCTTAAATTAGTATCGAATGACCCAAGCGATGCTACTGATTGGCATGTAGAAAACGAAATACAATTCTTTGCAGAAAACGATGCCAGTGAATCTGTAGAATACGCAAATATAAGACTCTACACAGCGGATGTAAGTGATGGCACTGAAAACGGCTGGCTTTATTTTCAACAAATTTATAACGGCACTCTAAACAATAATTTTGCAATGGGTTCTAATGGAAGTTTCTTTCTACTTTCAAATTGAGTGAATGATCCTGCTATTGAATGGAACGCTACTGGTGGAACAAGTTATGATGTACAATTAAAAACAGCTACTCCATCGGCAGACCGCACGATTACGTTGCCGGATGCTACCGGCACGGTCCTGACCACGGGCAACTCTGACACGCCAACCACGACAACTAGCTCCTCTGACGCCGACTTTGTTCTCATTGACGACGGCGGCACAATGAAGAAGATCACGCCGACCAATCTGGGCATAGGTGGAGGCGGCGGCGGTGGCTCAACAGCCGCTGATGACATAACAACAGGCGATGCCGCCGTAAGCATAGCCACGACATCCGGCAATATCACCATTGATGCTCAAGGCAGTGATACGGACATTATATTTAAAGGTACAGACTCTTCTTCTGATATTACTGCACTTACTCTTGATATGAGTGATGCTGGTAAAGCAATATTTAATTCTGGTGGTACGTTTAGTGGTGACGTAACTCTTACAGGCGACAACTACAATGTCGTGTGGGATAAGTCGGAAGATAGACTAGAGTTTGCTGACAATGCGTCAGCTACTTTTGGTGCTGGTGCTGACCTTCGGCTCTTCCATAACGGAAGCATAAGCTACATCCAAGACGCAGGCACAGGCGGGTTACGCATAATTGGCAACCTCATCACGTTGTTAAACGCAGCCAATGATGAAACTATGTTGGTCGCTACAGAAGACGGCGCAGTCGAACTGTACCACAACAACGTCAAGAAGCTGGAGACAACCACTGCTGGCGCGACAATAACGGGCTATCTTCGTCAAAGTTCCGTCCAAGCCGCAAGCGTACAACTGACTACAGGAAATAGTCAGGATAGCTCAAACCCGTATACGACGACGGGGGTTGCTATAAAGTGGGACTTAGAACATTACAATTCCGGTTGTTACAGCGCAAGCACGGGGCATTTTACCGCCCCCGTTGATGGTGTTTACGAGATGAATGTGTCAGCAATTAGCGCCAGTGGTGTAATAAACTTTTCAGTTATGTATAACGACGGTTCATCAGACACGGACCTTGCTTCTGGATATGCTAATAGTTCTTATTTTACAGGAGTAGTCCATGTGATAAAACAAATGGATGCTGGCGATTATATGTTTGTAAAATTAGAAAGTGGTGAAAACATCTACATACAATCTGGAACGGGCAATTTTAATGGCGCGACGTTCAAGCTACTGGGGTAAAAATGGCAAACTATAAAAACATCACGCAAACCGATCCGGGCGGGTCATTACTTGTGTCGCGTACGGCGCAAGCTATCCTTGACCAGAGCGACTGGACCCAGCTTGATGACAGCGGTTTAACAAACTCGTGTAAGACAGCCTTTGCCACATATAGGTCTGCCATTCGCATTATCCGTAAAACTGACCCTGCCAATCCAACTTGGCCGGATTCGCCTACGGAAGAGTGGGCGTAGTAAACCGTGATGTTTGGTGTATCATCATTTTCTGTAGAAACCTTCTCTAACACTGATCCGTCAGTGCGACTTGATCCGGCTCTCTATTCAAGAGATCAAGTTGTCTATGTTACGCAAGAGCCTCAAAGACAGGTGTACGTACATAGACCCCTAGAGAATATAATATACGTAAGTCGAGAGGTGCCTCGTGTTTCATTCGTTTCCCCTGAGACGGCACGAGTAGTATCCATACCCAAAGATGCTATTCGAGTGATAAATGTAGCTGCTCGTCCCGCCAAGAGAATTGTTTCCGTTTCTCGTGAACTTCGCAGACACGTATCGATAGAAGAACCTAAGAAGCACGTTGTATATATAACCCAAGAAAAACAGAGAGTTGTTTCTGTTTCGAAAGAAAAACCACGAATGGTTTATGTGCCACAAGTCATTCAAAGAGTAGTAAAGGTAGCGTAAAATGTCACTTCGTTGGCCCGACAAAGACCCTGATGAACTTCTGGATTATACGGTAGACTGGTCCCGTTATCTGGATACGCTCACCATTGCTTCCGTAGAGTGGAGGTATATTCTTCCGAATGATCTAGGAGCAAAAAGCAAGGGTGACGAATCCGTAGCTCTATCATCCTCATCTAATCTAGATGCTACGGATAGCGTAGCTAATCCTACGAATGGATTGATTGTTAACAGTATTCCTTCTGTTACTACCACTACAGCATCTATAGTTCTTCAGGGAGGAATAGCTAATAAGGATTACATTCTTATATGCGAGATAACTACCAGTACCTCTGCAAAGACCAGTGCTGCGATTGTTACAAAGCGAATGATAAATTTGCGAGTGAGGGAGCGTAGCTGATGGCATATGATTACCTAGATATTGTAAACAACGTCAATAGGCGTCTCAACGAAGCCGAACTGACAACATCGAATTTTTCTGCGGCGAAAGGATTCTACGGAACTGTAAAAGATTCTGTAAATTCTGCTATACACGACATCAACCAGTATTATCTCTACTGGCCCTACAATCATAATTCAGATGAAATTACACTCGTTGCAGGTGAAACACGTTATTCTTTTGCGGATGAGGCCAAGTATATAGACTTCAACACCTTTCGTCTAAAAAGAGACAGTTCGGTAAATGTAAACAACGCAAGAAAACTAGAAAAAATAACCTACGTCGAATACATAGATCGTTTCATAGATCAAGAAGACGAGACGGACACATCTAAGGGTGGTACACCTGAAATTGTATTTAGATCACAGGATGGATACTTCGGAATCGTTCCTATGCCGGACAAGGCATACACTATCGAATACGAATACTTCATGCACCCTGTCGCTTTGTCTCTTCACGACGATGTTCCTACAATACCAGAACCCTACAAGCATGTCATTGTAGATGGTGCCATGTACTACTGTTACATGTTCAGGGACAATATGGAAATGGCTTCGATATCGAAGGGCAAGTTTGACGAGGGCATGAAGAACATGCGTAAGATACTTGTAAATGAAAACTATTACGTAAGGGCAACCTAGACATGCCGGATCGTTGGCAAACATACCCCGTCGAATTTCGCGGGGGGCTAATCTCTAATTTGAGTCCGTTACAGCACGGTGCTGCGGCTCCCGGTTCAGCCCGTGTTATGAATAACTTTGAACCTTCTACAGAGGGTGGCTATCGCAGAATAGAGGGATTTGCAAAGTTTAACACAAACGCCATAACTGGTCAGGGCAATGTCTTAGGGGTTGTTTTCTATAAAGACAGCGCAATTGTGGTTCGTGATCAAAGTTCGGGAAACCCCAAGCTGTTTGCCGCGAGTAGCGGTTCAGGTGCGTGGACAGATTTGTCCGTGGAGACAGCCACTGCAGTGGTGAATGGGGCCGTAAGTAGTGCTACTGGCATAGTCCTAGATGGTAACAGTGGAACTATTGAGGTGGGTGACACAGTTACAGGGACGGGAATCTCCGGAACTGTTACGGTAAGCACAGTGACGGATCAGAATAACATAGTGGTAAACACTGCTGTCAGTGTGTCTAACGATGTAACTTTGACCTTCACAAAGCCTACCATAGCTTTAGGTGCAAACACCTCAAGAGCGCGATTTGCCAAGTATAACTTCGACGGCACAGACAAACTCTTTATCGTGGATGGTGTAGGCTATCCCTTGATTCTCACCAGTGTTCTTGCAACCGGACTAAGCAAGCTATCTACTCCCTCTGATATAGAAGGAGCTAGTCACGTAACGGTTTTCAAGAACCATATATTTGTAGCAAAGGGCGAAAAAGTCATTTTTTCTGCTCCATTTGAAGATGATGACTTTACAGCAGCTTCGGGTGGTGGTATAATCAATGTAGGTACGAGTGTAACTGATCTCATTGTTTTTCGTGAGCAACTGATTATTTTCGGGGAAGACAGGATTCTTCGGCTAGTCGGTAACAGCCTCGAAGATTTTCAGATGCAACCAATCGCTGATGATGTGGGGTGCGTTGCTTCTGATACTGCACAGGAGATATCCGGAGATGTGATATTCTTGGGACCGGATGGATTGCGTACTGTAGCGGCTACGGAACGTAACCAAGACTTTAACCTAGCCTCCGTATCAAAACCGATTCAGAAACAGGTAGTTCAACTAACTTCACAGAACTCATCCTTTGCATCCACCGTTATACGGGAAAAATCCCAGTATCGTATATTCGGATTTACTGGGTCAGCTAGCGCAGGAACTTCGAAAGGAATCATAGGTACACAAGTACAAGGCTCACAAGGAGCGGAGATAAACTGGGCAGAAACGTCGGGAATAAAGGCGTATGTTGCAGACTCAACATATAGTGGCACTACCGAAACCATCTTGTTTGCACACAATGATGGCTATGTGTATCAGATGGAATCGGGAAATAGTTTTGATGGCGGGAGCATAACAGCCAGTTTTTCTACCCCGTACTTTCCGATAAATGATCCGCGTCTTCGGAAGACCATATACAAGGCTACTATATTTACAGACCCGCAAGGTACTCTGTCACTATCGTTGAATATGAAATACGACTTGAGTGAAGAGGGAGTTATTGAGCCTGACAGTATAACCCTACAGAACACGTCTTCTGCAGGAGGAGTGTTCATATTCGGAGAGCCGAATGTTCAGTTTGCTGATGGTGCTAAGATAAATAACGGTGGTGGATATTCAGCGGGTGTATCAAGCATGGTTGTAGACTTGATGTCTATAGACAGCGGACTAACAACAGGAGATACCTTTCAGGTGTTAACCAGCAGCAGTTCATCAGATAACTTTGAAACGACGTATACACTCACAGGTACACCATCTATTTCTGGTAGTGCCTCTCTCAGTCCTTCTACTGCAACCACCACGCTAGCATTTAGTCCTAACTTGGCAGCGGCTGTGTCAGACAACGATGATGTAATTTTCACGAGTGTTGGAGGTACGGACAACACGGCGGTGTATAGCGGAGAAACCTTAAAATCAATATTTGAAGATCAAGTACAGGGATCAGGATTCACTGTGTCCTTGCAATTCGAAAGCAGCGATACAAATCCACCCTACTCGCTTGACGCAGCCGTGCTTGAGTACGGTCAGTACGGAAGAAGGTAATATACTATGGCAGGTTACACACGAAACGATACGGCAGGTAACATTGCGGATGGTAACGTCATCAGCGCGGCTCCTCTCGACGGGGAGTTCGATGCTATCCAAGATGCGTTTGCCCTATCCACAGGTCACACTCACGACGGTTCTACCACAGGTGATGGTGGGCCAGTCAGTAAACTAGGACCGTCTCAACAAACTACGCAAACTTCATCCGCCCTGCAAACTACAACGAATGTAGAGATTGCAACGGATAAGAAGTTGCAGTTCAGGGATACTGGTATATTCATTCAGTCCAGTTCGGATGGTAAACTGGACATAGACGCAGATACCGAAATTGAAATTGTATCTCCCACTGTGGATATCGATGCGTCAACTGCTGTAACCATAGATACGACCACCCTAACAATTACGGGTGCTGCGAACGTAACTGGTGATCTAGACGTTGATAATATCAACATCAACGGCAATGCAATCACATCCACAGATTCAAATGGAAATATCGCACTCACTCCGAATGGCACAGGTGATGTTCAACTCGACGCCGACACCGTTCGAGTAGGTGACAACAATGCGAATGTTACTGTCACAACCAATGGTACAGGCGATTTAATTTTAAATACTAACGCGGGTACGAATTCCGGTTCTATAACTATAGCTGACGGTTCGAACGGCGCAATCAGTATAGCCGCTAATGGAACTGGCAAGGTAGATATCGATACTGATACGGTAGAAGTCCTGAGTACGAATGCCGGTGCATCTGCCGGACCTGTTATGATACTGCAGAGGGACAGTTCTTCTCCTGCCGACAATGACTACGCCGGTTCTATTGTATTTAAACACGATAGTGATGGGGATACGACTAGAGAGATTGCTTCGATTACGACGCAAATGAAGGATGTATCTGACGGTGAAGAAGATAGTGACGTTGTAATCAGTAACTTTGTTGCAGGATCAGCAGTCGCGCAGATCACACTCACAACTACAGGAACGGTTACAAGAGCCGTTCTTCCTGCCGCAGATAATACGCACGACTTGGGTTCATCGGGTGCGGAGTGGAAAGACCTCTACGTTGATGGTGTTGCATACGTTGACAGTATTGCGATGCCAACCACGACAGTCACGGACATCCTAGATGAAGATGATATGTCTTCTGACAGTGCAGCAGCACTTGCAACCCAACAATCCATCAAAGCCTATGTAGATGCTAATACAGGATCATTTGTTCTTGAGGACGATGATGGTACTGAAGTAACCGTAGCCAATGGTAAAGAAGTAAAGTTCATAGGTTCTGGTATCACAACCAACTGGACAGATACTTCTGATGGATCAGATGGTGATCCTTATGATCTTACATTTACGATAGATGCTGCACAGACAGGCATTACCTCTATTCTTGCTACAGACTTGAAGATTGGCGAAGATGATCAGACCAAGATTGACTTTGAGACTGCTGACGAAATACACTTCTACGCTGCCAACGCTGAACAAGTTTTTGTATCAGACGGTGTGTTTGGGCCACAGACCGATAGTGATGTAGACTTAGGCACAACAGGTGCAAGATTTAAAGATGCGTATGTAGATAGTGTAACAATTACTAATGGATTTACGGCGGGTGATGGCTGCACAATTACTACTGCAGATAACGATCCACAGCTTACGCTTATATCTACAGACGCTGACGCTAACAGTGGTCCTGCAATACACCTAAAAAGAAACTCTTCTGGTCCAGACGATTCAGATGTTTGTGGTGAACTGTCATTTCAAGCCAAAAATGATGCTGACGAATATGTAGTGATCAATAATATCACATCCACTATTGCAGATGTGACCGATAGCACAGAAGATGGCTTACTCAAAATTCGCACTATGAGTGGCGGCACGTTGCGTGAGTCAATAAGTATGTACGGTTACCAAACAGTCTTCAATGGCGATGGTCAAGACATAGACTTCCGTATCGACGGCAGCAGCGGAATCGGCACCCACAATTTCTTTGTGCAAGCGAGTGATGGCATGATCGGAATACAGACCGACACGCCGGGTAACCCGTTAGATGTGCGTAGTAGTTTTGACGGTCATACAATGCTGATTTTCAACGATGGCAATCATTTAAACCGCAAAGGTTTAAAGATAAGATGCGGAGCAGACAGCGGAGCGCAAGAATTTATTACTTTTGAAGATGGTGATTCTAACAATATCGGGGGGATATCAGGTAATAGTTCAAACACCTCCTACGGCACATCTTCAGACTATCGTCTCAAAGAAAACGTAACCAACATGACTGGCGCAATTAATCGCGTCAAACAGCTTGATCCGAAGCGTTTTAATTTTATTAGAAAGCCGGGTGAAACAGTTGATGGCTTTTTAGCGCATGAAGCACAGGCTGTTGTGCCAAATGCTGTTGTGGGCGCTAAAGATGCAGTAGATGATGATGGCAACGCAGTCATGCAACAGATTGATCACAGCAAGCTAGTACCTTTGCTGGCTGGCGCATTAAAAGAAGCCATTTCTAAGATTGAAACGCTTGAGACAAAAGTAGCCGCACTAGAAGCTGGATAATGAAACTAACAATGGAACCCGCTATGAAGACACAGATGGAACTGGAGGCACACGAAAAAGAATGCGCCATCCGCTATGCTGCAGTCCAAGAGAAACTTGACGCTCTCGACAAGCGCATGTGGCGTCTGGAGGCGATGATAATGGGTAGCACAATGATGGTGGTTGCGATGGTGGTCACAGTATTTATGGGAATTAGATAGCTATGGCAGAGAGTCAAAACCTTAGTACGCAAGATGAAGAAACTTTGAAGAAGATGGCTGAACAATCTTCTTCGGCAGAACTTCCTGAAGGCACTAAAATAGAAACAAAGGATCAAGAGGTTCAAAAGGATGAGCTTCTTGATACCACAGACAAAAAGATTGATGCGCCTAAAGACGTAGAAACACCAGACCCTATAGAAACCACCGATCAAAAAACTCCGGATGATTTTGATGCGGGAACTTACGAGTCTAAAGATGTTTCTCCTGAAGTAAAAGATGCTAAAGCCGCAAAAGGAAAATTATCTGAAGGTTCAACTATGGAAGCAGCGCAGGGGAAAGTATCCCCTGAAGCCCTAGCCACTGCTGCCACTCAAGAACTTGATCCTCGTGCCACCACACAGTACCAGCTTGCAGAACTGTTCAAAGGTATTGAAGAGGGTGGTCCTCCTCCGGCTTGGGCATCTCCAATGTTACGTAAAGTAACTGGATTGATGCAGTCACGAGGTCTAGGTTCATCTTCTATGGCTGCAGCAGCGTCTGTGCAGGCTATGATGGAAGCTGGCATTCCGATTGCGGCACAAGATGCGAATAAGTATGCCACTATACAGTTACAAAATCTGAACAACGAGCAGCAGGCCGCATTGCAAAACGCTGCCGCTGTTCTTCAGATGGACATGGCAAACCTCAACAATCGCCAGCAGGCTGCTGTAAACAACGCCAAAGCATTTCTGGCGATGGATATGCAAAACGTAACAAACGAACAGCAGGCAAACAATCTCACATACCAGTCGAAGTTACAGGCACTCTTGTCCGATCAAGCTGCAGACAACGCAGCCAAACAATTCAACGCCAAGTCTGAAAACGAAATTAATACGTTCTTTGCAGAGATGGGTGCGTCGATTGAGGCATCCAATATCAACCGTGACATAGCCGTCAAGCAGTTTAATTCGAATCAGAAGGTTTCTATTGCCCAGTTTAATACCCAGATGGATGTGGCGGCAGATCAGTTTAATGCGAATATGCAACTTGAAATTGACCAGAGCAACGCTGTATGGCGAAGGACTGTGAACACACGAAACACAGCAGCACAAAACGACGCAAACAGACAAAATGCTATCAATCTTCTGGGCATTCAACAAAACGCTCTTAATGCTCTGTGGCAGAAATATCGTGACAAGGCGGCATGGGTTGTTAAGATTTCTGAAAATTCAAAAGACCGCGCACACAATGCGGCTATGCAAGCTTCAGCTATTTCTGCCAATGAAAGAGCGTATGATGAAAAGTATGATGATTTTCTGAAACATGAAATAATTGATAAAATCTGGATTTGACAGGAGTTAAGTAATGAGTTGGTTGTCTAATCTTGTGGGTGGTAAGACGCTGAAGATGGCGGCACTGATTGGTGCGGGCTATTTTGGTAGTCGGTATCTGTTTGGTGCAGCACAATATGGGACTTTAAGTGATCCCGCAGGCATGGCCTACAATCCTGACACTTTTGCCGGAAAGGTATTTAACAAGTTCGATATAACGCCGTTTCAATCCACGTCATTCGGACAGTCCACACTAGGCAAAGCAATTACGGAAACCGGCAGCTTCTTGGGTATAGGTCAGTCTAGTGATGCAGAGGCGGCAGCAAAAGCAGCCAAAAGCCTAACCGCACTGGAGAGATTTGACAAGCAAGTTACTCCCGGCAGGGTAACAGCTAGTGGCATTCGAACGGACACTAATTTTCAGCCGGGGCAAATCGGGAGGATTCCCGTTGGCAACGGCACACAAGTATCGTCCGCACTAGATAGCCAAGCTATGAAACAGTATTTGGCAAAACAAGTCCGGATGATGGGTCTGCCTGCCGTCTCTGCATTGCCTA
>Ga0163180_10002552_pt1 | contig 10156 bp, 11 predicted proteins | sample AtlANTMetagenome_2_FD_109647 | JGI IMG/M metagenome (GOLD analysis project Ga0163180, IMG submission 109647) | Marine eukaryotic phytoplankton communities from the Atlantic Ocean - Atlantic ANT 4 Metagenome | ecosystem: Environmental > Aquatic > Marine > Oceanic | place: North Atlantic Ocean...
AAAAACACTGTCATCTAAACTATGTACAAATACTTTAAAAGCATGCTTCGCGCTGTTTACTACTATACATATTACATATTAGTTTAAGCAATGGACACACAAGGATGTCTCAAAGTGACCCACTACCACCAGTCGAATCGCTCGCTCCACCAATGTTTCTGATACGTTCATTGAACGACCGCCAGTGGTTCGACGCGGCAACGTTACTACGAGAAAACAAGACACAAAATCGGGTAATTGCCGCGGTGCATTTCTCCAGGTTACTTGACATACATAAAAAATCCACGGTGGTTGGCGCGTGGATCTTTATGCTACAACGAAACGAAGGCGAGAGCCTTGAGCGAATTTCATCTCACGTCGACAAATACACCGCCTTGAGAATACAAGGAAGCGTGAACTGGGGAGAATTTTCTTTTGACGAACAGCTGTTTGAAGCTGCCGAGGAAAATGTAAAGCAACAGTCTGTACACCGAGAAGAACTAGATTTTGAGCAATAATTTGTCGGTCTCCGACTGATTGGGCACGGTGGAAACGGCTACATTGGATGGTTGACCCCCGTCTTCTCGTCCCTGATCACGGTACCAACAAACAAACAAGCCAACAACCAACAAGCCAATTAATACCCAAACGACCCACAGATAATCAACCATTGCCGAGGTATGGTGCGATAGTACAATGTGTCCAGTAAGATGTTCGTATTCTCTTACCTTTTTAATAGCTTCAGAGATTAACGTATTGTACACGGCTTGGTAATTGTCGCAGTGACCCTCACTGGGATTGTACAATGTAGCGTCATAGTGGGCTCGCTCATGGCAAGCTAGTTCGAGTACACTTAATGTCAGTTCAAGCATTTCTGAAGATGTATAATCGTACATGAGAGTCCCGTCATTTTTCTTCAAACGGATCCAGAATGTCACTCGTTCAGTGTTTCCATATATATCAAAACGTTTCGTAAATGCACCCACGGTATTTTCATACCGACTATCTCGCAGAACGCCCAAGCGGTACTGATCATGAATCGACATCATTCCAGAGGATTCTACCATGGATGCGTACATACTAAGTAACATTTTATCGCGTTCCGTTAGCGTATATGTCACTCCGTTTTGACATTCAGCAACATCATAACATTCGATCGAGATGTCGGAGATGCTCTTTACGATATGAAGATTTAAATCAAAGACATTTATGTGGTCTCGAACGGCATTGTTCAGCATCAAGGGCTCTGCGGTACCATTAAAGTACGGATTCTGTTGCTCGGTGTTAATGATGTAACGGTCCCGAATATGTGGTGTGTACGTGGTGACTAGTGCACTTGCCAGTTGTACTACTACCAAAATAAGGACACATAATACATCAACACGTGTCATCCATACAGTTGTATAAAGATTCCTTAATATATATACTTATACCTGTTTCTGCAAATGTTACGTATCTATGGTACGAAAAAGGGTAAAATTTTTGTAAAATTCCCCAAGAAGAAAGGAAGGTCTATGCTACGGATTAAGTTAGAGTATTATGTAGACCGTGAAGCCATTAAAACAATCGAAGGGAGCAATTTAACCATCGTAAAAGACGGCGAATGGACATTTCAATGCAACGGGAAGCCACTTATTATCAAACAGGGAAAGAAAGGCACGCTAAAGCTGTACAAACCAGATGGCGATAGCAAAGGTGCAAGAATCGGTGGAGTGTTCTCGATTCCAACGAAACGTCCAAAACCAAAGAAAATTGTGCGCCAACCACATCGATGGGATTACGAAGCTGAACGTCTGACATGGCGGTACTACTACACCCATATCGATGATTTAACGTCAAAAGATATCGTACGGTCCGAACTACCGGTATTGGTCTTGTTGTAGTATTACCGCAGGTACAGTATAATGCAGAACGCGCCCATTAAGGACAACAAAAGCATGTAATAAGCTGGGTTCATTTCAAATAAGTCGACCTTGTTTTCATTCTCTTCTAGTTCCTCTAGCGTAGCCGGCATCGGCGTTTTAGGAAATCTACGAAGTGGTTCGCGTGTTCTTAATTGGTAGGTGACCACAGGTGGTTCGCTCATTTACGCACATACAAAGTTCCTTAAATACTACATTATCCCACGTACCTTTACTTAAAACTATTCCACGTGTACACAGTCATATTCGATCTTACCCAGTTGTGCATTAATGCGGTTATGAAAATGACACATACTCCGTGTGTTTAACTGCGGACGTACTGACCGCAGATTATCCCGAAGGTGTTCTCGACACACTGAACAAGGATACAGATCGGTAAGAATGTCGAGGAACGTATCAAAAAGCATCTGATTACGTTCCGTTGGATCGATGTGTTTTGCCATACTGTGAAGTAAAAACCAAGTGCCCCGTCCCAAATCTTCCCTTTGAGTGCAACTTTCGCTACAGGTACACGTTTCCATAAAGGCGTGCGACAATGGAAAAAGTATCAGACAGAGAAAATAAACTGCGCGCATATGCAACTTAGGTATCGTCTATATATATGCATCAAAATCATCGTCGTTTAATCCAGAATACCGACGTTTCACATTTCCAGCTGGTGGGTCCGATCGGCAGCAACAGCAGCAGGAATTTAAGAGACCATCGAGCGTAAATATACAATACAAGAGTTTGCAGGAGTTTTTACAATTGATGTACTGGTTGTAAATTGCCGACAAAGTAAAGGTCACAGCTACAAAAATCAATATATACCACCCATAGTTAGCAAGCCAAGAATCTTTGACCGCGGCTGCCCCTTTCACTACAATGTCCTCAAACGTACCCATATAGTTATTCTTTTATTTACATTTATACTATATTACATCTGCTTTCACTCGAAGGACGGTGAAAGTTTTTGGATGTAAATACCTCTCGCACCGGCTTCTTCGAAAAGTTTACCAAAAGCTCTAACGTCTCTCGAATATTTTCCCCGCTCGTAGCACTACATTCGCTATATATTATGTTCATTAGGTTCTGGTTGCGAATGAACCCTTTTACGTCGGCGGCATACACTTGACGTTTGCTCTCTTTATCTACCTTATTACCAATTATGCACATGTACGCGTCATTTCCATTTGTCTTCTTAATGATATCTATCCAATATTCTACACGCGACCAGGACGATTTACTGGTAGTGTCAAAGACAAGAAGAGCCACATCGCAATTAAAAATGTAAGATTTGTACAACGCGTCAAAATGCTCTGAGCCACTGGTGTCCCAGAATTTAATGCGGTACAGTTTGTCTCGTGTTTGGTACATGCTACTGATTACATTAATACCGATGGTCTCGGATGGTGACGGTGTTATAGACGGCTGTATTAAGCGTTCTACTAAACTAGACTTCCCGGCGCCGCAGGCGCCTAACAGTATGAATTGTATGGTAGTCATGTATTATAACTAAATCGAATATACTTATTTATAGTTCTTCCCAGCGTTTACGATCTTGCGCACGACTGCGTTGTAATAATCGTTCGGGGCGTATGTATCCACCTTCTTCTTCGCTGCCTTTTGTTTCTTTTCCGACAATATCGACACTGCGCCTTCGAGGGTCGTAATCCAATGGAGAAGCACATTTATTTCTGTACCGACAAATCGCGCGACCTTACTATCTTCTGCAAAACGAAGGGATTTGATCTTGCGGTTGTATATAGCTTTGAAGCCGTTAAGTAGTACTTTACAGACCATCAGCTCGTTCTCGCGCGAAATCACGGACGTTTTCAGTCCATTCAATGTCTGAGGACATTCCGACTGGTCTGCGTTCTCACATGCCAGGAAACGCATGAAGGAAAATATCTCCGTGGTACCTCGACTGTACCCGCCGCATAACTCGAATTCAAAGTTTTCCTTGAAATAATCAAAGTTTACGTTCTTTCGTAGGGACGTGGGTATTTCGAAGATTTCGTACGTGACATCGTTTAAGAGATTATTCTCGAGTACAAATCCATAAAAGAGAATGGATTCGTAATTCGTTTTTGTCCCATAGCTGTCCCAGAGTTGCTCGCCTTTTCCGACATCTTTCGTTGTCTTTAACACGAAATGTTCATCAGCGATCTTCCAGTCGGTATTTGGTTCGTTTGAATGATTCAACATATCCGCAAACGGTACCAACGCGAGCTTGTTGGCATTTTTTTTATCGATCGTAAACGCACGAGATCCGACCATAGTACGATAGAAAAGAAACAACGATCGACGTTTCTCATCCTCTGCCAATAGTTTCTCTTTGCGCGATGGTATCATGGATTCCAGAGCAGAACCGTTGAGGGTTGCTACCTCGTGGGGTGTCCAGAACACTGGGAAATTAGTGAGGTTCGAAGGCAGTGACCTCGTATAGTCATTATCGAGCGTCATCAGCCGCGTGGTCAGCTCTAAGTGATTACCAATGTACAAATGCTCGATTGGTAGCTTGAACAAGAGTGTATCCTGTTTAATGTCTGCCGTCGCAAACACGCCACGTTCAGTCGGACCATAATCGGTGATTTCGCAGTTGAATATGTATTCAGCATATCGTTCTTGGAGGGCAGTCGTCATTTGGACCAAATATTGGATGCTTATATACCCCCATGCATTTACCTCAAATAATGAACCACCAAAGCCGTTACACCATTGTCTGTTATCGCAGTGCGGCACAACGGGCAGGATCGGTTTTTAACTACCCATTTCATCATACACAGTACGTGAAACATATGCCCGCATTCAAGTGTGATTAAGGACTTTTCATTTGAATCCAAACAAATAGCACATTCTGCTGGAGCAATATATGCCGACGAACGGCGACACATATGGTTACATTGTTCGCGTACTTTATACCATAAAACCCTTAAACATGTTACACTAAAACGTACTTATATAATTTTCTAGTATACATATTTATATAGGGTAAAGTACACTTACGTGTATTTACACGACCAACTGGACATTTACCATCATACTTCGAAGCTCATCGAACAACAAATCTGCGGCGCTCGGCATGGTGATTTCAATTGCCTCTTGTCCACAAGCCTTGCACGTAGATTGGTTCAAGTTGGTTTTCGAACGACACTGACGACATACCTTGACCTTCTTCGCGTCAGACGACACCATCATGCGCTCATTGATGACAAAGGGCACGCCGTGACTGTTGAAGGCATCCTTTTCCATCTCACCAATCCGTAACCCCCCGCCCTGTCCGCGACCACCAATCGGTTGGTTGGTCAATTCATTCCGCCGTCCACGACCACGAGCATGTAGTTTCTCAGAAACCATGTGCTTCAGCCTCTGGTAGTAAATCACCCCGGTGTACAACATTGCCTGGATTGGATGTCCCGTCTTTGGACAATAGAACCGCTGCTTCCCACTTTTAGACAACCCATACTTTTTCAACTCTTCTTGGAACTGTTCGACGGTCGCCCCACCGAACGGTGAGGCATCGATAAAGTTACCACTATGGCATGCGCCAATACCAGAGATCATTTCGATCAAATGCGCGATCGTCATACGACTTGGAATTGCATGCGGATTGACGATAATGTCCGGTACCAGACCATTCTGAGTCCACGGGAGGTCTTCTTGTGTGAACGAGATTCCCTGGGTGCCTTTTTGACCATGGCGACTACTGTATTTGTCCCCTACCTCAGCCACCTTTGAACACCGTGTTTTCACGGCAACTGCCTTTTCGCCGTTGCGTTGTTCAAACAAGATAATATCTTCGACAACGCCCGTCGAATCGGACATAATCGATGCGTCTTGCACCTGTGTCACCATTCCGTCAGACGACTTCTCAATCTGTTTCCCAATAACACAATCTTTCGTCGTGACCTTGGAAAAGCTATTCACAATACCGTCTTCATCCAGTTGGTCGTATTTACCGTGCTTCCGCTTTTTGGTGGGTTTACCAAAGTATGCAACTTCTCCATTCGTCGATAAACTAGACACCGTTGTCTTGTACTTGTCGGCACGGGCAAACCCCCGATCAATAGCCGACTGGTTGACGATTATTGAATCTTCTTGTCCAAACCCACTGAACGGCATGATAGCGACCACCACGTTGATCCCCGACGGACATGCATGAATCCCCGTCTTGTCCGCAAGATTTGTAGACGCCAGTGGCTTTTGTGGATATTGTAAGATGTTCTGCGTCGTATCGAACCGCGTCTGGTAATTTTCCATAGGCATGCTCACAGCCTGCTTTCCCATCGCACTCTGATAGCAGTTGCGAGCACTTGGGTTGTGGTTACTGAACGGGATCGAGGCAGCACAGACACCGTTCATCAGGGTCGCAGAAATCTCACAGTGTGTATGTTCAAGGGTAATGTCTTCCGGTTTGAACGCGATCAACATCGTATCTTGCTCCTCGCAATCGATGTATTCCACAATACCCGACGTCAACAGCTCCGCGAACGACTTGTTTACATGACTTTCCTTGTACTTTAAACGTCCACGGGTCACTATCAGTAGAGGACGACACAAGCGCCCAGTCGTAGTACTGATATGGACAATACTGCGGTCATTCACAGACACGGACACGTCCTTTGAACATTGACCGCTTCGACGGAGACGACGGACCACGGCGAGAAGCTCAGATGCCTTTGACGTATTGCCAATGTAGCGTCCGTTCAAAAACACACGTGAAGTAGATGACGTTAGATTCGACAAAGTCATTGGCTTCAATAAATGTTTGATCACGTTCCGTACTACAACTGGATCAGACTCCAATGATACCAACGCCTGGACTGTCAACTGTGTTTCCAAACCACATGGCTGACCCTCAGGTGTTTCGTGATTACAATAATGACCAATGTGCGTCCCCTGAAGCCAGCGGGGGCGAGCCATTTTCTGTGTAGATTCCAGTGTAGAGCTCACGCGACGAAGCTGCGATATAGTAGCCATCAAGGTCAACCGTTGGAGCTGCTGTGATACACCAACCCTTGATTGTCTATTGACATTCTGGGTGTTCCAATTCCCGGTACCAAGAGAATATTGAAACGAGTCCGTAATCGTTGTCGTCTTCGAAAACCAGTCGCGAATCTTATTGTCTGGAATGGCTGTTTTTCGCTTGGCTATTGTACGCTGGCTTAGTGTACGTACATCCGTACATATCTTTAAGATGGTGTGATGAAACAATGTAGACATCAGATCACAGGCAGTTTCACATCTCTGGTTGATTGCCGAATCGCGATCGGTAGGACTCACCAGTCCAAGTGCCACCGACAGAAGCTCCTTTATCATGCAGATTATGTAAATCGCCTTTTCGGTAAAACTGTCCACGTGCGGCAACATGACATACTTGAACGCATCGATGACCCGCTCCGTCGCAGACGCTTCTAATGTATACACCTCACGAAGTGGAATACGCCGCATCGCCTCGTCCTTATCGCTTGGGAGATTCTTAAACGATGCTTCCAATAAAGCAAGCTCCGCCGGATCGAACGCACCACGTATTTCGTCCACGGTAATGCCCAACGCCAACAAAATATTCATGATGGGGACCTCGTGCTGTAGGCGTGGGAACGTACAAGTTATCGTGCTCTTTGGTTTGTAATTAATCGTGGTGTTGTACACGCGGCGTTTGTGTAGTGCTTTCACCGCGACTGCACACGTGTCTCCCTTTGCGTACCGTATCATGCGGTCGGTCATCGATGCCTTTTGACCAATAATGCATTTTTCACCACTGGAATAGGAAAGAGTTAGTAAGCGAGCGGTTAGCAGACGACGTGGGAGGATACAACTTACCCGTTGATTATAAAGTATCCACCGGGGTCCATCGTACACTCGCCTCGTTCGACGCGCGTGGACGGGTCTTTCAAGTAACACAAGTCACTGAAAACCATAACTGGAACACGACCCAGGTAAACATCTTTCAATATGGACTCTTCCGCTTTTTCCATATGTGTACGGGTAACCCGAAGGTCCACGTACAATGGAGAACCATACGTCAGCCCACGTAAACGGCATTCATTCGGGTAGACCGGACGTGAATCCCCGTTCTTTTCTACGGTACATGGTGACTTTAACGTCGGTTTTAAAAACGAAATACTCAACGAACGGGTGTCGTGTTCACACAAAATAGGGTGTAATTCGGACAGTATATTCGGGATGTTCTTGTACACGAATGTATCAAACCCATTGCAAGACTGTTTAGTCAACGGGACTTCGCTCACAAGGCGGTCGACGATGGGTTTGCGAATATCTACCATCGTGCAAAGTGCAGTTTGAAAAAAATACGATACTTTACTTGACAATCATGATGGACAGTAGGATAAAATACAAATACTCTACAAATCTTAGATGACATTAGTTTTCTAATACGTGTTAAAATTTTAAGTTTCCGACCATGTTGCTTACCGCCGTCAGGTCGAATGGCGCAGGAGACATATCCTTCCACCCCCAAAATACGAACCCATACATAGCATTTGCTTTTATAATGACACTATTTCTACGGAGTTGTCGTCTCCCACGCTTCTTCCCTTCGACCAACATCACAATATTCACGCCGTTCCCATTATAATAGCTGGCTAATGCTGTTTGGTCTTTACATCCAACCTGTAAGAATATATATCTGTAACCTTCACCTTTCATCACATCTTCTGCTACGCTAAACAGCCTTTTTACATTGGATGACCCCTTTTTTGCGACCCAATGGAGCATACATACTTTATCGTATTTCTTTGGGATACCGTTATCGTCAAGAAATCCTTTGAACCACGGTATCTCTGCGACCTCTGAAAAATTATACGATGTCATATATTCATCTTTTTTGTCCCGTACTGCTTCTGCAAAATCAACTACGCCTTCTCGAACTTTTTTCTTAAAATCGTCTTTTTGAAAATCTTCGACTCCTTCTTCTTTTTTATTTAGGTAAAACAAGTCTCCGAAATCTAGAGTACCGAAGCACATAAAGGCGTCTGTCTTTTTAGTAGGTTTGCCTTCGTCGTCCAAATTATTCATAAACCATATTTCATTTCGCAATTTGTTGTCTTTGACAATGTCCGAAATCGCTTCGTGTGAACACAATGGTTGATCTATTCCGTCTATTTCTACAGGTTTAGTTTGCATCAGTATTTCTCTTGCCTTATTTACTACCAGTTGAAAGACGTCATCAGTTTTGGTGTTCACCCGTTGCATTCTTTTAATATTTTATTTATACTTATTATATACTACTAATAATCTAATTTACCCATCCTAATCACTTTCGCCTAGCGCCTTCTCGCTCTCACTCCTCATAATCTCTTCGCATTCTCGGCGTCGTTTCTGCATTGCCACTTGGATCGGGGTTCGGTGTGTCAAATCTTCCAGCTTACAGTTGACCGACTTTTTGCAAAGTTCTTTGACGATGTCGATGGTGTTTTTGTACACTGCTATGTGCAGAGCCGTGTAGCCATCGGCGCCTTGAATATTCAGATCGACACGTGGGTTGCATATTAACTCCTTCGCGGCTTTGTTGTGCCCATAATGTACTGCATACATCAATGCAGTGTAGCCATGCCTATCCACTACATTCACGTCTTTGATTCTCGAGACAATTTGGTGGAAAATCCCACTATGGTTGTATTTCTTGATGCACAACCAATGGAGTGCATTACGCTTGTCCGCGTCGACTTTATTCGGATCACGACCCATGTTTAATAAGTCAATCACAGATTGTTCTGTCTCCTCGTCGTTTGCCTCGAATGCTCCTTCGAAAAAGCCGTAAAAGGGTGCACCGTGCGCTCTTAGAATTTTTACACACTCGGTATTTTTCCAACACCATGCATATTCCAACGGAGTCCTGTTTTGTTCATTTCCCATAATACTACAGTCGGTTCTTTCGTCGCTAAGGAGTAACCGGAGGATGGCGGGGTGGCTATTACAGCCAAGACACCGGTGTAATGCAGTGAAGTTGTAGTGGTCCGGAAAGTTCAAATCAATATGCTCCGCTTTCATTAATGATTCCACCATATCCAGATGGTTGTTGCCCGCTGCAAACATCAATGCCGTCACCCCGACCTTGTTGGCTGCATTCACGTTATCAATTTTTTCAAGAATTCTGTTGAATAAAGCGAGACTACAGCCCTTTTTTGCAGCTACTTGGAGAGCATTGTTCCCAGCCCAGCCACTATCGACTTCATTTGGATCACGACCCATGTTTAACAATGCATTGACTGATGATTCCGTTTCCTCGTCGTTTTGCTCGAATGCTTGTT
>Ga0163180_10002555_pt1 | contig 10148 bp, 6 predicted proteins | sample AtlANTMetagenome_2_FD_109647 | JGI IMG/M metagenome (GOLD analysis project Ga0163180, IMG submission 109647) | Marine eukaryotic phytoplankton communities from the Atlantic Ocean - Atlantic ANT 4 Metagenome | ecosystem: Environmental > Aquatic > Marine > Oceanic | place: North Atlantic Ocean...
ATTTGTACTTCTGAAGGTTCCCATGTTGTTCCAAAAGGGTTTTGCTCTGAGACATCTTCTTCTTGGGTGGAAGGCCGAATGGCGATCTTTTGCGAGAAAGTATAAGAGGGACGATCATATGAAGAAGAGGGGTCTTCGAGAATAGAGGAAGGTTCTTCTTGTGGAGAGATGGGTTTTATAATTAATTTCGCAATATCTGCAGGAGGAGAAGGCTCTTCTGTTTCCACAACGGCAACCACCGGAGGTTCGGGTACCGGAGGGATATGTACCGGCTGGACTTGCACGTGTTGAGTGGTTGTTGGCCCAGGTCTCCAGCTATCGATATCGATCTTTTCATCGGAAGGGAAGAATGATTCCGGATCAGAGTTTGAGCGTGCTTCGCTTTTGATATGGATATCGGAGCTTTCCGTAACCTCTTCAGAGGAAACAACCGTTAGTTTGGGTGGTGGAAGCATGGTTTCTTCTTGGGTTATATCCGAAGATTCTTCCTCTTCCTCTTCCTCGATTTGCTGTGGGTTTAGCAGGACCTGTAGCTGTGTGGCATCGGGTTGCAAGATGATCGGAGGAGAGCGAGGTTCACGCTGTTCCGGAACCCATCCGGCCTCTGGTTCTACGGAAAAATCTTTTTCCGCGGTTCGAACTTCTGCGGTTGAGCCTTTTATTTTGAATGCGATCTTAACGGTATACTGGGCCGCACTGAGGGTGCCCAAAGAAAAATCAAATCGCAGTCTTCCACTTGGATGCGTATGAACGCTATATCCTAACTCATAGCCCTTAATTCGCTCATTACGGGTACGATTGATCAATCGTACACCGCAGTCGACTTCCTCTATATCATCGAGTCTCGGTGTACACTCGATAGTACAGGAGAAGCGCACAGGAGAGAAGGTTTGAAAGGTGGTATCCTTTGGTGGCAGTTCGAGCATGATCTGTCCGATATAGGATACGGTGGGTTCAATCAGATCATAGATTTGGGCGAGTCGTGTTTGAAATGTTCCCAAAGAAGCAAAACGATAGGGTGGAGAGGGTTTTACATTGACACTTAAAGCTCGATTCAGGAACTGCAAAAATTGGCTACAAAGACGATTATGAAAGAACTTATTGCTCGGCTCTTGCTGTAGCATCTTGAGAACTTCGGTCTGGAGTAGCGCACGAAGTTCTTTGGTTATGCCTTTCTGGATTGATATTCGTTTGTTTTTGGTGACGCCACGCATCAATATTGTTGCAATACAGTAGGTGTCGATTGAGGTTTCAGCGGAGGAGGTGACGGACTTATTATGGACTTCTGGCGGAAAACAAGGGTCGGTTTGTCGGCGAAAGGTGCTCAGTTTTTCATAGTGCTCTTTGAGCTTGGGGGTAATGGGATCAGAAAGCACTATTCGATGTCGATCGATGACAAAGATATTACGAGGATGTAAATTCCCATGGGCGCGCAAAGGAAGTGGTAATGCATCGAGAGCATCTGCGATGCGAATGCACAATCCAACGAGCTCTTGGAAAGACATGTTTGTACGCAGCTTTTGCTCGAGACTCTCTCGAACCTTCTTAAAGACAATCACCGGCGTATTTTGATTGGAAATAAAGGTCTTTTGTGGACACAGGATATCTTGTGTTTTGAGCTTGATTAAAAAACTGCCAAAGTCCAATGCGATATCTCTACAGAGCTCAGCGAGACTCTCTTGTCCCGTTGGAAAATCAGCAGGAGATAATGGGATCTTGAGAACCCACTCCACTCCGTCTTGGGTTTGTGCGATAAAAGTTTTCGCCCAAAGCCCTTGTCCAAGCAGTGATTTGAGTTCGTATCGATGCCCACGCTCTTCACTGATAATATCTCCGACCTTCATTTTTGTATAAAGTGGGAGAAAGGGTTACATTTCATATACTGAATTCCATACCAATAGCAGGCAAAAGTATCGGAAATTGTCTGCGATGTCAAATGCAATTCCCATTGGATTTCTTTGATGGGGTCGTTCAAGGGTCTTTGTTGATGTCATCATATTGAGAGGTTTGGTATTCATATGCGAACATAATATATGGATTTTGGTTGTGTAGTCATGAATTTTTTAGCCATCTTTGATCAGCAAAAAAGTGCAGAATACCGTTTTCTTTTTGGTATGAGACGATCATTGATCTCACGATTTCTTCGCTCTATTCAGGATCCGGAAAGATTTCAGAGACAATCTTTTTCTCGAATTCTTCGCACCATGCATGCGACCGAGTTTGGAGTCCATCATGGCATCGATCGTCGGACAGAGCTGGACGCATTTCGAGAACAGATCCCGATCCGAAGCTATGAACAGCTCTTGCCCTGGCTCGCACCTCTTGTAGAAGGAGAGAAGAACATCATCACAAGATCGAAAATTCTCTCTTTTGTAGAAACATCAGGAACGACGGCAAAGCCCAAACATATTCCCGTTACCAAGACCTGGGCAAAAACCATTCAGGATGCGCAAAGTGTCTGGACAATGTCCATGATTCATGACCATCCAATGGTTGCAACAGGAAAAGCATTAACCATGGTTTCTCCCGCTGTCCATGCCTATACAAAGGCTGGACTCGCGATTGGTTCCAATACCGGTCGGATGTATTCGAAGCAGCCATGGTGGGTGAAGCAGAACTACCCCATCCCAGAATCGGTGTTTGGGATTCACCCGAGTACTGTGAAGCAGTATGTATATCTCCGATTTGCGCTACAAGAGCACATTACATCATGGACCACAGCGAATCCTTCAATGCTATTGCTTTTATGTACTCGGCTACAGGAATGGAAAGATTTTTTTACGAAGGATCTGCTTCATGGAACCCTGCGTGAGGGGCCTGCAGAAATGCTTTCGGATCCGCTTCGTAGTGCGCTTGAAGCAAAGTTACTCAAGATGGCACCACCATTTGATTGGAGACCCGCAAAGATTTGGCCTTTGGCGGTGATTAATTGCTGGAAAGGAGGACCGGCAGCATTCTTTCTCTCTCGATTACGAGACGCTTTGGGAGGAGATATTCCGATCCGAGAGGTTGGAATTACAGCGAGTGAAGGATATTTTGCACTTCCTTTGGGCAGTGATTGGGATGGTGGTGTACTTTGGACGCAAGGTCATCTTATGGAGTTTGTCGATGAAAATAACAATTGTTTCTGGAGCTGGGAGCTGGAAAAAGGAAAGCGTTACCGCTTGGTCATCACAACAGAAACCGGCTTGGTCCGCTATGATCTGAAAGACTGGATTGAGGTGATTGGATTTTGTGAATCCACAGCGGTGATCCGGTTTGTCGGAAAAGCAGGACGATTTTTAAATGCGGTAGGCGAAAAACTCAGTGAAGAGCAGCTCTCGCAAGCAGTCATGCAGGCCTGTACAAAGAGTGCGACAGAGCTAATCGGATTTACGGCAAGAACGCAGTGGGGTGCGTTGCCGGCAATTGAATTTGGCTATGAAGGGATGATGACCGAGTCTTTTCCCAAAGCATTGGAGCAGGCTTTATGCAATATAAACATAGAGTATGCATCAAAACGAGAAAGCGGTCGAATGTCTGCCCTATCATTGGTGCCTTTTTCAACCGGAACCTATGCGCGTTTTCGGCGAGATAGAATTAAAGAAGGGGCACCGGCTGGACAGATAAAAGATCCGATTGTGGCGATTTCAGAAGCGGAGTGGGAGCGCGTATGTCGCGCCTCAAGGAATCGAGATTAAGGCGATACAGAAGGAGGATTGTATGGTTGCGATTCGCCCTGCGGATATTCGACCTCGACAGTTTGTGTTGGAAAGGCGAAGCCCACACCGATTTTTTGGGCCGAGTGCATAAATGACAGAAAGAGCTGCTCTTTTGCCACCAATTCATCGCGCCAATCTGGAACCGTAAAGAAAGTGTAGACCATAATATCAAGGCTGCTGGCGGACATTTGATTGAGATAGACAAAGATCGCTTCTTTGACCACACTGGGATGATGTTGAAGAATATCGCGCACTGCTTTCAGATATTCTTCGATTTTCTCAACGGGAGTGTCATAGCGAAGAGACAGTGTACATTTGAAGCGTCGCATCTCGCGCTTTCCAAAATTATTGACCGTGCACTTTGTGATCTTGGCATTGGGAACGGTAATTAAGGAGTTGGTGAAGGCGCGAATTCGCGTTGATCGGAATCCAACCTCTTCGACAACCCCTTCGATTGAATTATCGATAATTACCCAATCTCCGATTTGAAAGGGTTGGTCGATAAAGGCGACAATGGAGCCGAAGAGATTTTCCAATGCATCTTTGGATGCCAATGCGATACCGACAGTGGCCAACGATCCGACTGTGATGAGAGATGTGACATCGACTCCATAATTTTGGAGGAGGAAGATTCCACCCAAGCTCCACAATACAACTTGAAAAGTACGTCTCAACAAGGGAACAAGCTGGTCATCGAGTTTTGAGTCGGTTTTTGATGCTTTGTTGATCATAATCTCTGCAAGACTATTCAAGAGTCGAGAGAGCAAGAGCAGTACAGAGAGGGTGACAATAAACTTACATACCCACATAATTGCCAGGCTAAACTGTACAGAGAGCTTTAGATCGGGTGTTCCGTACATTAGAATGAGTCCGAAGCACATCCAAAATATAGGCTTTCGCATCAGGGCAAGTTTTTGTTTGGTAACCTCGAGTTTGTATTTGTGTGCCAGATTCAGTAAGCGATGGATCACGATTTTATCGAGTACTCTTCCGATCATCCAAGAGAAGAGCAGAAGAAGCGTAAAATACAGAAACTGCCAAATTTGAATATTAAATATAATTCGTGTTTTTGTCCACGCTGGGAGTGTATTGAGAAACTGTGAAAAAAACGAAGAGAAGGTCTCTTGGTAGGCTTGCGAGATAATCGGATAGGAACTTTGGGAAAACAACCATCGATTACCGTCTTTAAAAAGGGTCACTTGTGGAAGCTGAGGATGGAGTACAACGATACTTTTCTTGGTTTCCTCATCGACAAAATCACTGCTGTACGAGTAGTCATCTAAATATAAGAGCCAGCCCTTGGCATCGAGAACTTGCTTGAGCTGGATGGCGGCCGGAAGCGACTCTTCTCTGTGGCCTTCAAAACAGGCAACGGCTTGCTCAGGATACCATTGGTTGTGCTGTAAATTATTCAGAAAGTTTTCGATACTTTTTCTTGGAGAAGGACAAACAATATTCTTCGGAATTGGTTCCGCCAGAAGGTTTTGGGTGAGAAACAGCCAGAGAAAGAAAAACATCGTCACATCCGTTCTTATTAAATGAGAATAATAAAGTGCGATAAGATGGCTTATTTTTCAGCTTTGTCAACTTGTTTTTCTTGATTTACCATGGTCGAGTATAAATCTCGTTTGGGTTTATGAAAGGCATTGGGGGCATCTGAGGAAGTATCCGCCATTCCGGAAACCAACTGGGATCCTAATTTATCCATAATTTTGGTCATTCCTTTGCGAATGGCCCGTGACGCAAACTTTATGATAAATTTCATATACACCTCATCATGTTTGATAGCTACATGTAATCTTCATTGTCAACATCCTCAATCAGATGTTGGATTTTAGCTGATCTTGGTGAAAGACAAGGTTGTATGATTGCGTATCATTCGCTCGGAATTTTTCGATATTCAAAAGCTGCCGATCGAAAAAAAAACTGTGATGATCTGGTGAAAAAAGCTTCAAAACCTCAAATTTACAGAAAGTAACTGCTCGATTGTAGAAAAAGAGTTAAACTGGCTGTATGTTTTTTTGGCGAGATCAATAGGCGAAAACATTGGAAGTAGAACAATCAGAGTCAATACTATCAAAGCTTTGGAAGAACAAAGACTTTGTGCTTATGTTGGGAGGGGTATCAGTATTACTGATCATGATCCTTCCGCTTCCGCCTTTTCTTCTTGATCTGTTTTTGGCTTTCTCCTTCTCTATTGCCTTATTGGTTCTCTTTGTCAGTTTTTATCTAAAAAACCCCGTTGATTTTTCGATATTCCCGACAATCCTATTGGGCACCACACTTTTTCGACTCTCACTCAATGTCGCAACGACCCGGATGATTCTCCTCAATGGAGGCAGTGGTAATGGCACAGACTTCTATCAGGCAGGTAAGCTGATAGGGACATTTGGGAGTTTGGTTGTTGGTGGTAATGTGGTCGTGGGTCTGGTCGTCTTTATTATCTTGGTTACCATCAATTTTGTGGTCATTACCAAAGGTGCTGGACGGATCGCAGAGGTGGCTGCGCGTTTTACGTTGGATGCATTGCCAGGAAAGCAAATGTCTGTTGATGCCGAGCTGCAGCATGGACATATCGATGAACAGATGGCCAAACGGCGACGAAAAGAAATCGCCAAAGAAGCCGATTTTTATGGTGCGATGGATGGTGCCAGTAAATTCATTCGCGGTGATGCGATTGCAGGGATTCTGATTACACTTGTCAATATTATTGGCGGTATTTTGATCGGGGTGGTCATGCAGGACATGGCTTTTGGTGATGCGCTCCAAACCTATACGGTTCTCACCATCGGTGATGGTTTGATCGGACAGATCCCGGCGCTGATCGTCAGTGGTGCTGCGGGTCTTGTGATTACACGTGTTCCCGATCAGACCGAAGATGAGACCAAGTCCTTTTTCGAGGAATTCTCGGTACAGATGTTTGGTTCTTCCAAAAATCTGATTGCCTTGGCGATTGCACTCTTCTTTTTCCTGCTTATCCCCGGTCTTACATTCCCATTCTTCGTCATGTTTGCGGGTGCGGTGGCTGCGGCTTTTTTCCGTTGGAGAGTTGAGCAGAAAGAAAAAGAGAAAAAGGAGAGGATTAGGCTCGAAGTACAGAGTCGGCGTAAAACCCAGGATATGGATACCGATCGCTGGCTGGAGTTCGATCCTTTGTCTCTCCAGGTAGGAATGGATCTGATCTTCTTGGCCAATGAGAATAAAAATAAAAATATTATTAAGAGTATTTTACAGATACGAAGTAATTTTATGGATGAGCTGGGGCTTGTGGTTCCGCCGATTCGTATTAAGGACAACTCCAATATCCCGAGTGCGCAATATCGCGTCTTTCCTCGTGGTGAAGAGGTTGCGTCTTATGAGGTCTATCCCAGACAAATTCTCGCCATCTCCTCCGATCGAGACCTGCCTCCTCTAAAAGGGATAAAGACCGTCGAACCCTCTTTTGGTTTGGACGCCTTTTGGATTCCAGAGTCTCAGCGGATGCGTGCCCAAGGTCTTGGTTATACCATTGTTGAAGTCAACCACGTGATCGCGACCCATCTCAGTGAAACCATCAAGAAATATGCACATGTGCTTTTCTCTCGTCATCGGTTGGCAGAGTATCTCAATAAGGTTGCGGAGTTCTCACCTCAGCTGATCGAGGATCTCATTCCCAACATGCTCACACGTCAACAGGTATTTCGGGTGTTGCGCAACCTTCTACGTGAGGGTATCAGCATTCGAGATGCGAATACCATTTTGGAAACCCTTGCAGATTATGCGGCCAAATTTAAAGATCCAGACACTTTGACCGAATTTGTTAGACAGAGCTTGAGTCGACACATCACTCGTAAATATCTGGCTGAAGATGGTTCGCTAAGAACGATCGAATTTGCTCCAGATGTAGAAGATGCTCTGACTAGGGGGATTCAAATGGGAGAAGGTGGTTCGATTTCGCTCAGCCTCAACCCAGATGTTCAGCAGCGTGTTTTAATGGGAATCAGACAGGCCTGGGAGCAGTGTAAAACATTTGAGCCTGTGGTTCTGTGTCCGCACTACACACGAGGGCCACTACAGCGTTTGGCCGAACGTCTGATGCCATTTCCCCCGAGCTTTATCTCAGCCAAGGAGATTGAAAGTGGTGTTGTTCCCAAGCGGGTTGCATCCGTATCATTGAAAGGGATGAGGTTGGTATCATGAGCCGATCGGGACTAAAAGCATATGCCCAACATGCCGCTGCAGTTTCTACTCTAGACAAATCCAAAGATGAGATTTTTATGGAGTTTCAGCCTCGGATTCTATCGATTGCACGTCGGCTTGCTGAGAGACTGCCACCATCAATACCGCTTGCGATCGAAGATTTGGCTTCCTATGGTGCGATTGGTTTGTTGGAAGCGATTGAGCGCTATAATCCATCGATGAACAATCAATTCAACACCTTCGCAGATTATCGTATTCGCGGAGCCATGCGCGATGCGATCCGCTCTTTTGACAGTATGTCTCGTCATCGTCGTGATCAGGACAAACAGCTGCGCAGTACAGAGGAATTTCTACAATCGAAGCTGGGGCGCGATCCCTTACCTTCAGAGGTAGCTGAAGAATTACAGATTACGCTTTCAGAATATTTTCATCTGAAGAACAATACGATGAAGGTGATGGAGACTTCTGTACATTACAATAGTGAGACGAAAGAGGAAAAGATTTTGGTAGAATTATTAGCTGCCAATGGTGACGATCCTTTAGACTTGATCTTAAATGACGAATTTCGTGCAGGTGTACGCAGTGCGATTGACGATTTGGCTGAACGACCGCGGCAATGTGTTTTGCTGTATTACGGACGAAATCTTAATCTTACAGAGATTGCAGAGGTCTTTGGCATTACACCGTCTCGTGTCTCTCAGATTTTATCTCGAGCAAGACAGCATTTGATGGTTTCATTACGCGATTTGGCAGAAGACGCCGGCTATGATGTCGATTAAATTAGAGCCAAAATATACAGGTGAAATAGAGGAGAAATATGTTTCCTTCTTTTCGCAAACCCAAAAATGTGATATAGTGGTATTTGTACACTTGTGGAGTATACATGAGTAAAGATTTGTATCCTGCCCTATCTGGTGCCGTGGCGACTTGGAACCAGATGAACATCATATCCAACAACCTATCGAATGTTAGCACCAATGGGTTTAAAGCAAAGCGGATTGCTTTTTCTTCTTATGGAGAGAGACAAGGACTGCTCGCGGATGGATATGCGCAGCTCAGTAAAATGAAAAATGATGAGAGTACCGGTACTATGATGCAAGATGGTGTGGATACTCATTTTGCCATCAATGGACAGGGATACTTCGCTGTAGAAGACAAAGAAGGAGAGGTTCTCCTAATGAGAAATGGTCTTTTTCAGTTCAACAATGAAGGCTATCTCGTCAACTCGATGAATGAAAAAGTATTGGCCGATGGTGGTGGATACATTCAGATGAATCAAGATGAACAAATGCTCAATGTGACACAAGAAGGAGAGATCCTTGATCAAACCGGAGCGGCTCGTGCACGATTGATGATTCTATCAAGTGAGGATCCACAAGCCCTCATGGGAACACGATTTCGCGGTGCCAATGTGCAGGATATCTCCGGATCTGTTGAAATCATCCAAGGGGCGCTTGAAGCCTCCAATACCAATCCATTTCGTGAGATGATTGAAATGATGCAAGCAACACGCTATTTTGAAACCTTCCAAAAAGCGATGACAACATCTGCTGAACTCGATCAAAAACTCAACCAAAGCGCTAAGAGGTCCTAATCATGAAAGCCTTATACACTGCAGCAACCGGAATGACTGCGCAGCAAATGCGAATAGAGAATATTTCCAATAATCTTGCCAATGTCTCGACAGTGGGCTTCAAGAAGTCTCGAGTGAACTTTGAAGATCTCCTCTATCAAAATCTTTCTACAGGTTCTGTTTCACAAACACAAACCCGTGTGAGCTCATTGCAAAGTGGTTCTGGTGTGCGAATGGGATCTCTGGTAAAGGAATTTACCATGGGCGATATCACCAGCACCAACAACACCTATGATTTTGCGATTGCCGGTAGAGGGTTCTTTGTGGTGCAAATGCCTGATGGATCAGAGACGTTTACTCGAAATGGCCAATTTGGAATCAATGCTGAGGGTGAGCTGGTCACCCAATCTGGCTTGGTTGTCAGCCCAGGAATTGAGATTCCACGTGATGTGCAAACAGTTCGCGCGACAGAAGATGGAACGCTTCAAGCTGTATATAAAGGAGATCCCAATCCGATAACGATAGGCCAACTTCAGGTTGTAGACTTCATGAATCCCAGTGGGTTACAAGCATTGGGTGGAAATCTCTTCATCGCAACACCTGAATCAGGACTGCCAATGATAATGGACTCGATGGATGGTCTTCGAGTACAGCAAGGGTTTTTGGAATCATCCAATGTCGATGTTGCTGAAGAA